>Ga0207048_10002_pt1 | contig 106094 bp, 83 predicted proteins | sample Alteio_BWMinCont_65_FD_153301 | JGI IMG/M metagenome (GOLD analysis project Ga0207048, IMG submission 153301) | Enriched cells from forest soil in Barre Woods Harvard Forest LTER site, Petersham, Massachusetts, United States -... | ecosystem: Environmental > Terrestrial > Soil > Temperate forest...
AAAAACCGCCGACCTGCGCACCGGCAACGCCCCTCAACCCGCCGACTTGCGCGCCTGCCGGGAAATCCTCCGACTGGTGCGCGAGGGTCGTCCGCAAGTTGTCCATGCGCACAGTTCCAAGGCGGGCGGCTTGTGCCGTCTCCTAGGTGCCACATGGCCCGGTTTTCCGCCGGTAGCTTATACGCCCAACGCCTACTTCGGACTCCATGGTACCAAGTCGCTGGCCACTTTTCTTTTCAATACGGCGGAACGGCTTCTCGGACACGTCGGAGTCACGATCAACAGCTCCACTGATGAGCGTGACTTTGCCCTCCAAACATTGCACCTGCCTCCCCATCGGTTGATCCTCATTCATAACGGCATTGATTTGCGACTAGAGCGACCCGCGATGGCCGAGGAAAAAAAAGCCTGTCGTCAGGAGTTTGGTTTGCCGGAAAATGGGCCTATCATCATTTCCATTGGCCGTCAGTCTTTCCAAAAAAACTACGAACCTCTCTACTCCGCGATGAATCGCATTCTTTCCGACTCAAGCCTTCCCTGCTTTTTTGCCCACGCTGGAGCGGGCGCGGAGGAACTGGGCGCGACCCTCTCCCCGGAAGCTCGACATCGATTTAAGCCTTTCCATTTCATCTCTGCCATTGAAAGATTTATGTATGCAGCGGATGCCTTTATCCTGACCAGCCGGTATGAGGGCCTTTCCCTCAGCGTTCTCGATGCCGTAGCGTGCGGATTGAAGCTTTTTCTCACCCGCGTGCTCGGTAATCGCTGCCTGCAGGCCCTTGGTTTTAAAGAAGTTACCTGGATTGAGTCGACGGAAGATGCTCATGAACTATCCCGCCACATTGAAGAGGCTTTACGCACTTGGTTGGCTAATCCCCTGCCCGTTTCAACCGATCAAATAAGGATGGCCCGCGAAAATTTTAATCAGCAAACTCAATTCGAGAAGGTCTTTCATCTCTACCAACATCTCACCGAAAGGCATCTACCCAAATGAACGTCCTCGTGGTTGAAGATGATCTGATTACGCGAAAAATCCTCTGTAGCATTCTTACGCAACGAGGCTACACCATCACCCAGGCCAACAGCGCGGAAGAAGCCAAGGGATTTTATACGGCCGAATTTTTTCCCCTCGTTATCCTCGACTTGAACCTACCCGGTATCGATGGCCTTGAATTCAGTCGCTGGGTGCGTGAACAACCGAATGGCGACCGCACCTACATCCTCGTCGGCACGGCAGACGGACAGAGTGATAAACGCATCCACACGCTGAACCAAATTCTCGAAGCCGGTTCGGATGACTACGTCGCCAAGCCTTACACTCCCGATTTTCTTCATGTGCGCCTGACCATTGCGGAAACGCAGATTCGGGAAATAGAATTAAGAAAAAAACTCGAAATCGCTCTGAAGCAGGAACGGGACTTCATTTCTGCCGTGTTCGATACCGCCGCCGTCCTCATCATTGTGATGAATCTCGATCAACGCATTGTGCACATGAATGCGGCGGCCCTTCTCCTGACAGAAATCGATCTCGATGCGCATCCGCAATTTCCCGACACGCTCATCGCGCCGGAGGATATGACGCGGGTCAACAACCTACTGGAGACCCTTCGAAAAACAACTCAGGCGGTCGTCTTCGAAACTTTTCTGGTCAGTCACCAGGGTCAAAAACGTTACATTTCCTGGACGGCAACACTTACTTCGACTGAAACCGAAGGAACGAATACAACAAACATCGTCTGCTCCGGGATCGACATCACCGAACGCTACGAAGCGGAGGAAAGATTGGCCTTTCTCGCCACACGCGATCCTCTGACTCAATTCTACAATCGGAATTATCTGCACGAAGCCATGATCTCCTTCCTCAAAAAAGCGCGTGAAGATATTCCCTGCGCTCTGCTCTGCATCGACCTCGATGATTTCAAGATCGTCAATGATGCTGCCGGCCACGCCGCGGGTGATCGGCTGCTGCTCAATATTTCCGCGTTGTTGAAGGATTCCACGCGGCTCGAAGATGTCATCGTACGCTTCGGCGGAGACGAATTTATCATTCTCTTAAGCGACACCGACATGGAACAAGCCCAGAGAATCGCAGAACGCATCCGCTGTCGGATCGATGAATTTATTTTCTACGACTCTTCGCGGCGGTTCAGCGTCAGCGCCTCCGTCGGACTCATCATGATCGATCCGGAATTGACGCAGGAACAAATCATCGCCCGGGCCGATGCGGCTTGTTACACGGCCAAGGCGAAGGGACGTAATCGAACTGAAGTTTACACCCTGAACGACAAGACCATTCGCCAGATGCATGCCGACGCAAACTGGAAGGAACGTATCAAGGAAGCTCTTCTGGAGCGCTGGTTTGAGCTCTGGTTTCAGCCGGTCATGGATCTGTCCACGAATGAAATCGCCTATCATGAGACTTTGATCCGCCTCCGGGAACCGGATGGGGAGATCATCATGCCTTCAGCTTTTTTGCCCTCTGCAGAGCGCTTTAAAATCATTCCCGTGATCGACCGCTACGTCATCAAATACGCGGCTCGCTATCTGGCAGCCGACCCAACCCTTCACCTTGCCATTAATCTCTCCGGCCAATCGATGAGCGATCCGCAAATCCTCGATTGGATACTGCAATGCTTCGAGGCTGTTCCCGACGGCAGCCACCGGGTTAATTTTGAGATCACCGAGACGGCGGTTGTCTCCAATATGCAGGCCGCTAAAGAGATCGTCTCCAAACTCCGCCGGCTCGGATTCCAATTCGCCCTTGATGATTTTGGCTCGGGATTTTCCTCCTTTCACTATCTTCAGGAACTGCCGATCTATTATCTCAAAATCGATGGAAGTTTTATTACCAACCTCCCGACTCAACCGATCAATCGCTCCTTTATTCAAGCGATCAACGAAATCGCGCACCAATTAAAAATCAAAAGTGTCGCCGAACATGTCGAGGATCAGGCTACCCTCGATATTTTACGCGAAATGAACGTCGATTTCGTCCAGGGATACTATATCGGTGAAGCGGTCTATCGCCCTCTTGCCTCCAAGGGAGGCACGAAAACCCAATCGCTCAGCCTTGGCTTCTAATCGGATCGATTCTAAACTCGGAAATGGATTCCCTGGCAGATCGTTTATCACAAGTCGGCGTTAAACTATTGCGCAGCGGCAAAGTGCGCGACATCTATGCCTGGCAGCAGGAAATCTGGCTTGTGGCCTCGGACCGCATCTCCGCCTACGACGTCATCATGCCGACTTCGATTCCCGACAAGGGAAAAATCCTCACGGCCTTGTCCCGCCACTGGTTTACCGTCACCGCAAAAATCTGCCCGAACCACGTGCTCGGTTATGATCTCCCCACCGGTTTCGACTTGCCCGAATTTGAGGGCCGCCTCACCCGCGCGCGTCGTTGTGAGATTTTCCAGGTCGAATGCGTGGCACGAGGCTACCTCGCCGGTTCCGGTTGGGAGGAATACCGTGAACACGGAACCGTGGGCGGTCATCGCGTGCCAGGCGGTTTACGCGAATCGGACAAATTACCTGAACCGCTTTTTACTCCCGCACGTAAAAACGATCACGGTCACGACGAAAACATGACACCCGACCAAGCCCATCAAGCACTTGGTGATGCGCGCTACGAGGAACTGCGCGATCTCACCTTAGAGCTTTACTCATGGGCCGCCTCCTATGCTGCCGAACGCGGCATTATCCTTGCCGATACCAAACTCGAATTTGGTCGTGAAACTGGGACAGATCGCGTGCTCCTCGCCGACGAAATTTTCACGCCCGACAGCTCACGCTTCTGGCCCGCCGACTCCTATTCTCCCGGCCATCCGCAACCCAGCTTCGACAAGCAATATCTGCGCGATTATCTCAAGACCCTCACCAGCTGGAACAAAACCGCGCCGGGCCCCGAATTGCCTCCGGAGGTTGTGCAGAATACCCGCACCAAGTACCTCGAGGCACTGGAGCGGCTCAGCCGCTAGCACCTCTCCTAATCAATAAACGTCTTTGAGATAACGCTTCTCAGTCTTGGCGAACGTTATTTCGATATACTCCTTCGCCGCTTCGGGTGTCATACCGCCCTGCTGCTGCGCAATATCGATCAACGTCTGGTGCACGTCGCGGGCCATCCGTTTCGCGTCTCCGCAAACATAAAAATAAGCGCCTTCCTGGAGCCATTTCCATAACTCGGCACCGTTCTCCGTCATCCGGTTCTGGACATAAATCTTCTCGGCTTGATCGCGTGAGAAAGCAGTGTCGAGTTTTGTTAAAATACCCTTGCGCTGCATTTCGAGGAACTCCGCTTCGTAGAGAAAATCGGTCGACTTCTTTTGATCCCCGAAAAAGAGCCAGTTCTTGCCGGTAGCGCCGTCAATCGCCCGCTCCTCCAGAAACGCGCGGAACGGCGCGATGCCGGTGCCAGGCCCCACCATGATGATATTCTTGTCGCCTGGGGGCATATGGAAATGCTTTGTCGGCTGGATGTAGACCGGAATCTCATCCTTGTTCAATTCCTGGCCGTGACCGAGGTAGCCCGAGGCAATGCCATATTTCTGACGGCCATGTGTATGATAGACAACCACCGCAACCGTGAGATGAACCTCACCCGGATGCGCTTTCGGCGATGACGCAATCGAATAGAGCCGCGGCGCGATCTTGTTCGCCAGCGGTAAAAATTCCATCACGGCAAAACAAACCGGATACTCGATCAGCACATCGGTATAGTCCCGCGTGAAAACATAATCATCGAAAGCCTCCTCATTGCCGACGATCTCCGCGAGTTGCGTCTTCTTTGCACCTTCGGGCAATTTTTCAAGGACAGCCTTGACGAATTTTTTACTGACACGATTGAGAATGTACTGGTTGATGAGCAAATCTCGCAGGGCCACCGCTCCGGTTGGCAGTTCTACTGGAGTGGCTGGATCGAGTCCCAAATGGGGCAGAAGGTCATCGACCGTCTTCGGAAAATTACGCGGGATCACCCCCAACGAATCGCCCGGAACATAATTGATGCCGCTCGCTCCAAGATTAACAACGATATGACGGGTATCCTTGTTGGAACCCTCTCCGGTTAGGGAATAATTGGCAGTGATCCGGGCCTTAAAAGGATTGGCCCGGTTGTGAACGGAGGGAGTAGTTGGTGTGCTCAAATCAGTATCGGTCTAGGATTAAACCGTGTGATTTAACCACCGCACAACGTCTTGTCGAGGGGACAGTTTGGCTGCAATGCAAATGCAGCTTTTACCACCGAGGAAGCATCAGACCACCGATACCTGACGACGCACCTTCGCCTTGCGGCTTTTCTCACGGGAACCTTTCACCAGCTTGCTCTTGCGATGACGCAATTGTTCCTCGAGGCGGTCCGTCACAACATCAATGGCCTTGTACAAATCATGGCCGTGATCTTCCGCGTGAATATCGGGCCCAGGAAGAGCCAGATGAATTTTGACCACAAAAGCGTGCTTGGATACCCGCGTATCGTCGTGCCAGAGAGCAACGTGCGCCCCGATCAAGTTCAGCCCGAAATGTTCCAGACTTTCGATTCTTTGCGCTACATACGCATGGATGGCCGGAGTCAGTTTAATATCACGAGGACTGATATGAATTTGCATACCTTAAGTTACCTTCACCTTTTTAAGTTGTCCATGCGGGTTGCGCGAAGTTTATTAATTCCCTAAAGGTGGTCGACTTGACAAATTGCCTCTCATGGGGTGTTATTAATCCATGCGCACGACTTCGGAAACTTACTCGCTTGCTCCTCGGCAAGGCTCTGTCGCGCTTATTCTCGTCCGAATTATCTAGCGCGCGACATTGCTTCGTCGCGCCGTCTTTGGTTATGCTCTCGCTTTACGCGTAGAGGTGCCTCAGCCGAAATCTTCCCGTTTTCCCTTATCATTTTCTCATCTTCAATCCCTTTAATTCATGTCCACCTTATCTCAAATAACCCTTTACGACACCACGCTCCGCGACGGCGCGCAGGGTGAAGGCATTCACTTTTCCCTCGCCGATAAGCTGCGCATCGCCCAGCGCCTCGACACCTTCGGTATGCACTACATCGAAGGAGGCTGGCCCGGCTCGAACGAAAAAGACATCGAGTTCTTCCGTGGAGCCAAAAAAATCAAGTTCAAGAATGCCAAGCTTGCTGCCTTTGGCAGCACGCGCCGCCCTGGAACATCCGTCGAAAACGACGCTCAGGTCGCCCTCTTGCTTGCAGCCGAAACACCCGTGGTAACCCTCGTCTGCAAGACCTCCACTTTGCATGTGAAGGAAATCCTGCGCACCACGCTGGAAGAAAACCTCGGCATGATCCGCGATACCGTCCGCTACCTCGTCGAAAACGGACGCGAAGTCATCTTCGATGGCGAACACACCTTCGACGGCTACAAGGAAGACCCCGCTTACACGACAGCCTGTTACCAAGCCGCGGACGAGGCTGGCGCCTCTTACCTCGTGCTCTGCGACACCAACGGCGGTTCGCTGCCATCCGAGATCGCGAAGATCACCGGCGAGCTTTTATCCAAGGTGAAGAAGGCGAAACTCGGCATCCACACGCATGATGACTGCGGCCTCGGCGTCGCCAACGCGCTCGCAGGTATCGAAGCTGGCGCGTTGCAAATCCAGGGCACGGTCAACGGTTACGGGGAACGGACCGGAAACTGCAATCTCATCACCAGCATCGCCAATCTCCAGCTCAAGATGAATCACCGTGTTCTCAGTGATGAAGGTCTCACCCGCCTGCGCGATCTTTCTCTCTTTGTGGACGAGGTTGCCAATCAGCGGCCCAGCGGCCGTGCACCGTTCGTTGGTAGTGCTGCCTTCGCGCACAAGGGAGGTATCCATGTCAACGCCGTCAACAAGCTCGCGCGCAGCTATGAGCACATCGAGCCGGAACGCGTCGGCAATCATCAGCGTGTACTCGTTGGCGAACTCGCCGGACGCGCTAACATCATGCTCAAGGCCCGTACACTTGGCCTCAAGCTCGAGGAAAAAAGTCCCGAGGCCCTGAAAGTCCTCAAACAAATCAAGCACCTCGAAAATGAGGGCTACGAATTCGAGGCCGCCGATGCTTCGTTTGAACTGCTCGTACGCAAGGCACTCGACCAGTACAAATCTCACTTCGATCTCCTCGAATATCACGTCTCCATTCGCAAGAATGGCGCGAAGAACGAGGATACCTGCGAGGCCACGATCAAGCTCCTGATCAATGGCGAGAAAGTCTACACCGTGGCCGAAGGCGACGGTCCCGTTAATGCACTGGATGCGGCCCTGCGCTCGGCGCTCATCCGCTTCTATCCAGTCCTAGCCAATATGAAACTGATTGATTACAAGGTGCGCATCATCGATTCCAAGAGCGGGACCGCGGCGAAGACGCGCGTCTTCATCGAGTCAAGCGACGGCGATACATCCTGGGCGACCGTTGGAGTCTCGAACGATATCATCGAGGCTTCGTGGCTCGCCCTGCGCGACAGCGTCGATTACCTATTAACCCGGGAGCAGTCCCTGGGGAAAAAATAATAGGCGGTTTAAGCAGGATAGGTTTTCTAGAGCTACCGTCTTTTCACAAATCCAGTATAAACTTCCCTTCCCATGCCCGAACTCGCCAAAGCTTACGAACCGCAGCAGGTCGAAGATCGCCTCTATAAAAAGTGGCAGGAAGGCGGTTATTTCAAGGCCGATCCGAAATCGGGAAAGCCGCCCTACTCGATTGTCATGCCGCCGCCCAACGTGACGGGCAAGCTGACGCTGGGGCATGTTCTCAACAACACGATTCAGGACATCCTGTGCCGCAAGGCGCGCATGGAGGGCAAGGAGGTGCTATGGCTGCCCGGCACCGATCATGCGGGACTGGCCACGCAGACGGCGGTGGAGAAGCATATCCGCAATACCGAGAAGAAGACGCGGCACGATTTTGGCCGCGAGGCTTTCGTGAAGCGCATTTGGGACTGGAAGCACGAGTTCGGCGGCATCATCACGCAACAGCTGCGCAAGATCGGCGCGTCGTGCGACTGGTCGCGCGAACGTTTCACGATGGACGACGATTACGCCCGCGCTGTGCAGGAAGTTTTCGTGAAGCTCTACCACGAAGGCCTTATTTATCGCGGCACGCGGATGGTGAACTGGTGTCCCGGTTCCCTTACCGCGATTTCCGACGAGGAAGTGATTCCTCAGAAGCAAAAAGGGTTTCTCTATTACGTAAAATACGAGTTGGTCACTGTGGTAGCCGCCGCTGTCCCTAGCGGCGGTGTCTTTTTCTCAGATAAATCAACCGAACCGCCGCTAGGGACAGCGGCGGCTACCTCGGAGACTTCGGATGCTACCACCAAACCTGAATTTCTCGTGGTCGCAACGACGCGGCCCGAGACGATCATGGCGGATGCGGCGCTGGCGGTGAAACCGGGTGGCAAATGGGCGCATCTGGTAGGCAGGAAGGTGTGGCGTCCGCTCCATCGCGCGGAAATTCCGATTATCGCTGATGATGCCGTGGAAGAAGGCTTCGGCACCGGTGTGCTTAAGGTGACTCCCGCCCACGACAAAGCCGACTACGAAATCGGCAAGCGGCACAAGTTGCCTGTGGTCGATATTCTTACGCCCAACGCCAAGATCAACGATCCGGGTGAACACAATGCTTCCGAGCTTCATGGATTGGATCGTTTTGAGGCACGCAAACGTTCCGCGGAAATTCTCAAGGAACGCGGCCTCCTAATTAAGGAAGAGCCCTACGAAAATAATGTTGGGTTCAGTGAACGGGCGAATGTTCCGATTGAACCGCGCCTGAGCGAACAGTGGTTCCTAAAATATCCGAACATCAAGGAAGCGCTGGCTTTACTGCAAAAGGGCCATGTTAAATTTCATCCCGAGCATTGGACGAAGGTTTACGAGCATTGGCTTGAGAATATCCAGGACTGGTGCGTTTCGCGTCAAGTCTGGTGGGGGCATCGGATTCCGGTTTGGTATAAAGCCACCGACATGCCGTCGACGGCTCCGTCGCTCGGAGATCGACGGCTACCAGCTGAGGAAGGCACCGTCGCAGAGCCTGCGACGGCTACCTCGGAGATTCGCTGCCAGGTTGACTCCCCGGGCGAAGGTTGGACTCAGGACGAAGACTCCCTCGATACATGGTTTTCGTCGTGGCTTTGGGCTTACGAGACGATGCGGACGGAGGATGGAACGCGGCAGAAGTTTTATCCGACGAGTGCACTCGTGACCGGACCGGACATTATTTTCCTTTGGGTGGCACGGATGCTGATTGCCGGGCTTCACTTCAAACCGAACGGTGAGGTAGCCGCCGCTGTCCCTAGCGGCGGTCAGTCGCCCGAGCAAAAGACACCGCCGCTAGGGACAGCGGCGGCTACCTCAGAGACTTCGGACGCGAAAACCCTCGAAGCGAATCTTGCGTTCAAGGATGTTTATTTCACCGGCCTGATCCGCGATAAGCAGGGACGCAAGCTTTCGAAGTCGCTCGGCAATTCACCCGACCCGCTCGAACTCATCGCGAAGTATGGCGCGGATGGGCTCCGCTTTGGTCTTGTGCGTATCGCCCCGCAGGGCGCCGATATTCGCTTCGACGAGAAGCAGATCGAGGAGGGCCGCAATTTCTGCAACAAGCTGTGGAATATCTGCCGCTTCCGCACGATGCAGGGGCCGATCGATTCTAATGCTGAACCGTGGAAACACAGCCGCTCTATTTTCGCCAATGAATTACTCGAACGCCTCCATGTTCTTCTTGAAGGTGAACGCAACGTCAATAACGCGCTTAATCAATACAACTTCAGCGAAGCCGCCAGCCAGCTTTACGATTTCGTGTGGAACGAATTCGCAGCGCGGTTTGTAGAAGCAGCAAAGATTGATTTTACTCAAGCCGATTCCCCTACCCGCGCTGGAACTCTAGCGACCTTCGATTACGTGATGAGTCATGTTCTGCGTTTGCTCCATCCTTTTTCCCCTTTCGTGACCGAGGAGCTTTGGTGTGAACTTGGCTTCAGTACGCAAACCATCCAGACAACAGTATGGCCGACGCAATCGCCACTCCCCAAAGATTGGTCTCCACGTGCTCGTAATATTTATGCCACAGCGGATGTGGGACGATCCCTGCGAGGAGAACTCGGTATTCCTTCCAACCAAGCGGTATACTTCGCGCTAATTCGCAAGGAAACATCAGAACCATTGCCCATGGAGGAAGCGGCTGTTCTTCGATCACTTTTTAATGCACATGGATTGCCTTTTGATGATGTAAAGACAGGACCAAAGGCGTTTACGCCACTGGGAGAATTGTATCTTTCCGGGGGTATAATTGATCCATCCTTACAGAAGCAGCGATTGGGAAAGGATCTTCAAAAGATCGAGAAAGACCTCGAGCAGACGCGGCGGAAGCTGGGCGATGCGAATATGCTAGCGAAGGCTCCTCCCGCGAAGGTGGAGGAGTGGCGCGCGCTGGAAGTTTCGCTGGTGGAGAAGGAGCGGTCGTTGCGCGAGAGTTTGGGGAAGCTGGGGTAAAATAGTTAGAGTTCCTTCGACAGGCTCAGGATGACGATCTTTTTTTCATGCGTCGCTTATGCGACTCCGTCGCCCGGCGGTCGACGGCTACCTACTGAACTGATCCTTCGACAAGCTCAGGATGACAGAATTTAAAATGCGACGGTCATAGATCGTCGCTACATTTCAAAAAATGAAACCTGCGATTTACGTTAATAAGTTGACCAAAGTTTACCGGACTTACCAGAAGGAGTCGGGATTTTGGGGTGCGTTCAAGGGGTTAGCACATCGCCGGTACAAGGAGACGGCTGCAGCCAAGGAAGTGAGCCTGAGTGTGCAGGAGGGCGAGTTGGTCGGTTTTCTCGGGCCGAACGGTGCCGGAAAGACGACAGTGTTGAAAATGCTTTCGGGGCTGCTTTATCCGACGAGCGGTGAAGCGACCGTGCTGGGTTATACACCGTGGAAGAGGCAGAATGAGTTCAAGCAGCAGTTCGCCTTGATCCTCGGACAAAAAAATCAGCTTTGGTGGGATTTGCCCGCGGCGGAATCGCTGGAACTGAACCGGGTGATTTACGGGCTGGATCGGGTATCCGCACAAAAGACCATTGATGAGCTGACCGAGTTGCTCGATGTGCGGGAGAAGCTCGATGTAATGGTGCGGGAGCTTTCCCTGGGCGAGCGGATGAAGATGGAGTTGATCGCGGCGTTGCTGCATCGGCCCAAGGTGCTCTTTCTCGATGAACCGACGATTGGGCTCGATGTGCTTTCGCAAAAGAAGGTGCGTGAATTTCTGCGCGAGTATACGGCGCGCAACCGGATCACGACGCTGCTAACTTCGCATTACATGCAGGATATTGAGGAGCTGTGCGACCGGGTGATTATCATCGATCACGGGCAGGTTTTCTTCGATGGTGCGTTGCAGGATATTATCGATCGGCTGGCGACGCATAAGCTTGTGACGCTAACGCGACGCAAGGGACTTCCTGAAATGGATTTTACGTCTTATGGGGAGGTTCAGGAAAAAAGCCGGGATCAGGTGCGTCTGAAGATTCCGCGGAAGCAGATTGTAGCGGCGAGTCGGGATTTGATTGCCGCGCTCGAAGTGGATGACTTCACGGTGGAGGATGTGCCGATTGAGGATATTATCCGCGAGGTTTTTTTAACCCGGCAGAGTGAGTTGCGGGAAGAAAAAATCGTTAGAGGTCCTTCGACGGCTTTGCACAAAAAGTCGGGCCAGAGGATTTGAAGGTAGCCGCCGCTGGGCCAGCGGCGGCTACCACTGAGACGGCTGCCGATCAAAGCCGTAACTAGCTTCAGGCCATTAGCCCCAACGTGATTAAATTGCTTGAACCTGACTTTTTGTGCAAAGCCGTCCTTCGACAACCCCTTCGACTTCGCTCAGGGCGCGGCTTGCTGCCGCGGCTGCTGAAGGATGACAATCTTTTATGAGTCGCTGACGCGACTCCGTCGCCCAGAGGTTGACGGCTACCATCTGAGGAAGACACCGTCGCAGAGCCTGCGACGGCTACCTTGTGCGGACGACACGGAGGTCGTCCCTCCAGATAAGAGCGTTCCCAAATAGAGTTTGGGAACGAGGGAAAACACTTAGGCGTTTTTACGAGGAAAAAGTTCGCGGATGATTTTCTGAATGGCGGCGGCGGTGGCCTGGCAGCGCTCACCAGCGGTCTGAATGCTGGTGGCGAATTTTTTGCCGCGCGAGTCGGGCGGCAGTTCATTGGAAAGAAGGTAAGTGTATCCAAGCAGGGGCGTGAGGTGGTTGTTCAAATCGTGCAGGTGCTTGCGCAAGGTCGGCCCCTGGCCATAGAGGCCTTCCCCCAGTTGAATGTAGGAGTCGGCCAGTTTCCAATCGGATGGCGTGGTGATTTTGAAATTAACGCCGTGATAGAGGACGATTTGCACCGGGTGTCCTATTTTTTCGACGACGGCGGTGTCGTCGGTGTAGGTGCCGCCTGTTTTCATGGCGAGTCGATAGGCTTCGCGGAGGAGCTGGGTGCGGAAAATTTGCGGGGTCTGCACCGTCCAGAGTTTGGTTCGGTCGAGGCTTCCCCGGACCAGACCGTCTTCACCAACTTGCTTGAGGCTGTCGCTGCAGGGCGCGCCACAGACGGCGGCACCGGTTAATTTGGCCGCGGCGAGGACGATGTCGACGAGTTCCTTTGTGACAAAAGGACGCGCCGCATCGTGGATCATGACGTATTCGGAGGAGGCGGCCACGACGTTGAGGCCGGCTTGAACAGAGTCCTGACGTTGCTCTCCACCCGGTACAAGCCTGATGTTAATTTTGTCGGCAAGCGGCGCAATGGCGGCTTTTATTTCCGCGTCGCTGCCGGGACGGATAACGAGGATGATTTCGGCGAGCGTTTCCGTCTGGATGAGCCGTTCCAGTGTGTGGACGAGAAGCGGCCATCCCGCCAATGGGCTTAATATTTTGTCAAATCCCATGCGTTGGCTGCGACCTGCAGCCACGACTACCGCACTTAGTGGTTCACTCATTTACTTCTTCTTTCCATCTTTGTCCTTGTCACCCTTTGCGGCTGTGTCGTCTTTATAAAAGACAGGACCATTCTTTTTTAGGTTGGCGATAAAGACGGCGAGATTATCGCCAACTTCCTTGTCGTTGATGAGTCGTCCGAGCGCACCCTTACCGTTTTTGGCCTCGCTGAGCAGGTCATCGGCATTACTGACCATTTCCTTGAGCTTGGCGATGGTGTCTTTCAAATCCTGGGTGCTGTTGTCGGTGAGGACTTCGTCGTTGAACTTATTGATCATGTTGTCGACCTTGGCGGCGATGTCGTTAGCTCTCTGGATGAGAGGTTTGGCGCTGTCAGCGAGTTCATCCAGACTCGCAGTTGTTGCTCCTTCGATTCTGGCGCCATCCTTGACGTAAGGTTTTTTGTTTTCTTCGGGTGTACCGGGCGGGTATTCGACCGGCTGCACTTCAACAAAGCGGTCACCCAAGAGGCCGGAGCTACCGATGACGTAGCGGGCGTCTTCACGGACGCCGACATTTTTATCGATTTTCAAGATAACCTCGACTCTTTGCGTATCGGGTACGGGATAAGGGTCGCTAGTGACTTTGCCGATAGGCGCACCGGAAAGGTAGACGTCGGAGCCTTTGAGCAAGCCGCTCGCGTTAGGGAAGCTGACAATGATGCTGTAGGTGGGTTTAAAGATATCGCTTACCGCCCCGAAAAAAATAATGAGAGTGCAGATGACCGCGATGCCTCCCATGAGGAAGAGGCCGACTTTGGTTTCGAGGTTTTGTTTCATAAGGGTAGGCTTTTAGAATATAGCATCACTTGCGTCGGATATGCCGTTAACAAAGCGTTTCACGATGGGGTCTTCAGATTCAAGCACGACTTTGGGCTCGTCGATGCAATAAATGCGACCTTCGTGGAGGAAGGCGATCCGGTCGCCCACTTCTTTTGCACTGATCATGTCGTGGGTGACGATGACCGAGGTCATGTTTAATTCATCGCCGAGGCGGATCATGAGTTTATTGATGCTGTCGGCGACGATGGGGTCAAGTCCGGAGGTGGGTTCGTCGTAGAGCATGAGAGCCGGTCGTGCGATGGCGGCGCGAGCGAGGGCGACGCGTTTGCGCATGCCACCGCTTAATTCAGAGGGCCACTTACTTTCCTGATTGGGGAGATCGACGATTTTGAGCGCCCGGGAGACTTCGGCACGAATTTCGTCTTCCTTGACATTGCCTTTTTCCCGCAAGGGAAAGGCGACATTTTCTCCAACCGTGAGCGAATCGAAAAGGGCGCCGTTCTGAAAAAGCATGCCGGTCTCCCGGCGGAGGGGCACGAGTTGCTCTTCGGAGAGTTTCGCCAGATCTTTGTCCCGAAACCAGACTTCCCCCTTATCGGGTTGCATGAGGCCGATGATGTGTTTAAGGAGAACACTTTTGCCACCGCCGCTTCGGCCGATGATGACGAGGTTTTCTCCTACACGGATTTCGAGATCAACGCCGCGGAGCACTTTTTGTCGGCGTAATTTCTTTTCCACACCGACAAGGCGGAGCAACGGAGGAGATGAGGAGGATGGGGAAGAGGAGTCGGTCACAACAAATTTAGAGAAGGGAGTTGAGCAGGAAGGTGAAGAAGAAGTTCGCGATGAGGACGATGATGAAGGAGTCGACGACAGCTTCGGTGGTGGCCAATCCGACGCCCTCTGCGCCTTGGGAAGCTTCAAGACCCTTGTTGCAGCCGATGAGTAGGATGATGATGCCGAAGAAGAATCCTTTGACCAAACCGATCCAGACGTCTTTGTCGTGGGTGTATTTGATCATGTTGTTCCAGTAGTAAACTCCCGGTACCGAGAGGACATCGACGGCGACATAATAACCGGCGCCGATGCCGCAAAGAATGGCGAGGCCGACGAGAACGGGCATGGAAATGAGCATGGCAAGGAAGCGGGGGACAATGAGATATTCGGTGGGATAGACGGCGAGCGCGCGCAGGGCGTCGATCTGCTCGGTTATTTTCATCGTGGCGAGTTCCGCCGCCATGGCCGAGCCAACCCGTCCGGCGATCATGAGGGCGCATAAAACGGGACCAAGCTCGCGGCACATGGCGATGGCAACTACAGGGCCAACACCGGAACTAAGGCCCAAATCCTTGAATTGAAACTCGGTCTGGGCGGCAAAGACCGCACCGATGAAACTGCCGGTGATGACGACGACGGGGACTGATTTCCCTCCGATAAAGTCTATCTGCCGAACGAGAAGTCCCAGGCGTATCCGATAATGGAAAAGACAGCGGATGATGTCCTGAAACAGGAGGACGATTTGTCCTGCCATCTGGAGCATGCGCATGAAGCGGGCACCGAGTTGCTGCGCGTAGCGGGTCATGCTACGAAAATAGGCGGGAGGCCGCGGAGTGACAAGGAGTTCCAGCTAGAGGCTGTTTAAACTACCTAAAATATGTTTATAATCTGACAGGAACGTCGTGGTCAGCCAGATATTTTTTAACTTCGCCGATGGTAAATTTTCCGTAGTGGAAGACGCTGGCAGCGAGGACTGCATCTGCCTTGCCCGCGTCGAGCACGGCGGTAAAGTGATTCAATTCCCAGGCACCGCCACTGGCCACGACGGGTACGGAGACCCTTTCACTGATGAGGCGGGTGATTTCGAGGTCGTAGCCGGTTTGCATGCCGTCGGAGTCGATACTGTTGAGGACGATTTCACCCGCTCCCAGGGCGACGGCCTTGTCGGCCCAAGCGCGTGCTTCCCAGGAGGTTTGTTGGCGTCCGCCTTGCGAAAAGACCGACCATTGATCGGGTGCCGTTTTTTTAGCGTCGATGGAGACGACCATGCATTGCCGGCCAAAGGCATCAGCTCCTTCGGAGATGATTTCAGGCCGGGCGATGGCTGCCGAGTTCAGGCTGATTTTATCGGCACCCGCACGGAGAAGTATTCGCATGTCCTCAACGGTGCGGACCCCTCCTCCGACCGTAAGCGGCATGAAACAGCGATCGGCGGTTCGTTCAATGACGTCGATGATCGATTTGCGTCCTTCAGATGAGGCGGTGATGTCGAAAAAAACGAGTTCGTCAGCGCCCTGGTCGTTGTAGCGGATGGCGAGTTCGACGGGGTCTCCGACATTGCGAAGGCCGTTGTCTTCCGCACGGCCAAATTGCTGGCCGCGGGTGACGCGACCGTTATGAACGTCGAGGCAGGGAATGACACGTTTAGCGAGCATGGATGGTCTCAGAGAAAGGGCATGTCGCTGACGAGCCGGTCGACTTGCTGGGTTTCGGTTTCGCCTTTGATGGCGCGATCGACCCGCATCAGCACTTCAACGTAGGGAAGCATGGCGAGGATATCAATCTTCCACTCGTTTCCCTCCTTTAGGAAAGGCAACCGGAGTGCGGTGAGTGTATCCTGATAATAGATGTCCGCACTGGCGTGATTGCCGTTGATTGCGATGTAACCGAGCTTGATTTGCTGAACATCGCGCGGTTTAAAAAGGTGTTTGGCAGTGATACGCTGGACCAGATCAGGAAGCGTTAAAGTGGGGCGAAGCGCGGGGGCCACTTTTTTATCCAGAGCAGCGTGAAGAAGCAGATCGACTCCTGGAGCTTCACGAGTTGCGGGGTTGGAGGTAGCTGCGGAAGCCGGTTTTTTTATCCCGAAGTTTAATACTTGAAAGTAGTCATAAACATTTTGCGGGATATAGGCCATCGATTGGTCCATGTGTGAATCGAGGACGGCTGTTTTCCACGATTCGAAGGTCTGCCTGACTTGGGCCTGATCGTTGCTTTCACCATGACGTGTGCACGATGTGAGGCCCAGAATGGCCATGACCAGGGGAAGTAGCATCCACTGGATTTGTTTGTGGAAACGCGACATCAGTTCCAAAAATAGATTCCAAACAGCTTTGTTTCAAGTGCCTGCAATCCGCAAGACTTAAAACATGGTGCGCGGAACGTAGACTTGGTCGCCAGGACGCAGAAGGGGGTCGGAACCAGGGCTCTTGGCAGCAGCATTGGCGTCAATCTGCATAACCTGTTGCCCACGAAGAACACGCACTGCTCCCCGTTTCGCATATTCGGTAAAACCACCAGCGGCATTGATGGCGCCCGTGAGGGTGAGATCAGGAGTATAAAGCACCCGCATAGGATTGCGGACATCACCGCCGACGCTGACGAATCGTTCTTCCTGAACAATGGTGACAACCGGCGACGTATAAATTTTTTCGGCCTTGTAGGTTTCCATTATTTCCGTGGCTACATCGGAAGGAGTGCGGCCTACTACATGAAAGGAACGATCTTTTATCAGCGGAACAGAAATATCACCCGATGCAGGGACCTGCATTTCAATGATGTAGCCTTCGTTATTCGCGTCCGGAACGCCGGTTAAACGAACGGTGATTTTATCACCCACTCGGATTAAATCGCCGCTTGTTTCAGGTGTTGGCGCCGAAGCCGTAGCCGTATCGGGAAGAGCAGCTGGAGGCTCATTTGAATTCTGGACGGAAGTTGTGCCTCCCCCTCCCCCACAGCCGGTGAGTAGTGCACAGCCAATGATTACGCTATACCGACGAAGGGTGCTCAAGGGCATATTAAAACTCATCACTATCGAGGTCTTTCTGACGACTGGAAGCCACAACGGGCTTGCCATTGGTTTTAAGACCGCCAGCCCGTTTCCTGCTCTTTTCGCGATCCGCTTTTTTATAATAATTGCCGTAATTGCTGTAATAATAATAAGAATCGTCGCTCTTGATGGCCACGCTGTTGAGCACCATGCCAATGCAATTACCATGCACTTCCTCAATGGCGCGTTTGGCTCGAAGCGATATTTCGCGCGGATAGCGGCGATGTTGGATGACGAGGATGACGTAATCGACTTCGCGCGCGATGATGGAACCGTCGCTGATGCCAAGTACGGGAGGAGAATCGACCAAGACCAAGTCGTAGCGTTGTTTGAGATCATCAAGCATGTGGCGGACTTTGGTGCCTGAGAGAGAGCCGATGTCGGAGATCGGCATGTCTCCAGCAGTCAATACATGCAGGGTAGGAATAGGCGTCTGTTGAATAAATTCCACCGCATCGCCTTCGCCCCGGAGGTAGTTGGCCAATCCGCGTTCATTGGGTACATCGAGTAATTCATGGATGGTGGGGCGACGAAGATCGCAATCGACCAAAATAACGGATTGCCCGGCTTGAGCGCATACGACAGCCAAATTATAGATGGTGGTTGATTTTCCTTCACCAGGCCCCCCGCTAAGTGCGGAAAGAGAGGGACCCACACCGTTCTCCACCTTTAAATCGAGCTTGGCCCGAAGGATCCGGTAGCCTTCAGCATGCGGTAATCGTGCCGACTGGCCATCAAGGGGGATGGGGCCACCTTTATTAGGTATGACGGTTAAAACGGGTATGCCGAGAAGCTGTTCGGCGTCAGCCATGGCCTTGATGCTGGTATCGAGATATTCGATGAGAAAGGCAACGACGATTCCAAAGAAAAGACCGCCCAAGACACTGCCGATCGTATAAAGAGGTATATTGGGCTTGGAAGGATGGTCGGGGGGGCTGGCTCGATCTCGGATTTGAACCGAGCTTTGTGTGAGTTGTTTATCCACCTCCAATTGCTGCATGCGTACCGTGAAGGAGGTGAGGATGCTGAGCTGCGTTTCATACTCCTTAACCGCATCACGATAAGGCGAAAGTTTGGTATTTTGTTCGGTGGCGACTTTCTTTTTTAAATCGTCCACATCCTGCATGAGCAGGACTACACGTGAATCGGACATTTGAGAGTCGACCACAACGGCGTTACGCATGCCTACAATGACTTCCTTCATTTGCTGGCGCACGCGATCAAGTTCTGCCCGGAGAGATTGAACACGGGGATGATTTTCTTCAAAACCATCCTTGAGCAGATTATCGATGTCGCTCTCTAGTTTAAAAGCATCGGTACGCAAACCGGTGATGCTCGCCTGTTCATGTCCCATGGCTGCCATGGTATTAACGAATGCATCGTCGGACAGGTCTTTAACCTGCTCCATAAGAACCCGGCGAGAATCCGCGTCCTCTTTGGCCAAGAGTAAATCCTTTTGACGTTGATCGAGGCTTTGTTCATCGCGGGTGAATGAGCCTTTGTCATCTCCCGTACCAGGCGCCGCGTCACCCATTTCCATCCTAAGTTTGTCGACGATGGCTTTCTTTTCATCCACCACTTTCTGTTGCTGGGCTATTTGCTCACGGATGGTATCTTCACCTCCGGAACTGCGTTTTTCTTCTTCCGCATCGCGCAGGGCTTTGTACCGGTCGGCAACGGCATTGGCAATATTGGCGGCTTCTTTGGGATCCTGACTATCCGCATCGATTTCGATAATACTGGTTCCATGCTTGAAATTGATGTTGAGCACCTTTTTGTGCATGTAGTCCAGCGCCTGGGAGAGAGACAAGCTGTCCATGTTTGATTTAAAATCCCTCTTGGCCCATACCTTATCGAGTCCCAAGTCGCTGATGATCGGCCCCAGGACGTCCTTGGATTGCATGTTTTCCATTTCCGACTGAAATGCCGTTATATCGAAAGGCTTGTCGGTGGGACTGTCGAATTGAACTGCTGTCTCACCCCGGGGGGTAATTTGAATTAAGGTTGTCGCAGTGTAAACTTTGGGGAGGACTTGCTGAGTTACATAAACGCCGGTGACAACCGTTAGAATAAAGATGGTAAAAATCACCCAGAGACGACCGCGAATGACTTTAAAATATTCCCGTAAGTGAATCGTATTATCGGAATTTTCAAGCATAGAAAAATCTCTTATACCACATATGGTTTAGGTTAGGATAGCACCCAAAGGGAGAAGATCAATAGGTACCCCGAACCCCCAGATAAACCTGATTACGGGTATATTCGCGGAAAGTAAGCTGGGAGGAGACGTCGCTAAAGAGGTATCCCAGGTCGAAATCGAAATTTTTATTGAAGTGGTAATCAAATCCCGTGTCGATGGCGACAACATCCTCGGTAAAGCTGCTGATGGTACCAGGTAGAAGCAACTGCGAGGTGTAGTCGCTATGCGTGTAGATTCCCTCGAGGTGAGAGGTGATGCTGGGAGTGATGTCGTATTTAAACTTGGTGGTCACGCGATCCGCCTCTTGTCCGGTAGAAGTAACAACGTCGGAAGTAACGACGTTGTGGACGTAATTGAAATCGAGGCTGCTGCGTTTACCGAGACGCCAGTTAGCAGTTACTGACGCATAAGGCGAAGTTGAAGTTCCCACACTGTCTGCATCCGTGACAGTGGCACCAATCCGCGTTCCGATAACAAGAGCGGGCAAAGCCTGCCAATCGCCCCCAACATCGCCGGTATAATTAGTAAAACCACGAGAGAGGTACTCATATGATACCGTGTCATAAATGCCTCCAAATTCAAGCGTGTAGGTTGGCCAGATGGCAAAGTTAAGGTCCTGATTCAACGTATTTTCCATGTTGTTCTGCTCAATGGCAATATTTGAATCCTGATAGTAGAGAAGATTGTTTGTGTAGGTGGTAACGGTGCCAATCAGCGGGGTCCATTTAGCGGTAAACTCCGCTGAGGATGTGTTGTCGATGTAGGCTCCATTGCGGAAAAGCGTTCCTGTGGCATCTAACAAACTGGGCTCGGTGGCATATCGAAATTCTTCGCGGACATCGAGATTGAAGCGATCAGAGAAAGCATGGTTATAACGGGCCAGGAAATCATGGCTAAGATCGAATTGATCGCCTGAGCGGTTTTGAAAATAGGTGGCGTCAAAGGTATAACTAGTGGAAAAATCGCTGCTATCCATGGGGAAATCCAAAAGGATGGTGGGTGTAAACTCAGTTGTAAAGCTTCCCACTTTGTTCGTTTTGGCGGTAAAAATGTTATCGTCGTATCCTTCTCGTAGAGAGGCGGAGATGGTGTAAAATTTTGGCTTTTCACTAGTATCACCAGATATCGTGGGTCCAGATGAGTCTGGCACGGGTGCGCTTTGACTGGATATGATTGTATCACCCGCCATGACAGGCCGGTTACCGATTAAGGAGCAGAGAGTTAAGAGACCGATAAAGAGGAGGCGCTTCGGCATACTTGAAAGCATCAAAGCGATTTTTTGAGCTCTTGCAAGGCTCTTTTTACATATTTTTATGGTGAAAAGGCAAAAAAGGCTGTTGCGTACCTGAAGAGCGGTCATAAACGGAAGTAAATAAATGGCTTATTCAAAAACTATTGCCCTACTCTTCATACCGCTCTAGTTCTAGCCTTTTCTGCCTTATGATTCAATCTTTTGTGTTCAATGATGGGAAACTTGTTGCGAGTAATCTTGATAGTGATGCTTTAAGGCTTGTTCGTGCCGATAAGGGACTACTGATCTGGGTCAATCTTTTCGCACCGACGGAGGAAGAGACAAAAGCCATTTTAGAGGATGTCTTTTCTTTCCATCCTCTTGCGATCGAAGATTGTCTTTCGGTCAGCCGCTATCCGAAGATCGAGGACTACGAGGACTATCTTTATTTGGTAATGCATGCGGTGGCTTTCAACAAGGAGGAGCATTTTCGCACGAGCGAGCTCGATTTTTTTATCGGGAAATCATTTCTGGTTACCCATCACTCAGAACCTTTGTCGATGGTGACGAGTGCGATTGATCGTATTCAAAAGAATCCTACTTCGATTGCGCGCGGGATGGATCGACTGGCCCATTTTCTCCTCGATACGATGGTTGATGCTTATCAACCGGTGCTGAATGATCTGACCAGTGAGATTCGCGCCTTGGAGGATACGGTTTTTGTCGCGCGTCATTCCGAGCCGGCGGTGATTCGCGATTTTCGTGAGCGTAAGAAGGAGCTTTCCGATTTGCATCAGATTATCCATCCGCAGCGTGACGTGGTGAACAGGATAGCTCGGGGCGAGTTTAAGCAGATCCGTCCGGTGCTACTTCCCTATTTCCGCGATCTGCTCGGCAATCTGAATCGCATCGATGCCGCAGCAGCCACTTTGAGCGATCAGCTTTATCTCACGCTGGATGTTTTCCTGAACAAGGCTTCTTATGAGACCAATGAGATTATTAAAGTTCTTACTCTTCTGACAGCCATTACAACGCCAACGGTGATTATCGGTACTTGGTACGGACAAAACTTCAAGGATATGCCAGAGTACGATCTCCCTTATGCTTACTGGGTGGCCTTGGGTGTAAATCTGCTTTTGACCGCGACACTGGTTATTTGGTTGCGGCGCAAGCATTGGTTGTAAATTAACCTTACCGGCATTTCTGCGCCGTTTCCTACGCCTGTGAAAAACACGTTTCTGGATAAACTTCTCCACCGGATCGACCGAGTGGGTCAGGAGGATCTTCAGGCTTATCTCCAGCGTTTGAATAGTGAGAAGGGTTTTTTCGAAACGATTTTCAATACGTTGCAGGAAGGAATCGTGGTGGTCGATTCCCAAGGAAAGATTCGCTATTTGAATCATGCCATCACGACGTTGCTGGGAATCGATCCGGCGAAAGCGTTGGGGACTTCGATGGCACAGCATCTCAAGGAACTCGACTGGTCCACAATCCTGGCTGAGGGACGAGTGGTGAATCGCGATCTAGAGGTTTTCTATCCGCAACCGCGTTATCTGAATTTTTATCTTGTTCCACTCAACGACAAGGATGCCTCCCTCCTAGGTTACGCTCTGATTTTTCACGATCTCACTGCCCGTCGAGCACAGGCCCGCGAGGCAATCGAGTCGGAGAAATTAAATGCGGTAACTCTTCTGGCTGCGGGTGTGGCTCATGAACTGGGCAATCCGTTGAACTCATTGAATATTCATCTCCAGCTGTTGGAGCGCGATCTTCGCAAGCGGCAGACCGATGGCGAAGAGGAGGATTTACTTGAATCAGTTCGTATCGCGCGGAGCGAAGTGGGACGTCTCGATACGATTATTAATCAGTTTCTCGGTGCGGTTCGACCCGCGCATGCAACACGTTCGATGGTGAGCATCAATCAGGTGGTGCAGGAATCGCTTTCGTTTCTTCAACCCGAGTTTAAGGATCGCGATGTTATCCTGCAGGAGGAATTTGGCGAAGGCCTTCCCCTAATTCCGGCCAATCCCGATCAACTCAAGCAGGCTTTTTACAATTTGATCAAAAATGCCGTGCAAGCCCTCAGTCACGGCGGCATCCTCCGGGTGACAACGTCGCGTTCCGATACACATCTGCAAATTGCCTTTGAGGATAACGGTACCGGGATTTCGATCGAGGATATGGCCCACATCACCGAACCTTATTTCACGCGCAAAAAGGGTGGCACAGGGCTTGGGCTTTTTATCGTGCAGCGGATTCTGCACGAACATGGGGGACATCTTGAACTCCTAAGTGAATCGGGACGCGGCACAACGGCTCGTATTCTTCTTCCCCTGGCGGAACGGCGCGTGCGTCTTCTCGGTCCGGGCGATGAATCCTCCACGCGCGCACCTTCTTCCGAAGCGAAAGAAGGTACCGCATGAGCACAGCCGTGACAGACAATCTGCCGATCCTCTTGGTGGTTGAAGATGAAAAGAATACACGAGATGGTCTGCGTCGATATTTCGACGGCAAATTTGACATTTATCTCGCTCCGGATGTGACGACAGCAATGAATGTGCTGGAGGCGCAGCCGGTGGATGTGCTTCTGACTGATCTACGATTGATGGGAGGGACGGAGGGGCTCGATCTTTTGGTTCGCGCGCAATCGATCATTCATCCGCCGGTTTGCGTGCTGATGACGGCGTATGGTTCCGAGAAGGTGGCGGTGCAGGCGATGAAGCGGGGCGCCTACGATTACATCACGAAGCCTCTCGATCTTGAGAAACTCGACGCCGTCCTGACCCGCGCGCTCCATTCGCGCAAAGTCGAGAAGGAGAATCAGCAACTGCGTGAGGAGCTCGACAAGAAGTTCGGCCTGGAAAAACTTATCGGGAATGCGCCTGCGATGGTGGCAATTTATGATCGTATCCGGCAGGTGGCACCGACTCGCGCGACCGTTCTTATCGAGGGGGAGAGTGGTACGGGTAAGGAGTTAGTGGCCCAGTCACTGCATATGCTGAGTCCGCGGAAGTCGGCCCGTTTTGTGGCGGTGCATTGCGCGGCGCTTTCCCCCCAGTTGCTCGAGAGCGAGTTGTTCGGTCATGAGAAGGGCGCTTTTACCGGCGCCGTCGAACGACGCGTAGGGCGTTTCGAGGAGGCAAATCACGGCACCATTTTTCTTGATGAGATCGGCGAGATCGATGCCGCGACGCAGGTGAAGCTTTTGCGGGCCCTGGGGGAACAAACCATTCAGCGCGTCGGCAGCAATCAAAGCCTGAAGGTCGATGTGCGTGTGGTGGCCGCAACCAATAAAAATCTCGAGACTCTGGTACGCGAAGGCAAATTTCGGGAGGATCTTTTCTATCGTCTCGATGTGGTGCCTATCCATCTGCCACCATTGCGCGAACGGCGCGAGGATATTCCCCTGCTCATTCACGCCTTCATCCATGAATATTCCCGGCAAAACCAGAAGCGGATCACCGGCCTTTCAGCCGATGCGCAGGAGACGCTCCAACGCTACGACTGGCCGGGTAATGTGCGCGAATTGCGCGCCGCAATCGAACACGCGGTGGCTCTTTGCCGCGGGGAACGGATCGGAGTGCGCGACCTGCCGGGACGTTTGTTGGGCCAATCCACGACGACATCGGGTTCGGCCCCAAACACCTTGCTCTCCGATCAACCCAATTTGAATTTGGAATCCATGGAAAAAAGTTTTATCGAGCGAGCGCTTCGGCTGACAGATCATAACGTGACAGAAGCCGCAAAACTGTTAGGTATAAGCCGCCGGACGCTCCATCGCAAAATCAAGACCTACCAAATCAAGACCTGATGAGCTTTATTCAAACCATTTTGCACGAGGTCGAAGTCGGCAAGGGCCGGGTGATCATGTATATCGTCCCCCTGACCATAACGCTCCTGGTGATGGGCTTGGTTTTTGATATGATGGTTTATCATGGGTTGAACGATGCCCAATCGATGGATAATGCCCAATTGGCGCGTCAAATTGTCCATGGGGAAGGATTTACCACAAAGTTTTTGCGGCCCTATGCCGTCGTACAACTCCATGACTATGCCGTAAAAAATGGAGGTGAGCTTTTTCCGGCGGCTAAGTTCCCCTCTGGAGCCCCGCATATCCTTCCCGATACGTATAATGCGCCGGGTTATCCCTATCTATTGGCGGGTTGGTTCCAACTGGTTCACCCTAAATTTGACTTGGCCCTAACTGATCTGAGCAAACTACATATATACCCGGGAGATCGTCCCATCCCCTGGCTGAATCAGCTTTTCATGATCATGACCGGGCTTCTTGTTTTTGGATTGGGACATCTTCTTTTTGATAACCGGGTCGCCTGGATTTCTCTTCTGTCCTTTTTCGGAACGGACCTCATCTGGCAATATTCGATCACCGCTCTTTCAACCAGTGTCTTGATATTTCTGGTCACGGCATTGTTGTTTGTTTCATCGAAAATTTGTTGCGTGGCGGAAGAACATTTTGAAAATGACGAGCCTTTTTGGCCTGCCTGGATTTGGACAATTATCCTAGGGTTGTTGCTTGCCGGTGCTTGCCTGACTCGATTACCTCTTTTGGTTCTTCTAGTGCCCTTGCTGATTTTTTTGGCCCTGTTACCGCGAACCAATTTCTTATTACTGCCATTTGTTGCGCTGATCGTGATCGGTCTGGTTGCCCCGTGGTTGTGGCGTACTTACCAGATCAGCGGTAATCCGATAGGATCCAATCTGCCTGAAATGCTCTATGGTGAAGACAATTACACAGGTAATCAGATTTATTGCAGCCCCCGGATTCCCAGTTACGAGCAGATGTTTAAAAATCTGACCAAGAAGGAACTTCTCGGTTTTCGCTGGCACTTTGAACATGCTTGGGAGTTGCTGGGGTCCAATCCCATGATTCTTCTCTTTGCCGCCTGCGTTCTGCATCAGTTCAGGCGGCTTCGGGCCAATGCTTTCCGTTGGCTTCTCGTCGGTTCAGCCATTTGTATTATCGCCTCAACCAGTTTAGCAACCGCTACACCCGAAGCTCTGGGTCCTGCAAATACTCTGGTGGTCCTTTTCCCGGGCATGCTTGTGATCGGGACTGCTTTCTTTTTCATTCTTTTAGATCGTCTGGATCTTCAACTTTGGGTGCTGAATAATATCATCATCGCGGTCGTATTGGGACTTACCACCTTACCCCTCATCTTGTCCATGATGACGGCTAGCAGCAAAGGGGGCTATTATAACTATCCTCCGTATGTTCCACCCTATATTACCCAGATTGCACAATTTTCGCACCCGGATGAATGGGTGACTTCAGACATGCCGTGGGCAACGGCTTGGTATGGAGATCGCGCGTCGCTCTGGTTGCCCGATTCGATCAAGGATTTTGAAGATTTACACGATAACTACTGCACCACGGGTGTTCTTCTTCTGACTCCAATCACATTGGATGCACCCATGACTAATCTATTTTCAGGTGAATATCATGACTGGGTTCCCCTTCTTACTGGAACAGAGTCGCCTACCGCTTTTCCTTTCACCGTTCATAGCAGTCTTTTACCTCTCGGGTTGAACTATTTTATGTGGAGCGACCAAGCCCGGTGGCAGTAGGCCACATGATTTGAAATTTTGGCCTTCCACGTCCTTGTTTAGGAAATAGGTTCCAAGCTGACCTGGCTTATTTTCTTAATTTTTTCACCAAGGAAGCGTTCGACCAGGCGTGAAAATTGCGCCGGAAGATCGGTCGCGCAAATGGTAATTCTGCCTGTTTCCGCTGATGGGGAATGCTTGAGGGTGAAAGTTTCTAATGTCCGAGCCAGAGCAGCGGCGGCATTTTGAGCCGAATCGACTAAGACCACTTCTGGGCCAAGAATTTTTTGAGCCAGCGGTTTCAATAGGGGGTAATGGGTACAGGCCAGCACGACGGTGTCGACGCGCGCTGCTTTCATGGGCGCAAGATATTCTTCCAGGATAAGATTCGTGGCGGGATGAGAAAGCCAGTCTTCCTCGACCAATGAGACGAGAAGCGGTGCGGCAATTGCCGTGATCGTGATTTCGGATCGGGATTGGCGGAGCAAGTTTTGATACGCTTCGCTCTGGATCGTTCCCTGTGTACCGATGATGCCGATGCGGTGATTACGGGTCACCGAGAGCGCCGCTTCGACTCCGGGAGCAATGACGCCGATGACGGGGATGTCCGATTCTTTTTGCAAAACCTTCAATGCGTGAGCCGAGGCGGTGTTGCAAGCCACGACGACCGCCTTGACTCCATGGCGGCGTAAATAGGCCATGTTTTCGCGCGAGTACCGGATGATTGTTTCAGGCGATTTATTACCGTATGGAACGCGAGCAGTGTCGCCCAGGTAGAGAATGTCCTCCGAGGGGAGGAGTTCGCGCATGGCCTGGACAACGGTAAGCCCGCCCACCCCGGAATCGAAGGCACCTATGGGATAATCGGAAGATGGCATGTTTAAGGATTGTCCATTGCGGGCGGAGGCGATGGATTGGTTGTGTTGGTGTTCGATCTCGTGTGGCTGGAGACAGGCGGTGAGGTAGAAACAGCAGGTGTTGTTGGATTGGAACTGGTCGACGACTTTATGGGAGTGGTGGGATAAATATTGACCACGGGAGGTTCATCGGGCTCCGCAGGAGCTTTATCGGCTCCGGGACCGGGTGGAGGTGGGGCGGGTTCGCTCAGATTCAGAGGAGCGCTGGGAGTTCCCGCCGATGAAGGAATTGTTACCGGAGGATTAGAGATCGTGTCGGGGGTTAATTCTGGTGTTGGAATTATTTTTTTCGTTTTATCCTTTTTTGTCTTGGGCGTTGTGGAAACTGCAGATGTACCGATGGATTTTGGTGTCGGATCGGATGGCGCAACCGTTTTGCCACTGTTCTTGGGAATGGCGGGGTCATTAGCCAGGCCGGAAGGAGCGAGGGCGACTGTTTTGGGCGGCGGTGGCGCAGGGCTTTCATTCGGCGTGGATTCAGGTAGCGGTATCCTTTTACCTCCCATGACATTGACGAATTTGATCACACCGCGGGCAATGGCTTCGGCCAGTCGTTGCCGGTAAGCTGAGGAGTTGACTTGCGCGGATTCCATTCGGTTCGAGACAAAGCCGCCTTCGACGAGAATGGCGGGCAGGATGTTTTGTTTGATGACGACAAATCGCGCGCGTTTGACGCCACGGTCTGCCGTGGTGTCGCCAGCATTGAGTTTGATGATTTCGGAATGAACCATGGAGGCGAGGAGGATGTTGAGCGGGTCGTAGTCGTTGCCGGGAAGTTTCTGGATATCGGAACGGGACAGGTACGTAGAAGAAGTGGAAGCAGCCCCGCGCGGAGAGAGGCAATAGGTTTCCAATCCCCGCGCTTCGGGTGTGGCCGAGTTGTAGTGGATGCTGACGAAGCAGTAGTCGGGATAGAGCGAGGCGATGTGAGCCCGTTCATAGAGGTCAACAAAGACGTCGGAGCGGCGAGTGAGGACGGTTTTAAGCCCCTGCCCGCGTAAAATATCTTCGAGCCGAAAGGCGGTGTCGCGCGTGTAGTCTTTTTCCGCACCGTACCTGCTGGTGGCGCCGTTGTCGGAGCCACCATGACCGGCATCGATGACGACGCCGCGGATGGAATGGCGGTTCGAGATTTCGGTGGGGCGGAGGACGGGTTCAAAAAGTTTGATGACGTCCATCCGTGAGACAAGGAGGTCATGATCGCCCTGTTCGATGGGGAAGCTCATGACATAATGGACGCCGTCGAGAGATATGTCGGGGCTGCCGACCTTGAGCCTCAAGGTATGCTGCGGGCTGCGGGTCTGAATTTCGTTGCCAGAAGGTATTTCGTAAGAAAACCCGTAGAAGTTGCAGAAGGACTGGAGTGTGACGTATTCGCGACCATTAACCGTGGCGGTTCCCCAGTCGAATGCCTGTGAAGGAAGTACGAGAACCAGACAGAAAAAGGCGAACGCCAGACATGCCTTTGTCATCTTAGTATGAAGCCAAACTCGCGGGCATGCGGCAAGGAAATAGCAGACTATAGTCGTCATCCTGAGCTTGTCGAAGGATCAGCTTTCAGAAAGTACACGCCTTTTTCAAGAAACGAGAACTTACGGGGAGCTGATCCTTCGACAAGCTCAGGATGACGGGTTGATGGGGGACAAAAAAGAACCCCGAAGAAGTTTCCTTCGGCCTGTTGGCTGGTTGTTTGCGCGGGTTCACCTACTTTTGTTATTGCGTTTCCACGCGTTCTTATTTCAGTACTTGCGATTTATTGAGAAAGCGGACGCTCTTGAACAAAGAGATGTCAAACTCGAGGGTAACTGCTGTAGGAAAAAGAAACCCCGTCGAGGTTTCCCTCGGCGGGGTTCATGGTACTGGCAACGACCTACTCTCGCACAACCTATAGATGCACTACCATCGGCGAACGCGCGTTTCACTTCCGTGTTCGGTATGGGAACGGGTGGGGCCACGCTTCTACGGTCACCAGAGCTCCTGCGGAGGGCAGTATTTTTTAAATACTAGTTCCATCGGCATCTCTGGCGTCATCTCGTTATGTAGATTCGGTGTCAAAGAACGGGTTGTTCTCTGAAGATTATAGGTAAAGGGCCGTTGTTTTAAAAACGTGCGGCTCGAAAAATAAATACTTTCATTATGCTAGGCTAAACGATCTTGTTGTTCCCAGCCCAGTGTCTGGTTCCTCGTCCCCGACGTGAATCGGAGTGAAGAAACAAACTTGGGCCGGGCAAGATCAAGCCAATCAGGTAATTAGTAACGCTTAGCTCTCACATTGCTGTGTATACACTTGCGTCCTATCAACCAGGTGGTCTACCTGGACCTTAATGGGGAGATCTCATCTTGGGATAGGCTTGGCGCTTAGATGCTTTCAGCGCTTATCCTTTCCGAGCATAGCTACCCGGCGCTGCCGTTGACACGACAACCGGAACACCAGCGGCTCGTCATTCCCGGTCCTCTCGTACTAAGGAATGAACCCCTCAAATCTCCTGCGCCCACAGCGGATAAGGACCGAACTGTCTCACGACGTTCTGAACCCAGCTCGCGTACCGCTTTAACCGGCGAACAGCCGGACCCTTGGGACCTTCTCCAGCCCCAGGATGCGATGAGCCGACATCGAGGTGCCAAACCGCTTCGTCGATATGAACTCTTGGAAGCGATAAGCCTGTTATCCCCGGCGTACCTTTTGTCCGTTGAGCGATGGCAATTCCACATTCTACCACCGGATCACTTGGTGCTACTTTCGTATCTGTTCGACGTGTGTGTCTCACAGTTAAGCTCCCATCTACCCATATGCTCGACGCTTGATTGCCAACCAAGCTGAGGGAACCTTACAACTCCTCCGTTACTCTTTGGGAGGAAACCGCCCCAGTCAAACTGACCCGCTGCCATTGTCCCCCCGCCCGCTTCAGGGCTGAGGGTTAGAATCTTCACGCAGAAAAGGTGGTGTTTCATCGTCGACTCAGGGCGAACCGAGATCCGCCCTTCAAAGTCTCCCACTTACGCTAAGTATCCCGAATAAAAATCCAGTAACAGCATACAGTAAAGGTGCACGGGGTCTTTCCGTCCTGCTGCGGGTAGGCGGCATCTTCACCGCCACTACAACTTCGCTGAGCTTCTCTTGGAGACAGCAGTCAACTCGTTACACGATTCGTGCAGGTCGGAACTTACCCGACAAGGAATTTCGCTACCTTAGGACCGTTATAGTTACGGCCGACATTCACGGGGACTTGGGCTCAGAGCTTCGCCTTGCGGCTGACCCCTTACCGTAATCTTTCCGCATTGGTCACGTGTCACTCCCTATACGTCGTCTTGCGACTTAGCAGAGAGCTGTGTTTTTGTTAAACAGTCGGTTGACTCATTTCACTGCGGCCCTCTTGCGAGGGCGCCCCTTCTTCCGAAGTTACGGGGCTAACTTGCCGAGTTCCTTCAAGAGATTTCACTCACGCGCCTTAGTATATTCTACTCACCCACCTGTGTCGGTTTACGGTACGGGCACCTTAGTATACGCCGGAACTTTTCTCGGCAAAAACGTCAACGGATCCGCTCGAGCTTGCGCCCTTACGTCCCCTTGCGGGACAAGGATAATCAACACCTCGCCCGTCTCTGTTCTTGCGTCATTCCGGTTAAAATGTCGGTGGTGCAGGAATATTGAACCTGCTGGTCATCGCCTACGCCTTACGGCCTCGACTTAGATCCCGACTAACCCTGGGAGGACGAACCTTCCCCAGGAAACCTTGGGTTTACGGCGGACAGGAATTAAACCTGTCTTATCGCTACTCATGTCTGCATCCTCACTTCTGGGCGCTCCACGGATGGTTTCCCTACCGCTTCACAGCACCAAGAACGCTCTCCTACCATGCATAAAAGTCGAAACTTCTATGTATCCGCAGCTTCGGTATACCGCTTGATCGCCAATCATTTTCGGCGCCAAGTTTCTCGATGAGTCAGCTATTACGCACTGTTTAAATGATGGCTGCCTCTAAGCCAACATCCTCACTGTTATAGAAACCTAACATCCTTTCCACTAAGCGGTATTTAGGCACCTTAGCTGGCGGTCTGGGCTGTTTCCCTTTCGACAATGAAGCTTATCCCCCACTGTCTGACTCCCGTGCTGCACCCGATGGCATTCAGAGTTTGACTGGATTCAGTATCCCGTTAGGGACCATAGTCCAACCAGTGCTTTACCTCCATCGGTCAGCGCACGAGGCTAGCCCTCAAGCTATTTCGGAGAGAACCAGCTATCACGGGGTTTGATTAGTCTTTCGCTCCTACTCACAGTTCATCGGAGAATTTTTCAACATTCACCCGTTCGGCCCTTCAGTTGCGGTTAAGCAACCTTCAGCCTGACCATGAGTAGATCACCTCCGCTTCGGGTCTACTACCAGCGGCTTGGTCGCCCATTTCGGACTCGCTTTCGCTACGCCTCCACACCATAGGTGCTTAGACTTGCCACTGACAGTAACTCGCAGACTCATTAAGCAAAAGGCACGCCATCACCCTTGCGGGCTTTGACACCTTGTAAGCATATGATTGCAGGTACTATTTCACTCCGCTCACAGCGGTACTTTTCACCTTTCCCTCGCGGTACTTGTTCACTATCGGTCGCCAAGGAGTATTTAGCCTTAGACCGTGGTCGGTCTCACTTCACGCGAAGTTTCACGTGCATCGCGTTACTCAGGGTACCACTAGGTTTGTGTCGATTTTCGAGTACAGGTCTCTCACCTTCTTTGGAGCGACTTTCCATCCGCTTCCTCTAATGTTCACAATACCATATCGTGGCCCTATAACCCCAGGTTGCAAGCAACCTGGTTTGGGCTGTTCCGCTTTCGCTCGCCACTACTGACGGAATCGATTCTCTTTCTTTTCCTCCGGTTACTGAGATGTTTCACTTCACCGGGTGTTGCTCTACCTGTGCTATGTATTCACACAGGAGTTACACGAGATTAATCGTGTAGGATTACTCCATTCGGAAATCCTCGGATCACAGCGTGCTTACCGCTCCCCGAGGCTTATCGCAGTTTTCCACGTCCTTCATCGCCTCTTGGCGCCAAGGCATTCATCATACGCTCTTTGTAGCTTGATCAATTGTTCTCTTATTTTGCTCCGGGTGTTAAGGCCGGAGCACTTTCAGACGCCTCAGCATAAAGTTGTATTTACCCGAGCTTTTGACAGACCATCAGTTACTAGCCGATGATCTACTAAAAGACTCAGTTAATTTACTTTACCTATAATTTTCAAAGAACTCACTGCGCTCCTGCGGAGGGCAGCTAACTAAAGTTAGACTACTTTTCCGCTCAAAGAGCAGGTTGTTTTCGGTGTTTGGTGGGTGTTCCAACCAGTCGAAAACGAAATTGTTTATTTTTGGAAGATGTTGAAAGTGTTGGTGGGCCTGACTGGGCTCGAACCAGTGACCCTGCGCTTATCAAGCGCATGCTCTAACCAACTGAGCTACAGGCCCGTCTTGCAGACGGCAGTAAACTAAAGTTTGGCGTGCCGGTTCTGGTTTAGCCAGGAACTGCTTACTGCAAAAAAATGTTGCCGTGCGCAGCACTGGAGACAAGGGGATTCGAACCCCTGACCTATAGCTTGCAAAGCTACCGCTCTACCAACTGAGCTATGTCCCCGATGATATGAGCTTAACGTTTTTTCAAAGGGAGGACAAGTGCGACGGTCATAGACCGCCGCTACATTGTTGTAGTGGGTCAAGGGTGGTTGCCCTTTCTTTCTTCCAAAAATTATTGTTTGCAAAGAACGAGGCGACGAGTTTTCGTCGCGCGTTTAAAGCACTCTGGAGAGGAGGTCGCCGTGGGGCGACTTCCCTGAGACATTGCCGTACAGGCAAATTCGAGACTGAATTGTGCGTAACGTTGAGTACCTCTGGGCTCTTTCGAGCCTGGAGGGTTTGAACGCGTGTCGATTCTTGCGAATCGATTTAGCGTTCGACCTAGCGCTGCACGATTCTTTGCCTTGGTCCTCCGAAGAGGCAAGAGCAGAGAGGTGCGAGCACTTCTCCTTAGAAAGGAGGTGATCCAGCCGCAGGTTCCCCTACGGCTACCTTGTTACGACTTCATCCCAATCACCGGCCATACCTTAGGGACACGAGGCCACTTCGGGTACAACAGTCTTTCATGATGTGACGGGCGGTGTGTACAAGGCCCGGGAACGTATTCACGGCGCCGTAGCTGATGCGCCATTACTAGCGATTCCAACTTCATGAGGGCGAGTTGCAGCCCTCAATCCGAACTGGGCTCAGTTTTAGGGATTGCCTCCACCTTGCGGTTTCGGTTCATTCTGTACTGAGCATTGTAGTACGTGTGCAGCCCTGGCCGTAAGGGCCATCCTGACTTGACGTCATCCCCACCTTCCTCTCCGTTTCACAGAGCAGTCTGACTAGAGGGTCCTTGCGGACAACTAATCATAGGGGTTGCGCTCGTTGCGGGACTTAACCCAACATCTCACGACACGAGCTGACGACAGCCATGCAGCACCTGTGCTAGCTGGTATTGCTACCTCGTCCCCGTTTCTGGGTTCTACTACTAGCATGTCAAGGCCAGGTAAGGTTCTTCGCGTTGCATCGAATTAAGCCACATACTCCACCGCTTGTGCGGGCCCCCGTCAATTTCTTTGAGTTTTAATCTTGCGACCGTACTTCCCAGGCGGTGCATTTAATGAGTTATCTACGACACAGAAGGGGTCGAATCCTCCTACGCCCAATGCACACCGTTTACGGCCAGGACTACCGGGGTATCTAATCCCGTTTGCTCCCCTGGCTTTCGTGTTTCAGAGTCAGGAATCTTCCAGGTAACCGCCTTCGCCACCGGTGTTCCTTATGATATCTACGCATTTCACTGCTACACCATAAATTCCGTTACCCCCTCCGATCCTCTAGCCGGGCAGTATCAAGCGCAGTTTCACAGTTAAGCTGTGAGATTTCACACCTGACTTACCCGACCTCCTACACACCCTTTACGCCCAATGAATCCGAACAACGCTCGGGACCTCTGTCTTACCGCGGCTGCTGGCACAGAGTTAGCCGTCCCTTCCTCTCCGCATACCATCAACTACGCTTGCTATTAACATGCGTAGCCTTGTTCTGCAGTGACAGGAGTTTACAATCCAAGAACCTTCATCCTCCACGCGGCGTCGCTCCATCAGACTTTCGTCCATTGTGAAAAATTCTCGACTGCTGCCACCCGTAGGTGTCTGGACCGTGTCTCAGTTCCAGTGTGGCTGGTCGTCCTCTCAGACCAGCTACCCGTCATAGCCTTGGTGAGCCATTACCTCACCAACTAGCTGATGGGCCGCGGGCTTCTCAAAAAGCGCCAGGCCTTGCGGTCCCCGGCTTTGATCTTTCGATCGTATGCGGTATTAATTCGGCTTTCGCCGAGCTATTCCCCACTTCTTGGTAAATTCCCACGTGTTACGCACCCTTTCGCCACTCAACTTACCTAATTATTGCTAATCAGATAAGTCGCGTTCGACTTGCATGTCTTATCCACGCCGCCAGCGTTCGTTCTGAGCCAGAATCAAACTCTCCGTTAATTCAAACACTTCATTGCTGAAGGATTTGATCATTAGCAAAGCGTAAGTCTGCGTCCCGCGGCTAGGCGGGGGCAGATTCTTCTGACCTTAATCGGTCAAAAACTTTGAGGCCTGCAGGTATGAGTACTGACTTGCGTCAGTCTCCACGATTGCAGGCAGAAACTCAACGTTCCGCACAATTCAATCTATTCGCTGTACTTCTTACTTAGGTTGTCTCCACCGAGTGATCTAGCGCGGCTAACAATTTGCGCCACTCGGTTCCAGTATAGTGTTCAAAGATCATGAGAAGTTGCAGCTGGTCTGATTCGCTTGCCGGATTTGCATCCGTTAGCCGAACCAAAGTGTCACCGAATTGAAGCTTTCGCTCCACTCGACGACGCTTCACCCGCTGTCTGCCTTCTTTCATTTAAAACCGAAAGACGTGACTGACTTGCGGATGATACCGGAGACAAGTTTGCCCATTTGTGCTTCGCTTAAATCAGCTTAGCGGGTCGAACTGAAGTCTCAAACTGCACCATCTTCCCCATTTCGGGGTAAGGACAAACATATAGGAATGGAAAAAATGGTCAATAGGTTTTTAAATTATTTTTACAGTTTTTTTCACGGGGTGTTTTCGAGAGGAGAAACGATGTTGTTTTCGACGGAATTTACGAAATTAAATTTGGTAGTGCCTTAGTTCGGTTCGGATGATTGCGAGCAATAGCGAGTCTTTCCTTAACTATAACCGTGTTCCGTCATCCCGAGCTTGTCGAAAATTGATGGATTTACCGAGGTAAAAAGACAGCATCCGTGGTGTTACGATAAGCTTCCATCCAACCCAGTTCGTCTTTGAGTTTGGGGTAAACAGGATCTGCGACGCGAACAAGAATGGCCTCTGGTGGAGGCGTGGTAAGTAGATTTTTCCAGTCGTCTTTGGCGAGAAAAAAGTCAGCAACGCGACGATAAGTTTCAGGGTGATAGACAAGATCATAGCGACCGTCCATGGAGACGCGCATTTGTCCCCGTAATTGCCACATGGCGTAGCTGCCATAATTGAAGGGGACGAGGAGATTACCTCGAATCTTTTGCTGCTTGAGGTAGTCGACAGCCTGGACGGGAGCAGCGACGGAGGGATAAGTCAGGGTCAATTTTTCGCTGGGAAGAAAGAAAACCGCATAAAGAGGAGATAGAAATAATAGGGCGCTTAACGCCACGTAAATTTGTCGATGGAGAGGACGGACAATACTTTGAAGACGTGGTTCTGACGGAAAAAATCCGGGAAGTAGAGCACCAGCAACGGAGGCAAAGATGGAGGCATGACGAGCGGAAGTGATCGATAGGACGATAAATGCAATCAGGATGTCAGTGACCATAAGGTCTGTTTTAACCAAGGATTTACGGTGAAAACTTTGGACGGCGATGGCAACAAGGGTGCCCAGAAGCAGAAGTTTGTAGCCGGGGTAATCGATCACCAACCAGGGAACGGGTCCCCATTCATAAAAGCCTTGGCGTGTGACAAGGAGGGCGCGAACAGTGGTGATCCAAAGATGCCAGCCAAAGGGGTTAATCAAAGTTGCCATCAGGCATAAGCCAAAGCGAATAAGCCACTTGCGTCCATTAAAACCATACCACATTTCGATCAGTCCAAGACCAAGAAGCCAGGCAAGGCCAATAGCGAAACCACCATGGAGGTTGGCCCAGATAATAATGGTAAGAACGTACCAGAAGGCGGGAATGGGACGTCCATAGCGTTCGCACTGGAACCAGAAGAGCCACAAGGCGAAGAAGATATGAGTGAAGATCATGCACCGGGCCGTGGACCCAAAAGAGGGAAGCAAGGCTAGGAGAACCAGGGAATAGAAAGCGGCCATCAGAGGAGAAAGTGGTCGCTGACGTAGACCGGCTAAAACCAAGAAGATAACGGTGATCGCCAGACCAATGAGTTTCAGAATAACGATGGCGCTCGGGCCAAACCCTTGGTAAAGCGCGTAAAAAATGACGGCGCTACCCCATTCGTGATCGGAAATATTCTGATAATCAGCCAGATAGCTCGAATCATCACCTAGGGGAAAGTGGCCAGTCTTCCAAAGAGCTTCACCGAGATAGAGACGGTGCCAGAGATCGGGATCGGCAGGATTGGAAATGGTGCCGTAGGCCCAGACCAGAAAAAAGAGGTAGGACCAGAAAAGAACTCTCACCCAAGTTATCGGCACGCGGACTAGCGCACCACAAAATGGCCAGAGCTAACAGGATTTTGTGGAAGTTCTAAAACTTGGCACGAAGTTGGCGAATAGGCAGACCAACGGCTTTGGCGAGTTTTTGCGCGAGACCGCGACGACGCTGAAGGTCGGCGGAGAGAACGGAGTTGAAGCAGCGAAACCAAGCGGTTTGCGTAGCGGGATCGATTTGTTCGAGGTGCGATTGCTGGGCCGCGTCAGGTCCGACGAGTTGCGCCCAGAGGGTCTGATAACGCGCGGGATTGTGGGTCTGGCGTTTTTCGATTTGTCCGAGGACCTGATTAAGGGCGGTACGTGAAGAAGGCGTGGAAGCGTGAGTTGTTTTAAGAGTTTTTGAAACAGCGCGTGAGGCCGCAAAATGCGTTTTTTCCTCGGTGGTGAGCGAGCGCCCAAGAGCTTCGACTGGGAGATTGTGGGCGACGTTGTGATCGCATTCCTCAGCAAGCTGTTCGTAGGTGAGTGCTTCGATGCGCGGACGAAGCTGCTCCAAGAGAAGATCGGCAGGGAGGTTGAGTCCTGTCTTGCGGGCCTGAAGCAGGAGCTGACGTTGATTTTCAAGCCGGAGTTGGCGGTAGCGGCGGGTTTCGACGGCGAGGTAAGGTTGCGTGGTTGAGCCGTCGCCGATCACACGCTGAAGCCCGCTGGCCTCGATACGGCGACGTGCGCGAATCGATTTGAGGTCGCGGCGGAGCGTGAGCTCGCGATAGGTTTTGAGTTCCTCGCGCTTGTCCCGCGGGGTTTGAAATTCACGCGGAGGCATTTTCGTTTAGGGATCGGAGATAACGGAAGGCGTAGAGACCCGAGTCGTGGCCGTCGTTCCAGGTGGGCTGAAAGGCGTAACCACCCACAAAGCGAAAGGCGCGAAGTTCGAAACTTTGAGGACCGTAGCTAACATGGGGGCGTTCGACATTGCCCATGACATCGGGTTCGCCACCGCAAGCGGCGCAGGGACAAGCACGGCGGAGTTTTTCGAGCGGGAAGAAATTTTCCTGCCCATCACTCCAAATGAGCGCGAGTTCATGGCCGATGACCTCGGCGCGGAGCGGGTGCGGAGCCACATCTTGCATGAAGAGAAAGTTAGCGACGGTCACAGACCGCCGCTACATTATAAATTAATGATCCGTCATCTCTATGTGCACGTGCCTTTTTGCGCGAAGGTGTGCCCTTACTGCGCGTTTCATGTGCATCTGGGTGGAACGACAGCGCAGCGGGGATTTGTGAAGGCATTGAGGACAGAGTGGCAACGAGCTCGGGAGGAATTTTCCCTCGCCCTGGAGACGATTTATTTCGGCGGCGGAACGCCTTCGATTCTGTCCGCGGAGTTGTTTGCAGAGCTGGCGGAGGAACTTCCATCGAAAAAAAACGGCTCTCCGTCCAACGGCCCTCCGCAGGAGTTCACTCTCGAGGTGAACCCGGCGACGGTGACTCCCGAAAAGGCTGCAGTGTGGCGAGCAGCGGGAGTGAACCGGATCAGCCTGGGCGCGCAATCGTTCGATGTGGAGATGTTGCGGCTGCTGGGACGACAACACGCGCCGGAGGATATTTCCCAAACGTGTGCGCTGTTGCGGGAATACGGATTCGAAAACATCAACATCGACCTGATGTTCGCATTACCAGGACAGAGTGAGTCAAAATGGAAGGCGACGCTAACGGCAGCACTGGCGTGCAAACCTAATCATGTTTCGGCCTATGCACTGACTTACGAGGAGGATACGCCTTTTTTCGAGAAGTTGCAGCGGGGGGAATGGCGACAGGATGAGGAACGGGAGATCGCGATGTTTACCCAAACGCGGGAGGTGCTGGGCGCGGCGGGGTTGGTCGATTACGAGATTTCGAATTTTGCGCGGGCCGGTTTTGAATCGCGGCATAATCTGGCTTATTGGCGGGGAGCCGATTACCTAGGGCTGGGGCCAAGCGCTTGCTCAACTATCGGTGCGATGCGCTGGCGAAATGTGCCGAATACGAAAGCTTATGTGGAGCGGATCGCGCATGGAGAATCGATGCGCGAGGAAAAGGAGACGCTCGATGCAGCGACGCGGTCGAAGGAGCGGATCATGTTCGGCCTGCGGATGCGGGAAGGTGTGGCGTTGGAGGAATTTGGGGCAGATGCATCGCACCTGAAGGAGTTGGAAATGAACGGACTGGCTTTTGAGGAGGCGGGACGGGTGCGGTTGACTTCGCGGGGACAGCTTGTGGCCGATAGCGTAGCGGGGATGTTTGTGTAGACCAATCGCTGGGAACAAAATAGTTAGAGGTCCCTCGACAAGCTCGGGATGACAGGATTTTAAATAAACGCTGACGCACTTGAGAAATGAACGGTCTTGCTTTTGGAAGCGATTTCAGGCGTTTGTAGGAGATCATGGCCCGACGATCTTCCCGGCAAAAGCGAGATGCTCGCCCTGGTAGTCATGGGATCAAACCAAGAGGTGGCAATGTATCAACCGCTTTCTTTTCCCAGTACCGGGAATTACTGCAGGCGCTGTTGATCGTGGCGGCGGGATTGTGGATTTTCTGGCCTGTTCTTCACGGTGACTGGCTCATCGACGACGATCTCTACCTGACAAAAAATCCGCTGCTGCGCGATTTTGCGGGACTGTGGAAACTTTGGTTCGAGCCGGGAAGTTTCATCGAATATTATCCCATTGAGGAAACCGTGCAGTGGGTGCAGTGGCAGTTATGGCATGCCGATTCGTTTGGTTACCACGTTTCGAATATTATCCTGCACCTATTGGGAGGCCTGCTGGTCTGGAAGCTCCTGGCCAAGTTCGGTCTGCGGCTCGCGTGGCTCGGCGGTTTACTTTTTGTGATTCATCCGGCGATGGTCGAATCGGTGGCCTGGATCGCGGAGTTCAAGAATACACTTTCGCTGCCGCCATTTCTTTTGGCGATGTGCGCCTACATCGATTACGAGGAGCATCATCGTCGCGATGATTATTTTCACGCTCTCGGCTGGTTTCTGGTGGCGATGCTTTGCAAGATCAGCATGGCGCTGTTTCCCGTGGTGATATTGCTTTATGTTTGGTGGAAACGGGACCGGATCGGATGGAACGACTTGAAGGCAAGCGCACCCTTTTTTGCCATTTCCCTGGTATTGGGTGTGACGACGGTTTTGGCGGGAGACTGGTATGAGCACTCCCATCATTTGGGAGCACTGCTGGTTCCGTTGGGAGGCTTTTTTTCGCGGCTCGCATGCGCGGGACTTACGATAACTTTTTATTTTTCCAAGTTTTTTTGGCCCGGTGTTTCCCTGCCTGTCTATCCCCAGTGGGGAATCGATCCCTCGTCGTTTCTCTCATTCCTGCCCTGGCCCATTCTGGGCGCAGTATTTTATTTGTTCTGGCAAAAACGCCAAAGCTGGGGCCGTCATGTCTTGCTGGGACTCGGTTTCTTTTTGATCAATCTCGCACCGTTTGTCGGTTTTATCGCAGCTACCTACATGGCGTTTACGTGGGTGATGGATCACTTTCTCTACATTCCAGCGATCGGATTGATCGGTCTGGTCGTGGCAGCATTAGGACAGATAAGCAGCCAGCTTACTCCCTCGATTCGCTCGTGGGGCATCGGGGTACTGGCGATCATGCTGGGGTTTCTGGCCTGGGAGAGCCGTGCGTATGCCGAGATGTTTGTAAATCAGGAGACGCTTTGGACTTATACGCTGGAACGTAATCCCACAGCCTGGGTGGCGCACTACAACCTGGGGGTTGTCTTGGATAATGATGGCCAAACCTCCGATGCGATCAAGCAGTATGGGGAAAGCTTGAGGCTTAATCCCGTTCAGTCGCGTCCACATAATAACCTGGGAACCGCTTTCATTCAGCTTGGTCGAATGCCGGACGCCATCGAACAATACGAAGAAGCTTTAAAGATCGATCCCGAGTATGCGGAGGCCTACTACAATCTGGGTTCGGCTTTTATTCTCTCGAACCGGCTTTCTGAGGCGATAACTCAATTTGAAAAGGCGCTGGAAATCGATCCGAATTTTGTCAATGCGCACAATAACCTGGGATCGACACTGCTGAAACTAGGCCGGATTTCGGAAGCAATCGACCAATACAAACAAGCCCTCGCGATTGACCCTCATCATGCTGAAGCTCATAAAAATCTAATTCAGGCCGAGGCGATAGAGTCGAGCGGCGGAATGAAATAGGAGAAAAAATCAGCCAGTATTCTTGAGGCCACCGCTGACGCCGTTGATGGTGAGTTCAATGACGGCGCGGATGGCATCAGCTTCCGAGCTACCCTTGTTTTCGAGGCCGCGAAGGCGGCGGATCATGTCGACCTGGATGTAGTTAAGCGGATCGATGTAGGGGTTGCGGAGCTGGACCGACTTGGCGAGAACGGGCTCGCGTTCGAGAAGCGCCTTTTGGCCAGTAATCTCGAGGATGGCGATTTCGGTCCGATGAAATTCCTCCGCGATGCAGTCGAAGATGCGGACACGGACTTTCTCGTCGGGTACAAGCGAGGCGTAATGGAAAGCAATGCGCATGTCGGCCTTGAGGAGGGTGAGTTGCGCGTTGTCGATGGTCGCACGGAAGAACATCCATTCCTTGTACATGAGGCGCAGAAGCGCGGCTTGCTCCGGCCCCTTTTCGGCGAATTGAACGAGCGCGCTGCCGAGGCCGTACCAACCTGGAAAAACAAAACGGCTTTGCATCCACGAGAAGACCCAGGGGATGGCGCGCAGGTCTTCGACCGATTTGGTCGCTTTGCGGAAGGTGGGACGCGAACCGAGCTTAAGGCCACTAATTTCCTCAATAGGCGTGGCGGTACGCCAAAATTCGATAAACTCAGAGTCCTGATGGACGAGTTTGTAGTAGGCGTCGTAGGCAAGCCGTGACATTTCGGTCATGGCGGTGCGCCATTCTTCGGGAACTTTCACTTCGCGCTGAGCTGCTTCGGAACCGAGCAGGACGCCATAGGCCATCTGCTCAATGATGCGGAAGGCGAGATCGGGATCATGATAGCGGGTGGAAAGGACTTCGCCCTGTTCGGTAACACGAATCTTGGCGTCGTAGAGGCCGCATGGTTGGGCAAGGATCGCCTTGGCTGCCGGGCCACCACCTCGGGCGATACTGCCACCGCGTCCGTGGAAAAGCGTGAGTCCGAGCTTATGCGAGCGACAGACGGTGGAGATCGTTTCCTGGGCTTGGAAGAGCGCCCAGTTGGCGGTGAGATAGCCACAGTCTTTGTTGCTATCGGAGTAGCCAAGCATGATCATCTGGTGGTCGTGCCGGGCGCGGAGATGGTTGCGATAAGGCTCGCAGGTGAACATTTGCTCGAGGATGCCGGGAGCAGCTTCGAGATCTCCCAGCGTTTCGAAAAGCGGCGCGATATCGAGCGAGACACCGACGAGATGCTGAAGCGCGAGGATTTCAATAACGTCGGAAAGATCGTGGGTCATGCTGATGACGTAAGCGCCAACGGCTTCTTCACCGTAAAGTTCGAGTGCCCTTTTCAGGACGCGAAGAGAGCCGATAACGTCGCCGGTCTCGGGCGTGAAGGAATCAACCGGAAGCGTGGGTGGTGGCTCGGCGATGACCTTGAGCAGCAGCGCAAGCCTTTCCTCCTCCGAGAGTGCACTATAATCGGGAGTGAGCTTGAGGATATGGAAAATTTCCTTCACTGCGCTTTCGTGCCGTCCTGAATGTTGACGCACATCGAGCCTGGCAACGCTGAGACCAAAGAGGGTGACCTGCTGGCGGAGCCGGTGGAGTTCACCATCGGCCAGGAGGGCGGCGCGATGCGTCTTGAGGCTTTCGTTGATGAGGTCGAGCAAGTCGACCACATCACTGGTCTTGAGCAGATGAGTGGAAGCATCGGGCGTCTGGGGCTGAAGAAGTAATTGGGGATTTTCGATTTTTTGCGCCTCGATCAAGCGCGAGCGAAGACCGGCAAGCGCCAACCGGTAAGGCTCGTGCGGATACCGGTCGCGGAGAGCACGCACGTGAGGATCAGGATGATCCCCATACTTGAGCAACTCGGACAATTGCGGAGAAATCGCATCAAGATGAGAGGAAACGGAGAGAAGTTTCGAAAGTTCACGCAGGGAAATCTGGAGTTTGTCGAGCGCGAGCCGGCGGTGAAGCAGGAGAGTCTCCGCCGTGACGGCGGGAGTGACGAAGGGATTACCGTCGCGGTCGCCCCCCATCCAGGAGCCGAAGGTGATCCAGCGAGTGGGGGCCTTGACCGTGGGATAAGTTTCCGCCAAGGCACGTTCAAATTCGTCCTGAAGCAATGGAAGCGTCTGCCAGAGGGTCGTGTCGAAATACCAGAGGCCGGTACGAACTTCATCGGTGACCTCGGGACGGGCGGAGCGGGAGCGGTCGGTGAGCCAAAGTGAAGTGATCTCGCGTTCCAGCGCGCGCGGGTTGGCGATGCCGGTAACTTTATCTTCCACGTAAGCCTCGGGATTGTGGAGACGCTGGGCAAGGCGCTGAAGTTTGTTGAGCATGGTGCGTCGCTTGGCCTCGGTGGGATGGGCCGTGAAGACCAGTTCGATGGAAAGTTTGTCGAGAAGCTGCTGGACCGTTTCAGGCGGGACATCGCGGGCCTTCAGTTCGCGTAACGCGGCGCCGATGGACTCGCGCATGGGTGGCGATGGAGGGTTCACATACTGGGCACGGCGCCGCTGGCGCAGAAGGCGAACGCGATGCGTTTCCTCGGCAAGATTGACCAGTTCGAAGTAGACGGTGAAGGCCATCGCCATGGAGGCGGCCTCGGAGACAGAAAGTTTCTGGACGGCGCGCTCAAGGTCACGCTCGGCCTGGCTGTCACCGGCCCGGCTGCTTTTGGCGAGAAGGCGAAGTTTTTCCTCGAGGTCGAGAATCCCTTTGCCTTCGAGTTTGACGATGACTTCGCCCAAAATGCGGCCGAGTCGGCGGATTTCAGCCGAGAGCGTGTCGGGATTATTTTCAGGGGGTGATGAGGCCATGGATCAAAGCTCTAGAAACAGTGTGCGCGTATTGGCGGTTGTAAACGCGATTTTTCTGCAAGTGCCGTGCCAAGGTGCAACGTATGGCGGTTAGACTGAATTTCGATGAAATTAAGGATACCGACACAGGAGCCCTCCTCCCCATGGCAGTAATTTGAAGTGCGACGATCTTGTACCACCGCTACAGTTTTCCTGCCGTGATGGAAACACCGCTCAGCTTTTGGATAGGATTTAATGGAGTCGTGTTGGCGTTGCTGGCACTCGATCTGTGCGTGCTTCATCGTGAAAAAAGGGCGATTTCGATCAAAGAATCACTGTTGACGACGCTGGCCTGGGTCGCACTGGCGATTGGATTCGGCATGTGGATAACGCACCGAAATGGCACAGGTACGGGCCTCCAGTTTTTCACGGGTTATCTGATCGAATATTCCCTGAGCATGGATAATATTTTCATTTTCGTGCTCGTTTTTGCCTCTTTCAAGATCGCTCCAGATAAACAACATCGGTTGCTTTTCTGGGGGGTGCTAGGTGCACTGGTCATGCGCGGAGCGATGATTTTGGCTGGAACAGCCTTATTGCGACAATTCGAGTGGGTGATTTATCTCTTCGGCGCTTACATTCTTTACGCGGGTATAAGTATGCTCATGCACAAAAAAGATATGGAGGTTGAAAAACTGCTGGTGGTGCAACTGGCGCGGCGCTTTCTGCCTCTGAGTTCAAAGGATGAAGGGGATCGACTTGTCGTTCGTGAAGATGGGCGATTAAAGTTCACGCTGCTTTTTCTCGTACTGGTGATCGTGGAGATGACCGATCTAATTTTCGCGCTCGATTCGATTCCGGCGATCTTCGGCGTGACGCGTGATCCGTTCATCGTTTACACATCCAACGTCTGCGCCATTCTGGGACTGCGCTCGCTCTATTTCCTGCTGGCGGGCGCGGTAAAGAGTCTAGTTTATCTCCATGTGGGACTGGCAAGTGTGTTAATTTTTATCGGCACAAAGATGTTGATCGAAGGCTTCTTTCCTATTTCAACTGAGCTGTCGTTGCTTGTCGTTGGGAGCATCCTCGGATTGGCCGTGATTGTATCGCTGGTGAAGTCGGGCAAGAAAACCGTGAAAATCTGAGGTTGGCCTCTATTTAAATTCTATTTAAAAAAAGCCTGTCATCCCGAGCTTGTCGAGGGACCTCTAATCATTTTGCTCCCAAGACGTCGAGTGAGCGGAAGAATTAGAGGTCCCTCGACAAGCTCGGGATGACATTATTTAAAATGCACATTCTTGACGAAGAACTTTATCAGGCCGGAATGGTGATTGCGGCGTGCCCGACCGCTCCGTGCCACGAAGATCACGTAAGCGCCTGTCTACTGGAACGGCTTTGTGATTTGCCCCATGTGACGACACGGCTGGATGAATTCGGGAACCTGCACGCGAGCTATGAACACGAGTCATCGGGACGCGAACCGTTTCGCGTCGTAGCCCATATGGATCACCCCGGCTTCGTCGTAGATCGAAAGGAGGGGAAAGAGGAAGTACGCTTCGCCGGGGGCGTGGAGGAGAAATATTTTATTGGAAAGAAGATCGTTTTTTACCATGAGCGAAGCCAGGAACCTTTGGGTTGGGCCCGAATCAAAAAGACCTCGTTTTCGGAGGAAGCCAAACGCGTCAAACTTGATCGCACGATTCCGAAGGAGGCGACCTTTGCCATGTGGGATTTGCCGGAAGCTCGCTGCACAAAGAAACTTTTCATCAGTCCCGCCTGCGATGATCTGGCCCAAGTTTCAACCGTCCTGGCCTTGCTGCGACGATTGGCGCTCAGCGGATCGCGGGCAAGCGTACAGGCGCTTTTCACCCGGGCGGAGGAAATCGGTTTTGCCGGGGCACTAGCGGCGCTGAAGACAAAGAAAAAATTATCACCGATCACGACACTGTCGCTGGAAACAAGCCAGGCGCACGGTTTCGCGCGAGTTGATGCTGGACCGATTGTGCGCGTAGGAGATCGACTCAGCGTTTTTGATTCGAAAATCACCCACTGGCTTAATGTAGCTTTTCGTGATCTTCAAAGCGCCCGGCCCGGCCTGCTTTACCAGCGACTGCTGATGGGCGGCGGGACTTGCGAGGCGTCGGTGTTTCAGCGCGCGGGATTTCCAACTGGCGCGCTCTGCGTGGCGCTGAATCAATATCACAATATGGGACGAGGCACTTCCATTGCCGCGGAGTCGATCTCGCTGCGCGATTGGCAAGGGCTTTACGATTTTCTTTTTTTTCTGGCAACAGAGGCAAAACCGTTGCATGTGACAGATGAAACCGTGACAAAACGGTTCGAGCAATTGGAGAAAAAAGCTCTCTCGACTTTAAAGCCCTAGGCAGGCCCTAAAGCGCCCTGGCGATATTTTAACCATTGACCGATGCGCAGGGGTTTTTATCCTCCCATGATGGCAGACGATTCCAATATTCTCGATGCGGAAGCAGTTAACTGGCGGCTGGTGGTTTATCCGCTGGTGGCGGTAATCGTCATTCTCGTGGGTGGCCTTGGGTACTATTACTATCAGCAAAGCATGCGCGAGCAGCTTGCCGCCCAAGCCGGTGAGGCCATTTTACAGGCGAAGACCCCGGAACAACTTGTCAAAGTCGCCGATCTATTTCCCACAACGGATCAGGCAACCCTGGCGCTGCTTTCCGCCGCCAGTGATTCCTTTGACAAGAAGGATTATGCCGCGGCGATGAAATCTTATCAGCGCGCGATCGATAGCACCGATGAGAATTCGTACCTGCATGATTCGGCCCAAGTGGGTCTGGCCTCCACGTTGGACGCCAGCGGCAAGGTGGAAGATGCCATTCATACCTATCTGGCGGTAGCTCATCGTGACAATAACAGTCCCTACGCATCATTTGCTTATCAGGCCGTGGCGACCATTTACGAGCAGCGCGGCGACAAGACCAACGAGAGAGAAACCCTGACCGAGCTGGTGGGGATGGGGAACGATTCACCGTTCACGAAAGAAGCCTCGTCCAAGCTGAAGGCGTTGACTCCATCAAACGATACGCCCCTCGGTACTCCGGAAACTAATCTTTCCACACCTGCGCCTACTCCCTCCCCTGCCATCAATGCAGCTCCGACGCCTACGGCGCCAATACCTCCTTCGCCTGAGCCATCCGTACCGAAGCCTTAACACCGTCATCCCGAGCAGCGGTAAGTCGGGATATATCTCTTCTCACAAAGGCTACCCGAATTACAGTTGAGGGATATTCACGGATGACCAGGAGATCGTCCCTCCAAAATTGCGAAAAGATAAATGGAATATGGTCTAGTGACTCGGCTTCGCCCGGGATGACGGCGACTAAATATCGAGATTGCGGACATTGAGGGCGTTATCCTCAATGAACTGACGGCGCGGCTCGACCTCATCACCCATAAGGCGCGAGAACATTTCTTCGGCCTCAACCGCATCGGCGACTTCAACACGGAGCAAGCGGCGCTTGATCGGGTCCATGGTCGTGGTGAAGAGTTCTTTCGCGTCCATTTCACCCAAACCCTTGAACCGGGTGATCTGCACGCCACGTTTGCCGACTTCCTTCACCGCCTCTAGAATGTCGGGGATGGAGGAGATGGGGCGTTTCTTTTGGTTGTCCCCCTCGCCTTCAAGCAATTCGAAAAGCGGTTTGTCGGCGGCGCGATATTGATCGATGGAAAGCCCCTTCTTCTCAAGCTTGTTGAGCAATTCGGCGACAGCCTTGCTTTCATGGAGTTCGACATGAAGGCAACGACGGCGGGTAACATTGCCGTTGGCTTTCGCCGCCGGTTTTTCGCCATTGGCTTCGGTTTCATCAACCGGCTCTTCGCCGAAGATGCGAAGATCGGCATTCGCCTTGGCAAACTCACTGAGCTGAAAATCGGTATGGAAATAATGGACAGTTTCCTGGTTCCCTTCGCGGACCTTGACCAAGTGGCGCGGTAGTTCGTGACTCTTGGCATCGCGGACTGCGAGATATTCAGCAAAGTCGCCGCCATGCCGGGCGATGGCGCGGGTGAACTTGTCAAGCGACTCCAGCATGTCGAGAATTTCAACCAATGAGTTATCGGCGATGATTTTGTTATCGGCCAGATTTTTAAGCTGCACGTCATCGCTGCCAAACTTGATCAGCATCTTGTTGAGCTGCACTTCGCCTTCGACATATTCTTCGCGTTTCTTGCGCTTCACCTGGAAAAGTGGAGGCTGGGCGATGTAGACAAAGCCCTTACGGATCAAATCAGGCATCTGCCGGAAGAAAAAAGTGAGGAGCAGGGTGCGGATGTGGGAACCATCGACATCGGCATCGGTCATGATGATAATCTTGTGGTAGCGGAGGCGGTCGATATTGAAGGCCCCCTCACCGCCGTCGCCAATGCCGGTTCCGACCGCGGTGATCATGGTTCGAATTTCATTATTCTGAAGCACCTTATCGAGACGCGCTTTCTCGACATTGATGAGCTTGCCTCGGATGGGAAGAATCGCCTGGTTCTGGCGATTGCGTCCCTGTTTTGCCGAGCCGCCTGCGGAGTCACCCTCAACAATAAAGAGCTCGGAATCCTCGGGATTGCGGCTGGAACAATCGGCGAGCTTGCCGGGCAGGCCGCCACCGGTGAGCGCGGTTTTGCGGACGGCTTCGCGCGCCTTACGGGCCGCTTCGCGGGCACGGGCGGCGTTAAGCGATTTCTCGATGACCTTTTTGGCAATGCCGGGATTGCCATCGAAAAAGCTCATCAAGCTTTCGTAGGTGGCGGAGGAAACGATGCCTTCGACCTCGGGTGAAAGAAGTTTCACTTTGGTCTGGGACTCGAACTTCGGATCGGGATGGAGGAGGGAGATGACCGCAACCAGACCTTCGCGCACGTCGTCACCGGAAATCGCCGGGTCCTTGTCCTTAAGCAGATTGTTCGACTTAGCGTATTGATTGATCGCACGGGTGAGCGCGGAACGGAATCCAGCCAGATGCGAACCACCGTCGGGATTATTGATCGTATTGGTGAAGCAAAGAATCTGATCTGTATAGGAATCGTTATACTGGAGAACGATGTCGAGCTTCACCGGTCGGGGCTTTTCCTCGACCATGACCGCACCTTCCTTGACGCGAGAAACGCGGATCGGTTTGGGATGGATCACCTGCTTGTTTTTGCCGAGCTGCCTGACGAATTCCTCGATGCCGTCCTTGTAGTAGTAACGTTCCGGCTCGGTGTTCTCGGTGCGTTCGTCGACGAAGGCAATTTCGATTCCCGAATTCAAAAAAGCGAGTTCGCGCAGGCGACCCACGATGAGTTCTTTCTTGAACTCGATGGTCTCCTTGAAAATTTCGGGATCGGGCTTGAAAGTAATGAGCGTGCCGGTCGATTTGCTTTTGCCGATAACTTCGAGTTTCTTGGTCGTCTTGCCCCGCTCGAATTCCATGTGGTAGACCTTGCCATCGCGGGAGACTTCAACTTCGAACCATTCGGAGACCGCGTTGACGCATTTCGCGCCGACACCGTGGGTACCTCCGGAAAAAATATAACCGCCCTGTCCGTACTTACCGCCGGAGTGAAGCGTGGTGAGAACCATTTCGACACCGGGAATCTTGTACTGGGGATGGATGTCGACCGGAATACCGCGACCCTCGTCACGAATGGAGATGGAACCGTCGACATGAACCCGGACTTCGACCTTTTTGCCATAACCGGCGAGATGCTCGTCGATGGAGTTGTCCAGAACTTCGGAAATACAGTGATGCAGCGCCCGCTCATCGGTACCACCGATGTACATGCCGGGCTTCTTGCGGACAGCTTCGAGGCCCTCCAACTTACCTAATTTTGAGGCATCGTAATTGCCTTCACTGACGCTGGAATCGAAGTTGAGAATTTCATCGCCGCCTTCGGACGAGACGGGTTTTTTAGGGTCTGCCATAAGCAGAAAATTCTACCTGAAGTTCGTATTTTTTCACAACAAGTAATCCGGGTTTTTTCGAGGTAGTTTTTACACTTTTTTATGACGCAATGGCGGAAATTTTTAGACAGGATTAAGCCGTCTAAAATCGAATTTATCGCATACGATTCCAGGCATCGGTAGCATACCGATCTCGTTCGAGATCGGCGGCGCGGGATGTCTCCGCAGAGGTAAGGTCGCCAGGAGTGGTGATTAGTTCCAAGCGGCTTGCAAAGGCATTGGCAAAGACGCGGCGAAGATCGGCGTTTTGCTCCGGATTTGGAATGAGGATGCTACCTTGATGAAGAAGCCCCTCGCGGGTGCGACGCTGGGCAGCACCGCTTAATTTGTGTCCCTCGGCCACGATATCGAAGCGGACCGGTTTCTGGAAGCAGGCATCCGATTCGACCATGCTAGCGACAGAGACAATTTCGGTTTCGATCCCACAAGCAGCGATGGCGGCCTGGACACCGCGATGAATAAGGCAGTAGCTATCGGGAGCGGAGAGTTCCATCCACGGATGGGTGCGAGGCAGGACGAGAGTATAAGTCACATCGTGGGAGTGATCGACCAGCCCTCCGCCCGTGTAACGTCGGACAAAAGGGCGACCTTCGGTTGCAAGCGCCGCAGGCTGAAAATACCCAAGACTGACCGCCGGAGAGTCCCATTCGTAGAGGCGCAAAACAGGTTCATTGACCTCGCGCAAAAGTGCTTCATCGATAGCCATGTTCCGCGCCGGTGATGCGGGGCCATGAACGAGAAGTCGCCAGGAAGGCATGCGCTTAAGTTAAGCACATTTTAGAACGAAACTAATTAGTAAAAATATCTTTAACCTTGTCGATAAGCGACGGCCCCTCCTGTTTTAGCTTTTTCACAGGGACGGTGCTGATACGGGCAATAAAGGGAAGTGCAACTTTCCACGCTTCCTTGTCTTCGGCAGGATTGAAGTTTTTGCTCCTGGGATTGGACCAGCCATGGTTCGCATCGATGAACCAGGCTTCGCAATCGTTACCGGCATCTTTCATCAAATGTTGAAAGGCCTGAACGTTTTCATGGGTCACCGTGGAATCCTTTTCGGGATAGACAGCACAGAGAGGAGCGGTGAATTTTCCGATGGCATTCTCGTTGGTTTCGACCGGGCCATAAAACATGACGGCTCCATCGAGGGTTTTATTTTCGCGTGCAGATTGGAAAACATAGTTGGCTCCGGTACCCCAACCCATCGTCAGGACATGATCGACGTGGAATTTGGGACTTTCGTGAAAAAGACGGATGCCCGCATTGACCGTCTTCATGACTGATTCGGCATTCAGATTGGCAACCATGTTGGCAATTTCGCCCGGATCGCTCAACTGGCGGCCATTGTAAATGTCGAGAGCTACGACGAGATAGCCCTGAGAAGCAAGGCGATCAGCTTCGAGGCGGGTAAAATCATCAAGACCGAAAGCGTCAGGCACAAGCACGATGCCAAGCGCGGGCGGTGTGACGGGAACGGAGAGATAGGCGAGGTCTTCCGCGCCAAAATCGCTGAGGGTGATCATGCGCCCAACCGGCTGGGCAGCGGCCTTCTGGCAGCGGGCGACACCGGTAAAAGCCAGCATCAGTGAGATAATTAGACAGACGAGAAAATAAAAACCGTTGCGTTGGGTCATGGGAAGCGAGGCGATCAGTGGAAATTTTGCCCTAGCCTTGAGGCATTGCCAGCACAAATGCAGCTTTTTGTCAGGGAAAGAGTCCGCGAATGGTCTTGCCGTTGACGACTTTCTGGATGCCGAGAGAAAGCGCGGCAGTGCGATTATCGATGTTATGCTTGCGCGCTTCCTTGAGGACGGTGTCGAGGGTGTGGCCAAGAATGCGGTAGAGCTTGTCGAAGATTTCGGTCTCGGCCCAAAAGAAGCTCTGCAGGTCCTGTACCCATTCGAAATAACTGACGATGACACCACCCGAATTGCAGAGAATGTCGGGAATGACAAAAATTTCCGGACGCTGACGCAGGATAGCATCGGCTTCGATCGTGGTGGGACCGTTGGCCGCTTCGGCGAGGATACGGCATTGGATTTTACCCGCATTTTTTTCGGTGATGACGCGGTCAAGAGCGGCGGGGATGAGGACTTCGCACGCTTGGACGAGAAGTTCGTCGTTGGAAATTTTGTCCCCGCCGGGGAAACCAGTGACACCGCCCGCGCGCGTAACGTGTTCCTGCAAGGCATCGAGATTGAGACCCTTGGAATTATAAACGCCACCGCCGACGTCGCTTACACCAACAATGCGTGCGCCATATTTACCCAAGCCAATCGCGGCGTAACTGCCGACATTACCGAAGCCCTGGACGATCACGCGGCTGTCATTGGGTAATTTAAGGAGGTCGGTGGCGCGGTTGACGAGAAAAGCGACGCCGCGTCCGGTCGCCTCTTTGCGGCCCAGCGAACCGCCAATACTGACCGGTTTGCCGGTGACGATGCTCGGAACGGCGTGGCCGATCTGGTGCGAGTAAGTGTCCATGATCCAGGCCATAGTCTGCTCGTTGGTACCCATGTCAGGCGCCATGACGTCGGTTTGCGGCCCGATGAAGGGAATCATCTCGCTGGTGTAGCGGCGGGTGATGCGTTCGAGTTCGCCGATGGAACATTTGCGTGGATCAACCGCAATACCTCCCTTGGCCCCGCCGTAAGGAAGGTCGGCAAGCGCGCATTTCCAACTCATCCACATGGCGAGTGCCGCGACTTCCCCAAGTTCCACTCCCGGATGAAAGCGAAGCCCGCCCTTGGTGGGTCCAAGCGTGAGATGATGCTGCACGCGATGACCTTCGAATACCTTTACCTCACCCGAATCGAGCCGCACCGGAAGCGAAACAGTAACGAGACGCTTCGGAAGCTTCGTCCGCTCGCGCACTGCCTCCGGTATGTTGAGGAAATCAGCAACACCATCGAACTGGTCGCACGCCATTTTGTAAGCTGGGTTCTGGAGGAGATGTTTCATGGGATTTTAACGGAATTTTAGGAATCGCGTGCTGTCATACATTTCGTTTTTCCATTAAAACTCATGCGGCTTTCCACTTTGCATGATACTCGTTAGCAATACGGAGGAAATTCGTGAGGATGTCCTTGCCGTGGCGGGTGAGAATCGATTCGGGATGGAACTGGACGCCGTGGATCGGATAGTCGCGATGATGAACCCCCATGATTTCGCCTTCCGCCGTGCGAGCATTGACGATGATCGTTGCGGGAACGGTGGGCGGATCGATCAGGAGCGAATGATAGCGCGTCGCCTCAAAGGGACTGGGAAGTTTCGCGAACACGCCGGTACCATCATGGAGAATCGGCGAAGTCTTGCCATGCATGAGTCGCGCCGCACGAACGATCACTGCTCCATAGACATGGCCGATGCATTGATGACCAAGACAAACGCCGAGGATAGGCAGATGTGGACCGATCTTGGCGATAATATCATTGGAAATGCCAGCTTCCCTGGGCGTGCAGGGACCGGGCGAAATGACAACAGCCTGGGGTTTCAGCGCCTCGATTTCGGATACCGTGATTTCGTCGTTGCGTTTGACGACAGGCTCCGCCCCCAGTTCGCCAAAATATTGGACGAGGTTGTAGGTGAACGAATCGTAGTTATCGATGATGAGGAGCATGAACGTTAGAACTGTTTCGCCATGGCGAGAGCCTTGAGGCCCGCCTTGGCCTTGTTAAGCGACTCCTCGTATTCGCCGAGCGGAGTCGAATCGGCGACGAGCCCGCCGCCCGCCTGGAGATAAGCTTTTCCGCCCTTGAGCAGGACCGTACGAATGGCGATACATGAATCGAGATTGCCGGAAAAACCGAAGTATCCGACGGCTCCCGCATAGGTGCCGCGACAAGTCGGTTCCTGGTCCGCAATGATCTGCATGGCACGAATCTTCGGCGCGCCGCTGACTGTTCCTGCCGGAAACGTGGCGCGCATAACATCGTAGGCCGAATGGCCGGGAGTGAGTTCGCCCTCGACGTTGGAGACAATGTGCATGACGTGCGAGTAGCGCTCGGTGGTCATGAAATCGGTCAGGCGAACGGTATCAAATTTGCAAACACGGCCGACGTCGTTGCGGGCGAGATCGACCAGCATGACATGCTCGGCCCGTTCCTTCGGATCGGCGAGGAGTTCCTCGCAAAGGCGGTCATCTTCCTGCGCATCTTTGCCACGCGGACGCGTCCCCGCGATGGGACGGATCTGAACGCGGCCTTCCTCGCACCGGACATGAAGTTCCGGCGACGAACCGACCAGCGCCATCGTGCCGAGCTTGAGGCAAAACATGTAAGGCGACGGATTGATGAGCCGCAGCGCGCGATAAAGATCGATGGGCGAACCATCAAACGGCACCTCGAAGCGCTGAGAAGGGACAACCTGAAAAATGTCCCCAGCGCGGATATATTCCTGCATCGCTTCGGTCATTTGGACGTACTCTTCCTTCGTCATATTGATTGCAGGCTCAAGCGGCTGGACGTTGGTCACGCTGGGCAAAAGGCGCGAGCGGACGGGACGTTCCAGTCGCGCTTCGAGTTCCTCGATTTTCGAGACAGCTTCGTCATAGGCGCGATCGGGCTGCGACGGATCGGTGATGTGCGCGTTGGCGACAATTTTAATGCGTCGTTCAAGATGATCGAAGATAAGGAGCGTATCGGTAACAAAAAAATAGGCGTCGGGTATGTTGAGATCGTCTTTTTTTGCACGCTTCACGGTCGGCTCGAACTGCGTGACGGCTTCAAATCCGAGATAACCGACCGCACCGCCATAAAAGAGAGGCAAGTCACCGGAGGTGACCGGCTTGTAACCAGACATAAGGCGTTCCAGTTCATGGAGTGGATCGTCTTCGATGATATACTCGCGTTGTTTGGTACCCTCGCGGAAGGTGATATTTTTTCCGCGCGCCTGAAAAATCAGATGAGGACTGGCTCCGAGAAACGAATAGCGGGCGAATTTGCCACCTTTTTCCACCGATTCGAAAAGGAAGGAATGATCGCTCGTATCGATTTTATGAAAGGCGGAAACCGGTGTTTCCATATCGGCGATGATTTCGCGGTAAACCGGTATCAGGTTTCCCTGAAGGGCCAGTTCCCGGAAATTCTTGCGAGATGGAAAAAAGCAGGTGTGCATGAGATCGGTTAGATTAGGTAACCGATGAGGTTACTCTCCCCATCAGGGCGGGACAATCAAAATGGATGTGACACAATGATCTTCGATTTCCGGTCAAGAATTCGGAGTAAACGGCGGGGATTTGCTTCGATTCAAATTCAGTCAGAATCGTATGCTCAGCCTGGCGCACTTTATCGATAATCTCCCGAACATAGGGGTTTGTTCGCCTCGTACTCCACCGATTCTCTGGTGAGCCAGTGTATTTCGTAGAGCAACCGCAAATTATAGCTCGGGTCTTTTACTCCTGAAAACAAGGTTGGATGTCAGTTTGCTTTAAAAAGCAATCTTGAGACCGGCCTGAATGGACTGGGCGTAGTAGTGATTCTGGCCAACCTGAGTCAGATAATCGCCAAAAAGGGTGATGTCGTCTTCGATTTGGGCATCGAGACCGGCGTCAATGAAAGCCGAATCACGTTCCGTACCGGTGGTCTGGATGGTGAAAGAGCCGACACCGAGTTGGTTGAACTGGCTGGTGATGCCACCAGCTTCGTCGATATACTCATGCTGCCAAGTAGCACTAAAGTGCGGAGTAAGATCAAAGGAACCGAACCATCCCTGAACGTGCCCGGCATAACGCGTTTCAAAGCCAAGCTGGCTGCGCAACGATTCCACACTCTGGGCCTGAACGTTAAGCGCTGTCGGGCCTTGCTCCGTGAAAGAGTTGATCCCCAAGTTGACATATTGGAGACTGGCCGTCGGGCCGATTTTCCAGTGGCCTTCCTTAAATTCATAGCCGCTGGTGAGATTACCCACATATTGACTGCCCTGCGGCGCGCCATGGTTGGTACCAGTCAAAGCACCGATCTGGATGTTGCGATCTTCGGTATAGCTGTTGTAGCCGTAAGAGAAAAGCGCATTGCCATACCAGCCGGACTGATCGACATAGCTGGCGTATATTCCCGGCGAGTAACTATCAACGGTCGTGCTGCTACCGATATGGTCAAGCGTGGCATCGGTGTGGCCATAGGCCAGCAATCCGCCCACAGTCCAGTTGGGATCAAGATGGTAATCAGCTCCCGCAGTAATCGAACTCGTGGTGTAGTCCTGATGGGCGAGATCCTGATCATGACTCAAGTCGGCCAGGATCACATTGCCGGCAACGAAGGTGCTCCAGGAATTCGGTGGTGCGATTTTGATGTCCGCTTTCATGTCCTTGGGATCGCTCATCTTCACACCAGCTAAAATAGGATCAGCCACGTCGCTCATCAGACCCGGAGTAGATGCAGGGCTCCAAGCCAGCATACGGCTCTTAATCTGGGCAAGAAGAGGATCGAGCGTTGAATCCGTATAAGTGAACTGACTGCCATCAAAACCAGTTACTCCATCACGCAAGTTGGCCAAATGATTAATGACTAATTGATTGGAGAAGGTCGAATTATCGAAGGCGATATGGCGCCAGATTTGCAACGACTGCGGTGAAATTTGATCGAGCGCTGAACCAAGCGCAGCAGGACTGCCTGACAACTGAGAAAGATTGGTGACCAAAGTCTGAAAATTGCCGCCGATAGCGAACGCATTTGGCGCAAAAGAATCGATATAAATACTTACGGAATGTTGGTTGGGTGTTAAGCCATTAACGCTGGCGAGCGACTGTAAAAAAGTGAGGGTTACAGCGTTCGTCGTATAGTCGTATGCAGGGATGAGCCCAGCCAAATTTAAATTGGTGATGCTGGCGTTAAACGTACCTGCGTAGCCATTGGTGAAAGTGGCCAAGTTATAGGTCAGGTTCGGCATCACCGTCAGATTGTTACCGTTGATCGCCAAGTTGCCTCCGAGGGTGGAAGACCCCGTGCCAGTCACAGCTAATTTTTCATTGCTGTTATTGGCCGCGGTTAAAAGCGTCAGTGACAACGTACCACCGGTCTGATCATAAACTCCACCAACATTGATGGTATGCTCAACACCATTGGTGCTCAATGTTCCACCGGTAACTGTGACGTTACCAACGCCCAACGCGGTATCACTGCCGACTTGAAGCGCACCGGCTTCCAACTTCGTAGTACCCGTATAGGTATTATTGCCGGTCAAAAGCAACGTGCCGGAACCTTGTTTATCCAGTTCGAGCACTCCGGCTTCCGCTCCATCATCTTGAATGACGCCAGAGAAGGAGCTGTTGGTGGAACCGTTGATGGTCAACTGGCCGCCACTTCCAAACCGCAAAAATCCACTGGCAGTTCCATCGTCCGTAAGGGTCTTAACGGTCTGGGCATTGCCGTTGAAATCCAAAATACCGTTCATGGTCATGGTAGCAGTAGTATCAATCTCGTTGTTACCTCCTTCGAGTTGGACTTTGGAACCGGCATTGACCGTCAAGTCACCATTCATCGCAAGGGCACCGCCGGTTTTACGCAACTCAAGCTGAGTACCGCCTGTCACAGTTGTCAGGCCGGTGTAAGTGTTCGCAGATGCACCGGAAAGAGCAAAACGTCCGCCACCATTAAAGGTCAGGCTTGAGGCCGCTGACTCTTGGATAACCCCGTTAAAATCGACATAGTTGGAAGCTTGGGAGGCGCTATTACTGAGAGTGAATGCGGTGATTCCCTTCGAAGTATCAAGGGTAAGATTACCCTTGATTTGAAATGTACCGATGGGTGCAAATACAAAGCTATTTCTCGTGTCGATACTGTTCGAGATGCTAAAATTACCAGTCGTGCCCAGGGTATCCTGAGCTCCATTATTTCCGGAGTGATCGATCAACAAAGCGCCAGTACCGAGAGCATTAACATTACCGATGGTCAGGCTACCCGCCAAAAGACTTACCGAATAGGGATTGCCGCTACCGGGCGCATTGAGACCGGAATTATTACCTTTAAGAACAACATGGCCTACGCCAGCAAAATCACCGATGACAAGAGAAGCCGTCTGACTGGAGTTACCGTTGCCGGAGATGGCGCTGTTGAGGCTGACAGTACCTCCGCCAAATATACCGAGAGAGGTTCCGTTCAAAACCACTTTCGAGGCAATAGTCAAACCACCACTGGCAGCGTCCCAACGTTGAACCGTGCCAGTTGCCAAAGTAAGCCCCGTGCCACCGAAGCCGATAGTTTGAGTATTACTGGAATTGTTGATGATCGCGATATGATTGACATTGCCCGTCCCAATGGTCAAAGCACTTCCCTGAAGCGTAAAAGTTTGAGCTCCCTGGAAAGTAATTGAGTCGATGCTGGTAAGAAAAGAGTTGTTGTTTGCGGTGGTATTGGTAGCGGTCAAAGCGCCAAAATTAAGATCGGCTCCGTTGGCTGGTAAGGTATTCCAATTCGAAGCGTTACTCCAATTCGAACCCACACTGCCATTCCAATCATTCGGCGCAGCAAAGACAGAAGAAGAAATGGTTACGGCAAACAGCCATAACCCATAGCGTCTCACAAATGATACGGAGCCAAAAACAATGGTATTAACACCCCTAGTCAGTTTTTTCACCTAACCTCCTCACCAACAAAAATTTTTCTGGATTTCTCGGACTTAGTCAACCCTCAAATTATCGATACTAATTAACACCCTTACTAAGGGTAAGGTAAAAATGCACTCATTAAAAGATTACCCCTACTGCAAAGATTAAGAATATACTGACAATATGTAGTGACTTGCGATATTTTTTTGCAAAAAAGTGCCTACCATTAAAAAATCTCTCCATGAAGGCACCTAAGGTTTTTGTTCTCGGATTGGATTGCGCGGAGCCAGCTCTGCTCTTCGGCCCTTGGCTCGACCATCTGCCCCATTTCAAACAGCTCATTCAGGAAGGGCGTCACGGCCAAATCCGATCATGCGATCCACCCATTACGGTTCCCGCCTGGAGCGTCATGATGTCTTCCCACAGCCCGGGAACACTCGGCATTTACGGATTCCGCAATCGCGCGGACCATAGCTACGACAAGCTGAATATCGCAACCTCGACCTCCATTAAGGTGAAGCGTCTCTGGGATTACTTGGGCGAGGCGGGAAAAAAAGTCGTTTTGATCGGCGTTCCACAGACGTATCCGCCTTTGCCGGTAAATGGCTGTCTTGTTGGTGATTTTCTGACTCCCGACATCATCTGCGATTATACGTATCCCCGTGAACTCAAATTGGAAATCCGGAAGACGGTGGGAGATTACCTGCTCGATGTGCGCGATTTTCGCACCGACAACAAGGACAAGATCCTGGCCGATATTTACGAAATGACCGAAAAACGGTTCAAGCTCGCCTTTCACTTTCTCGAAAGCAAGCCATGGGACTACTTCATGATGGTCGAAATGGGAACGGACCGAATCCATCACGCTTTTTGGAGTTATATGGACCCAAAGCATCGCGCTTATGAACCGGGACATCGATTCGAGCAGGCTATCTTCGAATATTATAAATATCTGGATGGGAAATTGGGCGAGCTACTGCAAAAACTGCCCCCAGAAACTCATCTCTTCATCGTTTCCGACCATGGTGCAAAACGAATGGACGGCGGCATCTGCATCAACGACTGGTTGATCCAGGAAGGTTATCTCCATCTCAAAAAAAAGCCGGATACCGTCACACCCCTCGCCAAAGCGGAAATCGACTGGAGCAAAACCAAAGTGTGGGGAGATGGAGGGTATTACGCGCGTGTCTTCCTCAATGTCCGGGGACGCGAACTTCAGGGTATCGTCGAGAAAGCCGACTACGAAAAACTGTGCAAAGAATTGACGGAAAAAATAAAAGCCATTCCGGATGAAAAGGGAAATTCGATTCCCACCGAAGTCCATCGTCCGGGAGATCTTTACTCGACCGTCAACGGCATTGCTCCCGATCTCCTGGTTTATTTTGGAGGACTCCATTGGCGTTCAATCGGTACCGTCGGCCATGACGGCATTCATACCTTTGAGAATGATCTCGGTCCCGATGATGCGAACCATGCCGAACATGGCGTTTTAATTTATCGCGCAGCCACTGATGCCAAGCAGCCGACACAATGTCCTTCGAGTTTTACCGGAGCCCGCCTCGTTGATATGGCACCGACTATCCTACGCTTGTTTGGACTGACACCCGACAAGGATATGGAAGGAAAGCCGCTGCCGCTGAATTAAAAAGCAAAGCGCTTAAATTACCTCAGGGTGTTTTGACCTGAGAGCTATTGACCGACTTCTCCAACTGGGCGGTAACTGCGGATGGCTGATCCAGCCAATTCCAACGTCCCGCCACGACCGACTGCAGTTGGGCATAGGAGAGAATGTGTTGGCTGGTAACGTCTTCCTGCTGCAACCGCAAGGTCAGGAAATTCTGCTCGGTCGTAAGGACTTGCGACAGAGGAGCCGCTGCCGACTGCTCCAAAATTTCAACTTTCTGGAAAGCTTTACGGGCATTGGAAACCTGACTGTTAATGGCGGCAGCGGCATAAGTGTTATCACGGATGGCGATGTAGGCATCGAAGAGACTTTGCTGCAAATTATCCCGGGTTTGTTGGAGTTGCAGGTTCTGCGCTTCGAGCGCGGCCAGATCCGAGCGCGCTTGATTGTGCAAAATCCCAAAGTCAAAAATCGGCACGTTTACCGTGACAAACGAAGTCCAAAGATCACGCCCGTTTTCCCCTGGCGGGGATATGGCGTCCGCGTAGGTGTAGCTACCGCGATACTCCACCGTCGGCCAAATTCGATCCTGGTCCAGGGTAAGCTGAGCCTTGGCCTGATTAACCACAGCCTCTTGCTTCATAATGTTAGGATGATCGCCCTGGATCATCGCCATCAACACCGGATAAGAGGGCAGCTTGGGCATGGGAGGATAAGCGATTTCAATGGCAAACGATGCCGGATCATCAACGCCCAGCATCATGCCCATCCGTAAAAAAGCCTCGAGAGCCAGATTGGCGGCCGCGTCACAGGCATTCGCATTTTGAATCGCCGCGAGTTCCGCCGATGAGACGTCGGACTGTGTCGCCATGCCATATTGAAATTGCACCTTTACCATCTGAAGCTGTTTGTCGGAAAGATTCTTTTGGTTCTGGAGCAGAATGAGTTTGTTTTTTGCCGTGACAACCTCGAGGTAAGTTTTGGTCACGTTGTAAAGCATCTGTTGCAGTGTCATGTCGCCCGTATAACGGGTAATCGCGGTATTCATCTGCTGGATAGTTTCAGATGGCGGCGTATTGATGCCGAAGAAAGACCCATCCTTGACTAAGGGCATGTAAAGGAGTGCCCCGCCGGATTCGTAAGCATTAAGCCCCGAAATTTTCCTACCGGTAAATTCCGGGTCCTGAACTCCAAGAACCGAAAAATAGCTAATCGATTCTCCTTCAACATAACCGATCTGCCCGGTGCCGGTTATTTGGGGAAGATACAGGGCACGGATCGATTTGGCGTGACGATCCATGGCTTCGAGATTAAAGCGGATCGCCCGGATGCCTGGGTTTTCCTCCTTAACGCGCGCCAGGCAATCTCGAAGTGTGAAAACTTTTTTGTTGGGTGGCGGAGCAGGCTGGGCAACGGGAGCGGATGAAGAGGAGGCCGGAGAGGGAGAATTTGCCGCCCAGGAAAATCCCGCCGCGACCAACCAGACGGTGGTTAGAATGATTGTTTTTATTCGCATGGATTTTTCCTGTCTTTGATTTCTGCCCTCATTCCTTTATACATTTCCCAGATAAGTAAGCCAGTCTGCGCACATGTTTTCGCGGTAGAATTCTCATAAGCCACCCTGGGGCGTGATAAGGATGGGAACAGATTGTTTGGGAGTGGTAGTGGGAATACTTGGGGTGTCTTGCGACTCGGAGATATCCGGCCTGACAAGCGCGCCGTAAGGTCCCGGTAAAACAGGTGGCGTTAAAGTCACCGCCGTTGCCGGGTCGCCTCCTCCATCCCACAGATAAACCGAACCACTGGCATTTTCGTAAACCACCCGGGAGATGTTCTGTACGAATGCGACCGTATCGCGATCCTGCTTGTTGAAAAGGGAGATCGCCTCGGCGATAAACCAGACCCGGTTGTGTCGGCTGTAGATATCCCGCAACTGGATGCCATCGCGAATGACCACGCTACCCGAGTGGCCGTCGATGAAGACTGGCGTATCGTATTCGGGCTCGAACACAACTCGTTTGTCTAAAGTGGTATCGCACTCGGCAGCCGATTTTCCAGTAAAATGGGCGTAAGTATCCGGCATTAGGGTGATGACCGCATCACCCGGTTTCAACTGTTCGCTCACATAAACGGAAGGTGTCTGATAATCATAGTAGCTATCGTTATATCGGGTCATGAAAGCCGGGAAGCCCTGCGGTTGTTCCACACGATAAATCTTTATTCCAATTTCGCTCGCCGCCAAAAACATGACTACCATGACGAGGGCAAGACTTTTTTGTGCCCACCGTCCGACCCAAATCCAATCCGTTTGGGGCATAGCGCCCAAGAGTCGGGTGATGTGATCGTAAAATTGGATGATAACGGCACAGCCACCCAAAACCAGCAACGTTTGGTAAAAGTAACAATAACGAATCGAGAAAATAGGTAATAGATTGGAATAACAAAGCAGCAAAAGAAAAAAGACCAGCAGGACATAGCGCGTCGGTTTGTGCCTCCAAAGCAGCAGTAATCCGGCCATGGCCAGAATGCTAAGAATAACGTGCGAACTCATCAGCATCAACCGGTCAAAGTAAAAGAAATCGTTGTTGCGCTGATCCAAAAAATTAAGTTTGGGACCTGAAATATCGGCCAATCCGTAACCCATGGCCAAGTAAGGCGGCAAAAGTACGGCCCGTCCGCTCAACTGAATCAGCACAACGGCTGTCACGAAAAAAAGACCCACCCAGAAATGGAATTGCCGCAGCCAGCGCCAGTCGTCCAGGTTCATGAGCACAAGCACGATTGCAAAAACCGGCAAGATGAATCCGCTGCCCTCCCAGGAAAGATAAGTCAGACAGAAGAGAACGCATGCCGCGGGGAAATACCTCCGGTCGACCCCATTACCACGCCAAATCGATTCGTAGAACGTGTAGAAACAAAGTAGGGCGAAAAATTGGGTCTGCTGTAAATGAAAACAGTGGCGCGACCAGAGAACATCAAAGGCCAGACAGGCATAGATCAGGGCGGCCAGCAATCCCGTCCTTCGATTGAACATGCGCGATCCAATCACCCCAAGCAGTCCGCAAACTGCCGTGCCAAAGAGCAAGGCGGGCACCCGCAAACTCCAGTCGGGCCAACCGGTCAGAATAGCGCAAAAAGCTTCAGGCCATGGCACGAGTTCGTACGTGCTCAGGCGAAAAAACTCGCCCTTATAAGCTAGGGAAGGATAGCCCCGCTCGATAATGCCATGAGAGACATTGCGCATGAAGACTTCGTCATGATCGAGCGGGTAATTCATCAGGCCGCTGACGCGCAGCACAAATGCCAGCATCACAATGGCCGCCAAAGCTATGCCAAAGCCGTAATTCCGGATAAATTCGCGCGTAACAGGCAGCCGATCCGCCAGGGATTGAGAAAGCGTTGCGGGCCGCGACCACCACAATTTCCAGCGCAATAAAATCGAAAACAAAATGAGACCGACCCATATGTAAAATTGAAAGGGTGCTTCAGGACGAATCTGCACATCATACGAGGCAAGAATCAACAAACCTGCCGCAATGCCCACCGGAATCTGGGCCAGGGCATCCACTGTCAGGGCCTGATCAAGGGAGATTCGACGCCAGTTGGCCAATCGATTCGAAAACCAAATCCAGAGAATGCACCAGACGACGAAAGCCAACGCAGCCATGACGAAAGTCTCTGAATTGCGTCGCGATGTTTCGGAGGTGGAAAGAAGCGGTTGATAACCAAGTTTCATTTGGTTGCCAAAAGGGGGATCGCCATAATTGGCCAGCTCACGGGCAGAACTCCATGCGGCATTATTCCCCACCTGTGGAATCGATTGCACCTGCCAGGATGAGTCGCTGGCGATGATGCTCGTGACCTTATTGCCACGCACAAAGCAGAGATTGGCCAGCAATGCATTTTCCGTCGCGCTGTTTTCAACCTGAATTTCGAGCCGATTGGTCCCCCAGTTCAGCCAGCGGAACAAATTGATCGAGCCCATCGCCAGCGACGGTTGCAAGTAAAGAACCAAGTCCGAACGTGTGACCAACTCGCCATTGAGATAAATCCGATAGTCGCCGGTTGCGTTTATTTCCAGCCAGGTGGAATCGGCACCCCAAGGCACCGTGAAATCCCGCTTGAAACAAGTTTGACGTGCGCCGATTACGGGAGAGCCGATCCATCCTCCTTCCACGACATGCTGAAGCACGGCGGGTGAAACTCCCACGGGAAGGAGATCAGTATCCGACACGGTACGATCACTCGCCAGAGCATCAGGCCATGTACTGTCATCGAGATGGGGAAGCACCCAGGTTTGACTACCTACCTGGTCGTCGGGTTGCGTTTTTGCTTTCCAGGTAGCATCGGAATAAATCCATTGGCTCTCATCGGTGCCACAAACGTACCCCTTGACCAGAAGTTCGGGCAGGCGGGTCTTGATGCGACGATAAACGTTGATAGTGATGCTATTCTCACCGCGTATCAGGTAGGGGGTAATGTCGAATTGCTTCGTCGGTTCGGTGGAAACGAATAAGGCCGTGACCGAGATACCCGCTACGCCAGGTTGCGCCGGGACGCGAAGCTGGACACCGTTGACGTAGGCATCGTACCCATCAGTAGCGGCCACTTGTATCCAAGCCTGTCGAACCGTACTCGTTATGTAGAATCGTTTGCGAAAATAGCCGGTATCGCCCGCGGCGGCGGTATGTATCCAATGCGCTCCGGAAAAATCGAGCCGATAACTTTGAGTGAGCGACTTACCCAGAGTGAATCCGGTGTGGGTACCCACAAGGAGGCCACATAAGACAGTGACAATAGCGGCGGTCAGGCCGTTGGCCGTCTTAAGCCAAAGGATAAGTGGCGAGCGACTCATGGGCTCACGGTGTTGTCGGTCAAATCCTTGACCGTGCGGATGCTCCAGTAATCCTTGTTATGATTCAAGGCAGAGTAGGCCTGGAGATAATTCGAACGGGCTTCGGATAAATTGCCCTGCAAATAATCGACATCACCTTGCGAACTGAAAAGGTGCGCATTGATCATCGGATCGGTAGTCTTGTCCAAATCCAACGTCAAGAGAGTCGAGGCGCGATCATATTGGCCTGAATCCTGAAAAGCCCGCGCAGCCATGAAATTTTCGGCCACATTGCCTTCCGTAGCCTGTGCCGCTTGTTGCCAGTAAAGGGCCGCAATGCCCGCCTGCGGTGGTACCGTATCAATTTTAACGGGTATCTCGTTAAAGGTTTTACCTCGATTGTAAAGAGTCATTGCCAGAGTGGAAGCAGCATAGCTGTATTCGTTGCCAGCCACGCGGCGTAAATCGGCGTCGTCTCCCTTCATGGCCTGGGAAAACTCATCCAAAGCCTCATTCAACTCGTTCTGACTCACCTTCCTTTGCCCCATGAAAAAGTGGTACTCGGGCGTATGGATACGATGGTCGGCCTCGGCCAGGGCACCGAGCCTTTCGTAAACGCGGGGAATGCGGCGATTCCACTCGTCGAGGACGAGCGCCGCCCGGTAATAACGTTCTGCCTGATTTCGATCCCCTGCCCGTTCCTGCTGTTGTCCCAAGTTCCAGCATGCTTCGCCCAACGCAGGCATTAGGCAATGGAAACTCAAAAAAAGAAGAGTTACCGCGACCGCACGAACCAATTGTTTTCGCCGGATAGCAGGATCGGATATCAAAAAGAAGGCCGTCGCCGCAAAAACAAGAGCGCCCACCATGTAAAGCCACCAGCCAATTTGCATGGCAACGATGCTAGCGTACCAGCGGTCGTAGAGATCCTGAATATCGGTCAGCTTTGCTGAAGGTATGGACGGCGCAAGAACCTCGATGGGAAAATCGGTGCTGTCACCAAAAGCGGAGAGGTTGAGGTTGTCGGTACGGGCCTGCAAAAACCGATCAAGCCAGGTAGGCTGGGAAAAACTAATCTGCAAGGGACAGTTGAGGCCCAACAAAAGAAGTATCAGAGCCGCCCACCAAATTGGCACGGGTCGCCGCATCTCCCAACCGATCCAAGCCAAGGCCAAACACAGGAGAATAACCACGCCATAAGACAGTCCCAAATAAATGCTCGGCGGCGTGTCCAGCGCGGAGTGAAATAAAGGCATGCCAAACGTAGAAAACCCCGGAAAAAGAACCGGATCGTACCAGTACAAAATTGTACCTAACAGGATAAGGCCTATTCCAGAAACGGACGCAATCTTGCCCGGATTCAAGTTCATGAATGGGCCTTTCTTTTTGGGAAAAGACCTTCCAGGTAAAGCCGGACAAAATCCGCACCCTCCTGAATCAACCTAATTTCCTTATCGCTGAAATTTTTTAACCGCCAAAGCAGCCCCCCGTATGCCAGGACGGCAACTGTTCCCGCAACTACTTGCCAGAGAATCGTTTCGTGGCGAGCCAGGTAAAGAACCGACGTCATGACAATGAACGGCAGGATAGACCGCAGCATATCCCTGATCCATTCCAAGCGGAGATCAAGGTTCTTAAGATTATTGGCCAAAACCAGAAAAAGGAGACTCTCAGAGATGACTACACTCAAGCAGGCTCCCAGATAATTCAGGCGCACGATCAGCCACGTTCCAAGAACAAGTCGTCCGGCCAATACAGCAGCCATCGCCGCCAGGTAACGTCCCGACTGATGCAACGTGCTGTAAAGAACAGGATATAACGCGGAAAGAAAGAGAGGAACGACGGCCAAACCAAGCAACCGCAAAGCCGGCACCGAAGGGAGAAAAGATTTCCCCAAAAGTAAAATGATGATCGTGTGGGGCCATGCAATACAGGCCGCCACCAAAGGAAGGGCCATGAGGTAAAACCATTTGACGGAGCGTTGATAGGCTTCGGCCAATTGTTCACGTGATTCGTTTGCCAAACGCACAAACATTGGGAAAAGAGGGCCGGTCAGGACCGCAGAGAAAAGAGTTAATCCCATTAGAAACCGATAAGGACCGCTGAAAAGGCCCAAAGCCACTGGCGCCACCAGGTATTTCAAGAGGAATATTTCCAGCTGCCAGGAAATCTGGCGTAGACCCAGGCTTGCCCCCAGCGGAAGGGTTTCAAGGATAAGAAATGTCCATAACGGCAAGTCCCACAAAAACCATTTTCCTTGAGAGAGGGTGAAACAGCGTCCGACCATCAAGCGGTAATAAAAAACCTGAAATAAATTAGCCGAAAAATGACACCATACCGCACCCCATAAGCCACCGTGCAACCAGAGAACGACGATGAGAAGCCCCACCAGCACCATCTTATGAACAACGAAACCGATGGCGTTGTATTCCATGTTTTCCGTAGCCCGGAGAACGGCGACGTAACTGACCGACTGCAAGAGGAGTAAATATCCAACGCCCATGACCAGAGATAATCTTTGGATTTCAATTTCCAAGGGCAGACAAAGCAGAATGACCAGCATGAGGAGAAACGTCGTGCCGGTAAAAATCCACATCAGGGAGCGCGCGCCCAGCAGCAAGCGCTCCAATTCGTCGGGACGCCGGGCGATTTCCCTGATCAGGATATTGCTCAGACCAAAATCTGCGATGAATTGAAAAACCGAGGCAAAAGCCAGCAAATAGGAAAAAATACCAAAATCGACCACTCCCAAAAAGCGGGCCACGATGAGGATGCTGACAAACTGCAATCCTCCCCCCATCACGGCAGCAAAAATGCCGAACGCTGCATTTTTAGCAATCCGGTGCGATTGCTTCATCGATCAGAGTCCTTCCAAATGATAATGAACCTTGTCGCCGTCCTTCAGATAAAGAGGGCCAACCGTCGCCACAATATCGCCTTCCTGCACTCCGTCGTCGATTTCAGCCCAGCCCTGCGTAATCACGCCATAGCGGATGGTGCGTAAAACGGCGTGGTTATCTGGTGTGATGATAAATACAGTGGCGTTTTCACCCACGGGATTTATCACAGCGGTATCGGGCACAACCAAAACATGTTTTTGCTGGGTGATGCGGGCGAAACCGGACAACCCTGGTTTCAGTTTGAGATCGGGATTCGGAATCTTGACATAGGCCGTGAAGCTGCGGGTTTGAGGATTAGTTTTGGGATCGACGAAAAAGACTTCACCTTGGAAGACCTGCCCGGGAAACGCTTCAAACACCACTTCGGCCTTGAGGCTCGCCCTGACGCTGGCAATCTTGTCCTCGCTAATATTAGCCAGAAAATAAACCTCTTTCAGATCGCCCAAAATCATGACCTGCTGATTCATGATGACTCGCTCCCCGGGGTTGAGCATCCGGCCCATGACAATGCCGGTCACCGGAGATTTGACCTGTGCCGACTGCCGGTCGATTTGCGCCTGGATCAACGCCTGCTGCGCAGACGCGAGGTTGGAGCGGGCCTGCGCCAGACTGCTGGAAGAAGCTAATATATCGGCTTCGGAAGCGATCCCCTGTTTCTTCATCTCCTGCGTTCCGGCATCCTGCTTTTCAGCGATCGTTGTAGCATATCGCATCGTGTTGACTTTTTCCTGGGCCGCAGTCAGCGCGGCGTCGAGCGGAGCAGGATCACATTCGTAAAGGATCGTATCGGGATTGACGATATCGCCCAGATTGACCGGAACTTGGGTGACCTGTCCCATGATCCAGGAACTGAGATTAACGATCTGCGAGGGTTGCACCTGTCCGCCTCCACCGGAAACTTCCGTCAGGTCCATCATCCGAGCACGAAATGCATCCGCGGGCATCGGCAGATGTAATGGTCGAGAAATGTCGGGATTATACCAAGCTTGATAAGCCACGGCACAGATCAGGAGCACTACCACCGCGATAAGGGTGATGCGAAGCCAGGAACGGAGACGGGAAGAAGATCGGGAATAATCGGTCTTAACCTCGTGGCCGGCGCGACTGGCAGCGGCGGCGGCTTGATCCAGTTTGTAATGTCGTGCCGCGTCACTCCCAAAAGCCGCCAATTCCTGAATGACCGGCCAGCCTAAAATCCATCCGGCCAGTGCGCCCAAGAAACCTGGGCGCTTGGTTGGTTGCTGCTTATTTTCTTCCATTTTCTTTCCTCCTCGTTTCCCGACCGATTGCTCTTATGCGTGATCTTCCGTTTTGCCAACAACTGATTGCGCCTGAGTGTCCCGCGCCGAAATGATACAGAAGTAGATGTTTTCTATCTTCTGACACTGGATGCGCCAATTATATTCTTCCTGCACTGTCCGGAAAGCAGCCTCGCCGAGTTGTTCGGCGAGCTTACGATCCGTCAACAGAGTGGAAAGACCTTCCGCCATGTGCTCCACATCTTCATCACGGCAGACAAAGCCATTTTGCAGATGCCAAATTCCCTTGCCCCCACCGGCAGCGGCCACGATGGGACGTCTCGTACCCATGTAATTAAGAATTTTGATGGGGTGACCGGCAGAAGCGGGACGCGGCGCCACAGCCACATCGCCCAAAACCAGATAATCGGGCAAATCTTCCAGGGGATGCCTGTCGACCCAACGCAAACGGGCAGTTATTCCAAGCTCTCCGGCCAGAGTTTCCAGTTCGTGGCGCAGAACCTCCTTAACAAAAGGAGATACCAATAAAAGCACGGTATCGGAAAATTCCGGCCCCAGACGAGCAAAAGCCCGAAAGAGGATGTCGAGCCGTTGAAAACGGTCGAGGGTTCCAGTGTAAAGAATCACCCGCTTGTCCCGAAGCTGAAGACTATCCCGAAATCGATCGGGATTCGTGTGCTGGAACATCTCGGGTTGTATACCCGCGGGAATACAAACCATCTTTTCCCGAGAAATTCCTTTCCCGACAAGAAACTCAAACAGTTCCTGAGTAAGAGTGAGAACGTAATCGGAAAATCTTGGAACGGACCAATCCAGAAAGGAAGCAAGCCAGCGAGCCAGAAAGGCGGGTTTGATAAAACCGTAGGAAGATAGTTCGTCCGTCATGGAATTGACGGCATTGTAAAGGAGAGGCCGCCCCGTAATCAACTTGGCGCAAATGCCTACCAACTGACCCTCGTAGTTATTGGAGTGGATGATATCGCATTTGTATTTCCAAATCAGCTGGCACGCTTTGAACACCATCAACAAATCGAGCACTGGTTTGTGCCAGGCCGGTCCGGAGCTGACCTGATGTAAAAGTCCGAAACCGCTAACGCGATGAATGTGTATTCCCCGAACCGATATTTCGTCTCCGTAGGGATAGGTCACGACATGGACGTCATGGCCGAGATCAGCCATGCTTTCGGACATTTCCTTGATGGCGGCGGGCGAGCCATAATTGGCCGGAAATGGACAGGCTGCTACCATCAGAATGGAAAGCTTTCGAGAAATCGAGGGCATGGGGATACTCATTCCAGATAACCGAGATTTTTAAGGCGTGTCTCGACCTGCGCCGCTTCTTCAACGGAATAGGCATGCTCTCCGACCACAGCAGTTGTGACCCCATTTTCCGTCAAGGGGTGACCGTTCTTCCGGTAATTGGAGGGTTTTGAGAGATCCATCGCTTCCTCGAGAATTTTGCCATCCATATCTTCCGGCACCGGGATGCCCAGCAAATTCAGCAATGTCGGTGCCAAATCGATCAACTGAGCACCAGATAGCTTTTCCCCCTGCTTAAAACAGGGACCGCTGGCAATCAGGATGCCGTCGAGAGTGTGATGGCCGGACCACTCGGGTTTGCAAAGTGGTTCCAATTTTTCAATCCGGAGAGGAGACAGATCACTCTCTTCACGCAGACTCGGTTTGGCATTGAAGGGACTCTCTCCCCACCACTGAAGCGTAAGATCCGGAGCACGTTCCGCATAATCTCCCTGGTATAATTCCTCCCGCCGATGGATCTTGGCAATGACCGGCTTGCCAGTCCTCGGATCCTGGATGGCGTAGAGAGCCTCCATTGCTTTCTGAATGGTTTTTTCGTAATCGGCCTTTTCCACGATGCCTTGTGGTTTTACGTCCTTGAGATTGATGATGACACTGGGAGGACAAGCCCAGGCCTCGTGACAGAATGCCTGGGTACGACTCCAGTCGATTTCCGTGTAAGAGGTCACAATGGCATCGGCGTTATCGCGCAGTTTGGGAAACAATCCGGAAAGGAATAATTTTTGTCCGTGCGTCAGGTTTTTACTCAGCCATTCGTGCACGGATCGCGTCGCACCCTTTAATATGCCGTCAAAAGGATTCAGCGGCTTGTAGGCCAGTAATCCGGCCTGATGAAGGATTCGGTTGATGAAGAGCGTCCGGTCTGAAATGGCTTCCTGTCCGTGGTCGGAGACGACAAACACATGAGCAGAGGAATCGAGATGACGGACAATTTCTCCGACTGTCCGGTCGAGTCGCCGGTAGACATCGCGGATCACGTTGCGGAAAAGCGCCGCCCCTTCCTGGTCGTAATAGAAGTGATTTTTATCCATGTAATGCCAGAAATGATGCTCGACGGTATCGATGGACATGAAAGTGAACATCATGATGTCCTTCGGATGCTGTTCGAGTAAGTAAAGGGCAAGCTCCGACCACTGTTCGTCGCTTCGCTTAAACTCCTCCACCGCACGCGCACGTTTTTCCAAATTGGTCATCGAACCGAGATAGCGTGAATCGATAATCAGCGGCCCGAATTTATCCTCAATTTCCTTTTTTAATTTGGGCGGATGGACGAATGCGCTGTCGGACGAAGGTGTATCGAGTCCGGAAATCTGGAAGCCATTGAGTTTTTCAGGAGGATAGGTAAAGGGCGTGTTCATCACCCCGACGGTGTAACCGGCACGGTTGGCCATACTCCAGATCGTCTCGGCCCGGCGATTGGACCCGTTGGTGTAAATCATGCCGTAACCGTCGGGAGCATGCTCCATGAAATTATATATCCCATGCTTGCCGGGATTCTTGCCCGTCATGAAGGAGGTCCACGCGGCCGGGGTCAGCGGTGGCATAACAGATTCCAATTCCCCGGAAACACCTTGGGCCATCAAAGCAGCCAGATTGGGCAAATCACCCTGCTCGACCCACGGACCAAGCAAACTCATCACGGCTGCATCGAGCCCGATAATCACAATCCTGGGTTTGATAACACTCATATCAGGTGATTTTATTGTTTCAGGACGGTGACAGCTCTTTTTTCAAGCCCTTACGGCAAGTGCTACAGGCTGGATCGTTCGGATCAAAATCAGCATAGAACTGGCGATAAATTGCTTCCGTCTTATCCAGATTTTCCGCCTGCAATAGTTCAAGCAGATATTTGTTTTTGATCATGCCCCAAGTGACGTTATGACTATCGCAGGGATAGAGAAAAATTTGCGTATGTGGACAATCCCCAACATGCCGGACGCAGGTACGGTCCGAACTGTGGGCACAGGCGTGAAGATGGAATCGGGTCTTCCCGTCACTTTTCATCAACAAAGGCCGGAGGTCCAAGTAGCGTCGAAGATTTGCCGGTAACAGATTGATTCGGGCGATCGTCACCAACCAGCGAAACACTGTGTGATGATAATTCCCCTCCTTAACTACGTTGAAATAGTCCAAATAAGTATAGGGTGAGAAGGCATGGACATAATCTGGCTCCAGTAAATGACCCAATAAAAGCGCCGCAAAACCTCCCGATGATACGCCGATAAAGAGGACGCGTTTGGGAGCAAGTCGCTTGATTTCGCTTTGCAGGCGGTCAATTAGACCTTCTAGTCCCGTTTCATCGATTCCCTTGAGATAGCAATAATGCCACGGCTCCCTGACCAGGATACGATGGTAGTGCAACAATCCGGTGAGGCGAAAAAAGTCAAAGGGCCGGATCATGTTAAACTTGGCCGCCTTTCCGGTAAAGGCCACGACCAGGACTTCAGCTCCTGGTTCCTCTTCGACATGAAAGACGGGAGGGGTGGCGTTCATGAAAGTATTTTGATCTTCAAACTATCCAAATCATCTAATATGCCAACATTTCATTTGATCGATTATTTTAGCGCTATCCCATCAGTCCCAACTTTCAGTTCATGACTTTTGCAGTTGAGGTGGGCTGCCGCAAAAGGCTTCCGCTGGTTTCCCGGACGATATAAAGTGGGCGGCCCTTAAGTTCCTCGAAGGTCTTCGCCAAATATTCCCCCACGATGCCAATGAAAAGCATTTGGACACCCCCAACAGCAAAAATAGCCACCATGATGCTGGCCCAACCTTTGGTAAAATCGTCAAAGTAAATTTTACGGGCGATATAGTAAATGACCATGATAAAGGCCATTAGGGAGAAAAGTATCCCCGTCATCGTCGCCATGCGCAAAGGCCAACTGGAAAACGCCGAGATGCCTTCCCATGCTAAGCGAATCTGTCGTAAAAGGGGGTATTTGGTGCTTCCTTGGTGACGCCCTGGTCGGTCATACAGGACGGGTTGCTGTTCAAACCCAACCCAGCTGACCATTCCGCGGATGAACCTACCCTGCTCACGCATCGTCTTGAGCTGATCCATGACTTGGCGGTCGATCAAACGAAAATCGCCGGTGTCCGTGGGAATGGGAACAGCGGACATCGATCGCAGAAGCCGATAAAACATTTGGGCAGTCAGTCGCTTAAAAACAGGAATGTTTTTATGAGTTCGTCGTTGCCCGTAAGCAACGTCGACACCCTGTTCCCAAAGCTTGATCATCTCCAGCACTACTTCAGGAGGATCCTGCAGATCGGCATCCATCGTCACCACAGCGCGCCCCTGGGAAAGATCCAATCCGGCCGTAAGGGCGAGCTGATGACCAAAGTTACGGGAAAGCGATACGTATTGGAATCGGGGGTCCTTGGCATTCAATTCCCGGCAGACGCGGAGCGTGCCATCCGTACTCCCGTCGTCGATAAAGAGAATGTCCAATTTCCATTCCCGGTTCCCTAAGACATGGATCAATTCCGCATAAAGGACGGGAAGGTTCTCCTCCTCGTTCAGCCCAGGTACCACAACGGTCAGGCTATCTAATTTTCGGGACGGGCTGCTCATAGCTGCCCGATTTTATTTTCAACGTGGTCATTAGTTCTATATGATCCAAGCATAACTTGCGGAAAGAAGATCGGGCTGAGGGTGGCTCTAAGAAGCGCAAATAACAAGATCATCGGAAATCCTTTACCAAAATTTATTTCCGATATCAGCAAAGTGCATGCCGCATGCAACTCTTGTTTATGGAGCAGCCAGTTTTAATGCTTTCCCGTTAACTGAGCATTAGTTGTCGTCAGTAGAGACGTGTACTGGGGATTAGTGCAATCGGCTTCGTAAACCTCGATGAAGCGTGCACCCAGGCTAATGCCACCATTGATCGCAGTGGCGAGGTCGCCCACACTCCCCCAAATAAAATTACCTGAAGCAGGTCCCACCATCTGATAACCGGTAGGTGATGTTGCGAAGGATTCCTTGATAATACGATTGGAGAAAAAATTAGCACCTCGCGTAGCCGATTTTTCATTGAGCCCATGGCTTGCCACGCCAAACCGTCCGGGATATTTGGAAATACCGTATTGGACTACCTCCTCTACTGCAGCCTCACCTTCGGCATGGACGGAAGGAACCCGGACCGGATTTCCCATGGCAAGAAAAAAAGGAGTATTTTTGAAAGCAGCACCGTAAATATCGATAAGAGCCTTTGTTCCTTCGATCCACTTTTTTAATCCTCCCAGCGCGGCAAACTTTTCGTAATCCTGCTGGTTTTGCACAACGTACGATTCGATATAAATTCCCGGACCTCCAATATAGCTGTAACTGACGTGAGGATCATTGTCATAGCGTGCCGCCATCACCTGAATAAAAGTCGCCCATTCCTTTTGCAATACCGAATCCCATGGAGGTACCCAGGTCATCTCCTGCCGTGTGGTGAAATTAGGCTGCAGAATGAGGTCCAGACTGGCGGCGCCTTCCGCCTTCACCCAATCAGGCGTGAAAGCGCCCGCCGCTACAGACAGACTAATCTTCTTGTTATTCTGCCGAGCCAGGGCCAACCCCTGATCGAAAAGAGACCAGTTATATTCACCCTTATTTTTTTCGATCACCGACCACACACTGCGAAGGGCCATGCCAGTAAGATTATTCGCCTTCCATGGTTTTGAGGTTAAATCGACCGGCTTACCGGGTTTTTCTCCGGAAGGGAGGCAGTAGATTCCAGCATAGGATTTGCCGTTTTCTGCCGCAGAACAAAACCGAAAAGTCGGTGCTATCAAGCAAAACAGCAAGATCGTCACGAATGTTTTCATCATGAAGCCACGTTTACCACTTTGAAAAAATAGAAGCATCCATTTTCGCCAAGAATTTATAGAGAGAGGGATTGTTGATAATGGCACGAGCGACCAACGGCATGAATTGATCCGCATAAAACCGCGGGTACTTGTAATTGGCGATTCGGCTTTTCAGGTACATGTTCACAAAATGCCTTGCTCGATTCAAATTGCGATCCCGACCATGCAAAATCTTAATCTTATAGTTCTGCCCGGCAAACGAGGGACACACTGTACGATATGACCACCCTCGTTGGCCACACCCGTCGTGCGAACGATACCGGAATTGTTAACAGCCAGCGCATAGATGTTTCCGTTTGCAGCTTTCAGCTCCGCCGCCGCCGCGGTAATTTTACCGCTGTTGTTCACGCCCGTCTTGCCGGAAGCACTGCTCGGATTGACTGTGGAACGGACAAAAACATGTTCCATTCCCGATTGCGTAATCATCACGTCATCTGCTGCCGCCAAACCCACATGACCATTCGGCGCATTGATCTCACCCTCATTATCAACCGTCTTGCCGATAAAAATGACATCTCCACCAAGAGTATTGATCTTGCCCAGATTTGTAATACCAGCATCGCTCGTACCGGTAAAATGGAGATTGCCCGAAGTAAAATCGGCATCCGAAATATTCCGAGTACTGGCGGTGAAAGCGTTTGTGTTGACCACCCCGCCTGGTCCCACGAGAATGCCATTGCCGTTGAGGAGATAAACCTGTCCGTTGGCACTCAGTGTTCCATCGATGACCGACATTTGACCGCCCAGAACCCGGTTAAGCGCCACACTATTACTGGAAGGTTGAATGAACTTCGTCAATTCCCCCGAACCAATGGAAAACGACTGCCAGTTAATATAACCGCTGTGTTACTAGCTTGGTTAATCGTAACTGTTCCGGGAACGGTATTGATTGAAGCTGAACCAGCTGCTACCTGACCGCCTGTAGGATTTGCATAAGTATTTGCGGAAAAAAGGGAAATAAAGGCAACAAAAGCAATATTCCTAAGCCCAACAAAACGCATATCAATCTTACTACCAAAATCCCTTAAAATATGACAATCCTTTTTATTAAAATACACTAAATAATGTTAGTTGGTAAGTACTGATACCAAAGCCTATATGTAAAAAGTGGAGGCGGCAGGGGTCGAATCCGTACCGAACTCTGCGTGATATTGCGTTTTCTTGCGTAAGCTTAGCGTAATTCAGCGCGTTATAGCGCAGTTGCCTTTTCACGCCGTTTTGCAGAATAACGCTGCATCACGTAAAAAAGTTGTGTGCAAGCGTGTGCAAATCTACGACAACGAAACGAGCTGCATTCATGGTTCGAATCCATGTCAAGTAACGGCCCGGTACTACTCATCGATATAAAAATACCCAAGGTTATGGGCATGGCCGCGAAGGGAGTTTTCTCTGGCACTTCACGCATAGACTATCGCAGATTTCTTGCGATTCACCCGAACAAACATCCCCTGTCATCAGCTTTTTTAAAATGCAACTCCTTGCTTAACAAATCATTGAGTTGTAGTCGCAACTTTATGGCATACGCGATGCCTAAGAAAGAATACAGCAATGTGCTGTAAAAAATAATAAATGAAATAAACCCGTGAAAACAATATCCCTTGGTATAGGTGCCGCAGCCTTTTTTAGTCTGCTGGCAATCACCCCAAATCTAATTGGACAAGTTCCCGTCGAAAACACGACAACGACAGTGACGTCAACAGGAACTGTGAGCCAATTCACCCCCAATGCAATTGTCGTAAGAGCCAACGCGTCGACGGTTCCAGTCCGCTATACGTTTACAAAAACGACAACCTACGTTGATGAAAATGGCAATCCAGTCTCGGTTGAGACCGTGAGATCGGGCATTCCCGTGACGGTTTATTACGAGAAGAGCGGAGACAACCTCGTTGCCGACAAAGTTGTTGTGAAAAAAACGGTCTCCACGACAACGACAACCGATGCAACTGCTCCTATAACGAGCCCATCATCGTCCACGCCTCCATCGACTGACGGAGTCATTACCGATGCCGATTCGGATGCTATTTCGATCCGAACAGATTCATCAGCTAGCCCGGTTCATTACGCAGCTCATAACTCCACAGCCTACGTCGATGAAAACGGCAATCCCGTGGCAAGAAATAGTCTCAAGGCTGGTACGCCTGTAACGATTTTCTTTGAACGGGATGGAGATAATCTGCGAGCTACGCGAGTCGTTGTAAAAAATCCCGTCATTATAGAAAAAACCACGACGCAAGAAACCACCGTGCCGCCACAATAACCCATTCAACAATCATCATCCTTCCCAAGCACTTGGGAAGGATGGCAGCAATAAATCCAGAAAATTAGAAAAGGAAAAAAATATGAACGCAACAAAGATGAATCTGAAGGGCAATTGGAACGTGGTCAAAGGAAAGCTCAAGCAAGCCTACGGTGAGTTGACCGATGATGACTTGAAATTTGTCGAGGGTCAGGAAGACGAATTGGTGGGCCGCATCCAAAAACGGATTGGTTCCACCGCATCTGACGTTCAGCACCTCTTGGAAAAATATAATCGTCCCTGACGATTATATCGGTCGGTTCGCTTCATCTCTCTAGGAGTGAAGCGAAGACTGTTTCAATTGGTTCGGAACAAAGGAAATGGAATGGGATTAGATGAGACTGGAAGACTATGGCTTTATCGGGGATACCCACACAGGCGCTCTGGTGGGTATCAACGGTTCGATCGACTGGCTCTGCACGCCCCGTTTTGGCAACGCCGCCTGCTTCGCTGCTCTTTTGGGAAGCGAGAAAAATGGGTGCTGGCAGATTAGCCCCAGAAAACCGGTCCAAAAAGCAACCCATGCCTATCGGGATGAAACACTCATTCTCGAAACCATTTTTGAAACTGAAGACAGTGTCGTAAAATTGATTGATTACATGCCGCCGCGCGGAAAGTACCGTGATGTCGTTCGCATCGTCGAAGGCATTCGGGGCCGTGTCGAAATAGAATCGAAGCTGATCATCCGATTCGATTATGGCCTCACGGTTCCATGGGTGCAGCAATCGAGTGCAGGACTTACGGCCATCGCCGGACCGAATGCGCTCATCTTGCGCGCCGATGTTCCAACCTTCGGCGAAGACCTATCGACCCTTGCGCGCTTCAGCGTGGGAGAAGGGGAACGCAAATCTTTTATTCTGACCTGGTATCCTTCCCATGAATTGCCTCCGGAACCGATCAACTCATGGTATTCGCTGATCGAGACCGAGAATTATTGGCGCAAATGGGCTTCCCGCTGCACTTACCGTGGTGAATGGCGCGAGGCCGTCGTCCGTTCCCTCTTGACTCTTAAGGCGCTGACCTACGCACCCACCGGCGGCATCGTCGCGGCCCTCACAACCTCACTTCCCGAAAAAATCGGAGGTGTTCGCAATTGGGATTATCGCTGCTGCTGGTTACGCGATGCCACCTTCACTCTCTACTCATTGATGCAGGCTGGATATACGGAAGAGGCTGCGGATTGGAGTCATTGGTTGCTTCGAGCCGTGGCAGGGGATCCGGCCCAGTTACAGATTCTCTATGGCGCGATGGGAGAACGACGCCTCACCGAAGTTGAATTGACTCACTTGACTGGTTACGAAAACTCAGCGCCTGTGCGAATCGGTAACGCGGCCTCCGAACAATTCCAACTCGATGTTTACGGCGAAGTGATGGACGCAATGCATCTGGCCCGCGAAATGAAAATCGATTGCGAGCCAGCCTACTGGCATCTCCAGCGTCACCTGGTTGATTTCGTGGAAGCCCACTGGACCGAACCCGACGAAGGCATCTGGGAAATTCGCGGCCCGCGACGTCATTTCACTCATTCCAAAATCATGGCCTGGGTCGCCATCGATCGCGCCGTACGTTCAGTGGAAGAGTTTGGCTTTAACGGCGATGTCGAACGCTGGCGCAAAGTACGACAAACCATCCATGACGAAGTCTGTGAGAAAGGATTTCATCCCAAGAGAAAAGCCTTCACTCAATTTTATGGCTCGGAAAAACTTGATGCAAGTCTGCTCATGATTCCGCTGGTCGGCTTTCTGCCCGCAACTGATGAGCGCGTTCAATCGACCATCGAGCTCATCAAGAAGGAACTGCTCGTCGATGGCTACGTCCTGCGTTATGCCCACGAGGATTCGTCTTCTGTAGACGGACTTCCGCCGGGCGAAGGCGCTTTTCTTCCCTGCACTTTTTGGCTGGCCGACTGCCTTCACCTGATGGGGCACGACAAGGAGGCTCGGGAAATCTTTGAACGATTGCTTGCTGCCAGAACCAGCCTTGGTCTTTTGGCCGAAGAATACGATCCAGGCCAGCGCCGTTTACTCGGCAATTTTCCCCAAGCTTTTTCCCATGTGGGCCTGATCAACACCGCCCGCAATTTGTCCCCCAAGCTGGGCCCCGCGGAACATCGTTCGCATGCCACCAATCAACCCTGACCATGAAAGCATCCTCCCACCTTCACGTCGCCGACTCACCAAAACCCAATGATCTCGGCCCGCTTCTGCACAAAAATGGAGTTACTTATCGGGTTTGGGCGTTAGGCCATACTTCGGTTGTTGTTCATGTAGAAAAACCGGGGTTGCCGAGACGTACCTTGCTTTTGGAACTGATCGATGACTCGGGCTATTTTTTTGGAACCGATCCCATGGGAGCGGCGGGCGATCTTTATAGCTTCTCCATCGATGGCGGTCCTCTCATTCCCGATTTTGCCTCTCATTATCAACCTCGAGGAGTCGTCGGCCCTTCCATGGTGGTTGATACCAAAGCTTATGATTGGCAGACGAAAAACTGGAAACGTCCTGTATGGAAAGGACACGTGATTTACGAATGTCACATTGGCACGTTCACGCAGGAAGGTACTTTCAAATCAGCCATCGAAAAGCTCGACTATCTCCGCTGGCTTGGCGTAACGGCCATAGAATTCATGCCCATCGCCGATTGGTCGGGCCAAAGAGGCTGGGGTTACGACGGCGTCATGCTCTTCGCTCCATGTCATTCGTATGGTCCTCCCCATGATTTTCAGGCGCTCGTCGATGCCTGCCATTCGCGCGGCATGGCAGTCATTCTCGATGTCGTTTTCAATCACCTTGGGCCTGAAGGAAATTTCGGCCATCAATACTCGGACCACTTTTTCCATCGCGGACAAGACACTCTTTGGGGCCAAAATTTCAACCTCGACGGTCCCAATTCGGAACCGGTGCGCAACTTTTTATGCCAGAATATCCGCTATTGGCTGGAAGAATTTCGCATCGATGGTTTTCGTATGGATGCAACCCACGCCATCCGTGATTCCTCACCGGCCCATTTGCTGGCAGAACTTGCCGCCATTGTCCACGAACACGGCGGCTTCATTGTTGCGGAAGATGAAAGAAATGAGCGCAAGATTCTAGAACCGCGCGAAAAAAACGGCTGGAATTTCGACGCGGCCTGGGCAGACGACTTTCATCACGTAATGAGGGTTAATCAGACGCAGGAGCATCAATCTTATTATGGTATGTTTGATGGTTCAGCGGAGGAAATCGCCCGTACCCTGCAACAGGGATGGCTCTATTGCGGTCAGCTCAGTCTTTTTCACAACAAAGCACGTGGAACTCCTTGCGATAATTTTCCGCCCGAATGCTTCATCTACTGCATTTCCAACCATGACCAGATTGGAAACCGCCTTCTCGGCGAGCGTCTGCACCATGTCATCAGTCCGGCGGCCTACCGAGCCTTCTCTCTTTTCTTATGTCTTGTGCCCTACACGCCCCTGTTATTTATGGGACAGGAATGGGGGACAAGTTCGCCGTTTCTTTACTTCACCGACATGCCGGACGAACTGGGAGCGAAAATCGCCGAGGGTCGTAAACACGAGTTTCTGGAAACGAAATTTGTCACCGATTCTGCACACTGCGAAAAAATGCCTCATCCCCAGAACCCCGAGACTTTCTCCCGTTCCAAACTCAATTGGGATGAAATTCAAGACAATAAGCATCACCTTCTTCTCGACCTCTATCGGGCTGGACTGAAATTACGGAACGAGCTTTTTAGTCGCGACAATCCGTCTCGGGATTCCTGGCAAATAGAAGCGGACGAAAACACCGTCACCATTCATTACCAACTTGCCGACAAACGCGTTGATGTGTCCCTTTGCTTGCAAGCCATAGCAAAAAAACTTCCGGAAAATTCAAAAGTTCTTCTCCGCTCAAATGCCTCCGAATTTGTCGACGCAGCTCTGGAAGAAGCTCCCGAAACGATCATTACTATTTTTTGATTCTTGTGAACTTAATGCGGACTGAGGCGCAGATCGCATGATCTACCGCACCTCTCTTGCATTTAGTCAGGTCCCTTTCAAAGCATCTTCACCTCGAAAATTCTAAGTCGTTGATCCTCCGTCCGTTTTGAATCATCGGAGTGACTGGCATATCATTTGCCACGTATAGATGATGAAGCCGCTTTCGCGTATACCTCGGGCCACATACCGGGTTCAGCTCCATGCTGGCTTCGATTTTGAGCGCCTTACTCAAATCGTGCCTTATCTGGATAAACTGGGCATTTCCGATGTCTACGTATCGCCCATTTTTCGTGCCTGTCCCGGCAGCATGCACGGCTACGATGTCTGCGATCACAACGAAGTCAATTCCGAATTAGGTGGAATGAATGGCTTGATGAGAGTCAGCACCCTGTTGCGCGAACGAGGTATGGGACTACTCGTCGATTTTGTTCCCAATCACATGGGTATCGCCGTGCCTTTCAATTGGCGATGGATGGACGTACTGGAACATGGCCGTCTTTCCCGATTCGCCTCTTTTTTCGACATCAAATGGAATCCCCATCAGGCATCGCTGCAGGATCGAATTCTGCTTCCGATGCTCCACAATTTTTACGGACGCGTTCTCGAATCGAGTGAAATCCAACTTAAATACGAGAAGGCAGCCCTGTGGGTTGCGTATCGCACGCTCCGTTTTCCACTTCGTCCGGAATCGTACGGCACCATTCTACAGCGACTCGCTTGGTTTAAAAATCCCGGCGCTCCTCTTTCGCAAAAACTTGAACAGATGGCGGAACGATTTCGTTCTCTGCCAAAACCATTTGCAACGGAAAGTGTGGACGAGGCTCAGGAACGCAACCGTCAAAGCCATGCGCTCCGTCACGAACTGACCCGGTTAATCGAGACCGAAAATCTGAGCGCCGATCTTGAGCAAGTGTTAACCGCGCTTAACGGCAATCCGGGTGATGTCGTGTCGTTCGACAACCTGCATCAAATCCTGGAGGAACAAAATTATCGGCTCGCCTTCTGGAAAAGCGGGACACAGGAAATTAATTATCGCCGTTTTTTCGCAATCGATTCGCTTGTCGGTCTTCACATGGAATCGCAGGAAGTTTTTGACGAATGTCACCGACAGCTTCAACACCTGATCGAAAAAGGCATCGTTACCGGCGTGCGCATCGATCACATCGATGGCCTCTGGGACCCGGTCCAATATCTGGAGCGACTATCTAGATTGGGACAACGGGAAGGAGACTCGATCTATCTCCTCGTTGAAAAAATTCTCAACGAAGGCGAATCCCTTTCGGAAGATTGGTCCACCCATGGAACGACTGGCTACGACTTTGCCGGGAGCGTGATCAATCTCCTTATCGAACCCCGAAACGAAGCTGCTTTCACGCGCATTTATCGGGAATTTGCCGACATGAAACTCGATCCACATGAACAGGCTTACCAGCTCAAACTCTTCGTCATGGAGGAACTTTTCTCCAACGTGATCGACGGTCTCGCCCTCGATCTCGAGGCAAAAGTTAAGTCGGATCGGCGCTGGCGCGATTGGACCGTCAATGACCTTCGTCTTGCCATCTCCCGAATTATCGCGTGCCTGTCGGTTTATCGAACCTATCAGAGAGTCGATGAAAAATCGAGTGTGACTGACAGCACCGTGATGAAAAGAGCGGTGACTGAAGCCTTGCGACGAAACCGCTCGTCTGACCCAACCCCATTCCTCTTCATTCTCGATCTTTTAACGGGCCGCTACCCAGACGCACGCACCACACCGGAACTAAAAACATGGGCAGCCAACTGGATATGTAAGCTGCAGCAATTCACTGGCGCAATCATGGCCAAGTCGGTCGAAGATACCTTCTTCTATCGTTACGTCCGTCTCCTTGCTGCCAATGAAGTGGGGCATCATCCCGCTGAGTTTGGTCGAGAAGCGTCTCTCTTTCACAAATGCAACCAGGAACGCCGGGACCACTGGCCTGTATCGATGCTTTCGACTTCGACGCACGATACCAAAGTGAGTGAGGATGTTCGGACGAGACTCCTCGCTCTCTCCGAACTTCCTGAGCGCTGGAAAACAAAGCTCGAAGAATGGAGCGCAATCAACCGTTCCTTCAAAACATCGCTCGACGAGTTGATCGCGCCCGATGCCAATGAGGAATACCTGCTCTATCAGATTCTTCTCGGTGCGTGGCCGCTGGAGGAGGAAAAAGTCGATGACGATTTTCGCGACCGAATCAAAAATTACATGCACAAGGCCCTCTCGGAGTCGGAGGCCAACACCAATTGGATCAATCCCAACAAGCCCTGGTTGAAAGCCTGCGATGATTTTGTGGATGCTGCCATAATGGATTCCCAGCGCGGTGCTTCTTTCCTGAAAACATTTTTACCTTTTGCCGCCGACATCGCCTGGCGTGGAATGAATCTCTCTCTTTCGCAAGTCGTGTTGAAGCTGACATCGCCCGGTGTACCAGATCTTTACCAGGGAACCGAACTCTGGGACTTCAGCCTGGTCGATCCCGACAACCGGCGTCCAGTCGACTTCGCTCTGAGGCAGAAACTCCTCCCCGACATCGATAAGCCCTCTATCCATGCTCTACTCAAATCGTGGAAGGATGGCCGAATCAAAATGCGCATCATCCACGCGATTCTGCAACATCGTCGCAGTCATCCTGAATTATTTTCCCGAGGCTCCTATGTACCCGTGGAAATCACGGGCCTTCATGCCGATCATTTTATTTCGTTCCTGAGACAGGATGGCCCCGAAAAGCTCCTCGTCATTGCGCTGATACGCCTGGGTGAAAACGAGACCGTTAAATTATCAAAGATTTGCGAGGATACCTTTTTTTATCCATGCAGGAAATAGCGCCGGCATGGCATGACCTTCTTTCCGATCGTGACATCACCAAGCAATCGACCCGACTGCCTCTTGATCTGCTTTTGGACGGTTCGCCCGTCGGAGTCTTCAGCATCGCAAAGGATGATTCCTGAAAATTCTTTCCACTGTGTCATTTCATAAAACATCCCATCATGTCGAAACACAGACGTGTCATCTCAATTCCGATTCCTTCGAAGCGAATTTGCTTCGCGATTCTTTTTTTGCTTCTTCTCATAACGGCGTTCTTGATCCTTGAATTTTCCTCTTCGCATCCCACTCCAGCTTCACAAGCGAAAGAACAAAAGGAAGAGATCGATCGTTCCTTCTCTCTTGCGGAAAAACCATCCAATGCGCAACTAGCCGACAAGACTCTCAACGCCCGCGTGGAGAAGTTGCTGGTCTCGATGACTCTCGAGCAAAAAATCGGGCAATTGACCCAATATACCGGTGGAAGAATGACCGGGCCCGAAGGTAATTGGCTCGATTACGATAGCATGATTGTTCGCGGCCAGATCGGCTCGCTCTTCAATGTAGTCGGCCCGCAAAAGACCAACTACTACCAGCATCTCGCGGTGGAAAAGAGCGCACTCCATATACCACTCCTTTTCGGCTACGACGTCATTCACGGCCAGCACACCATTTTCCCTGTTCCGTTGGCATTGGCTTCCAGTTTCGATCCCGATTTGGTTCGACAGATATCCCGCACTGCAGCACAGGAAGCCTCCGCCGACGGCATCCGCTGGGTTTTCTCCCCCATGGTCGACATCGCGCGCGATGCCCGCTGGGGACGAATTACGGAAGGAGCCGGCGAGGATACTTATCTCGGTTCCGTTATGGCACGGGCTTATGTTGAAGGTTATCAGAATAACGACTTGAGCCGTTCCGATTCGGTCGCCGCCAGCGTCAAACATTTCGCCGCCTATGGAGCGGCTTATGCAGGCCGAGAATACAACACCGTCGACATGTCGGAACTCACGCTGCGCCAGGTCTATCTCCCGCCCTACCACGCAGGTATCGATGCGGGTGCCGCGACGGTCATGAGCGCCTTTAATCCACTGAATGGTGTTCCGGCCACAGCCAATTCTTTCACACTTACCACCATTCTGCGTGGCGAATGGCAGTTCGATGGCTTTGTCGTGAGCGATTTCGATGCGGTTCGCGAATTGATTAATCACGGCGTCGCGAGCAACGGAGATGTTGCCGCACGCAAAGCGCTTGTGGCCGGTGTCGACATGGATATGGAAAGCGATCTCTACCGCACGCGCCTCGCCGATCTGGTCAAATCGGGAGACATCTCGGAAGCGACGCTCGATGAAGCCGTGCGACGAGTTCTCCGGGTCAAGTTCGCGCTCGGTCTTTTTGATCATCCCTACGTGCCGGAAAAGACTCCGATTTATATCGCCACTCCCGAAAAACGTGATTTGGCCCGCAAAGCGGCTGAGGAAACTCTCGTACTCCTTCAAAATAATATCGCGCTTCCCGATACATCTCCCGTCCTGCCCCTAGCCAAAAATCCTCCCGTCGTTGCGCTGATCGGCCCGCTCGCCGACTCACAGGTCGACATGCTCGGCTCTTGGCCCGCCGAGGGAAATCCCACTGACGTCGTCACGTTGAAAGCCGCTCTACAAAAACGTTTCAGCGATGGCAAAACCAAGCTGCTTTATGCCAAGGGCACCAACATCTTGAGCGACTCCACTGCCGGATTTGCCGAGGCCATTGCTGCCGCGCAACAAGCAAACGTCATCATCCTCGCACTTGGCGAATCAGCTGCGACCATGACCGGCGAATCGACGTCCCTGACCCGCCTCGATTTACCCGGCAATCAGGAAGACCTCCTGGAAACCATCATCCGACTGGGCAAACCGACCGTGCTCGTTCTTTTCGACGGACGTCCGCTCGCCCTCAAATGGGCAGCGACCCATGTGCCTGCCATTCTCGAGGCGTGGTATCCGGGAATCGAAGCGGGCCCAGCGGTGACTGATATTCTTTTCGGCGACGTCAATCCCAGCGGCAAGTTGCCCGTCACTTTTCCCCGCGCCGTTGGCCAGGAACCTCTCTTCTACAATCAACTTCCCACTGGCCGTCCCGCGGAAGATATCGATCTCAGCCATCCGCCCACTGGCGGCGATAAATATTATTCGCGCTACATCGATGAAACCAATGCGCCACTTTTCCCTTTTGGCTTCGGCCTTTCCTACACCCAATTTGCCTACTCCAATCTCAAGCTCAGTGAAGCCAAAATTCCCCTCGCCATGCTTGAGTCGAAAAAAGAAGGACTCTTTGGTCCCGATCATTCCATCCACGTCGATGTGGACATCAAAAATACCGGCACGGTTCCAGGAGTTGAAGTTACGCAGATTTATATTCGCAACACGGGTGGAAGCATGGAAGAACCCGTGCGCGAATTAAAAGGCTTCCAGCGCATTACCCTCGGTCCGGGCCAGTCAAAACATATCGAATTCACCCTCGGCTTCGATGAACTCAGTTATTACGACTTCGAGATGAAACGCGTGATCGAGCCGACCGAGTACCAAGTCTGGGTCGGAGGAAGCTCCGGGGCCACGCTGGGTGCGCAATTCGAGGTGACACTCTAAACCACCAAGATTTCCATGCGACTTCACCTTGCTCTTGCCCTTATCACGACGTTTCTGCTGGTGATCACCTTGCGTTCCAACGAAAGACATCACTTTGATTTTGTCCGCATCCAGGCACTCGCGGAACAACGGGCGAAGCAAAAATATGTCCCTCTTCCCAATGCCCTGCCCCCGCAACTCAAAAATCTGACTCCCGATCAGGAAAATGGAATTTTTTGGAATGACGCCTATCGCTTATGGCGAAAAAAAGGTCTCCCCTTTCAGATCGATTTCTATCATGTCAGTAAAACATTTCCCACGTCGCCCATCATTCACACCGTCGATGGGAAAGGACCTCACCTCCTTGCCTATGCGCCCTCCTTTTTCCACTTTTCTAATCTTCAGATCAACCCACCTCTTCCTCCTAATCTCGGTTACGCCGGGTTTTATTTGCGTTATCCCATCAACAAACCCGATTCTCTCGACGGCTTTTTTTCGGTCGAGGGCGCAGACTACTTTCGCGTATTGGCCAAAGACCAGGTCTACGGCCTTCAAGCCAGAGGCATCACCCTCAATACGGCGATCGAAGGCAAAAAAGAGGAATTTCCCGATTTTTGTGAATGGTGGTTGCAGGAACCAGCTCCAGACGCGAGTCAGATCACTCTCGACGCCCTGCTCGACGGTCCCAGCGTCACGGGCGCCTATGAATTCAAGATACGTCCCGGCGGAGTAACTTCCGTCGATGTCCATGCCTCTCTCTTTTTTCGGCAGGCGGTCGAGCGCCTGGGCCTCGCACCCTTGACCAGCATGTATTTGTTTGGCGAAAACGCCAAGAATCACCTCGGCGACAACTTTCATCCCGAGATTCACGATTCCGACGGCGTTCTCATTAATCAAAGCAATGGCGAGTGGATCTGGCGTCCTCTTGAGCAAGCGCCTCTCATCCAACTCTATAATTTTCCCGATGAAAATCCGAAGGGCTTTGGCCTGCTTCAGCGCGACCGCGACTTTCAGCATTATCAGGATTCTTACGCAAAATATAACATCCGTCCCAGCGCTTGGATCGTGCCGCATGGAAATTGGGGAAAAGGGAGCATCCAACTGATTCAGCTTCCAACCAACAACACCAATACCGACAACGTTGTTCTCTTCTGGCATCCCGATCAGGCGATCAAAGCTGGCGACCACCTCGACTTCGATTACACCATCGACTTCTACATGAACGATGCGGATCGGCCGCCACTCGCTTATTGCAAACAGACTCTGGTCAATTCTCCCGCGCCTCCTCCTTTGGGAATACCCGTTGCGGCAGTAAAAGATACGGTACCCGTCCAATTCATGATCGATTTCATCGGAGACGGCATTGAAAACATCCCGCCAAATAAACCGCCCCATCTCGACCTGACTTGCAATCCGCCCGTCCCGGAAACCTACATCCGCGAATGGAAAGTCGAAAAAGACGACTTCGACCATTTATGGCGTGCCTCCTTCACGATCATCCCCTCCAAACACAACGTACCCACGGAAATTCTCTGTCATCTCATGCGCGATAAAGAACCGTTGACCGAAACCTGGACCTACACGTTGCACCAATGAACACGCCTCCCATTTCATCCGATGAACAGGCCACCTGGAACCAGGCTTATGACCGTCTTCAAAATTTCTTCAGCACGTTCGCATTGGGCGATCACTCCCAAGTCTCGCACCTGACCCTGAAACTTCTCGATCAAGTGCGCGAGCTTCATCGTCAGGATTCTTCCTGCCATCCCACCACCATGGCCATGGAGCAGGCACAAAAAAACCTGATCGAATGGCTCGCCGCGAATCTTGAGGCGCCTGACAAAGCCCCGTCTCAAATCTTCGCTTCCGGCTGCATTGCTTTGCTCCTAAGCCGAATGCTTAATGCGAACCCTACCGCATTTCTAGCTTGCCCCCCGCCAGACAATCTCCGGCATTTGCTGCGCCAGACACTTCTCGTCACCGGCCCCGACCTCAAAGTTTCGAGCATGACACCTCGCCATCTCGATTACGGGCCGATGCTCGCCCTGGCGAAACAGACCTGGCATCGCTGGAACACCAAGGCGGCCCTCATCGCTCTCCTATTTTGGACCGGCGTCTATTTCGTTTTTTATTGGTGGCTTTCCGATCTCCTATGAACACTTCCTTGCCCGAAACAGCAGCAGCGCCACGGCGAGCCTTTTTTGCCGGAGCCTCCATTTTCCTGACCGCAACAGGATTTGTTCTGCTCCTGCGCAGTTATTCCGGACAGCCTGTTTTCTGGCCCGACTACATTGTCATCGCATTTTTCCCCTTCCTTTTTGGCCAAATCTCCGTCGGCTTCATCCTTGCCCTGTTCGGCTTCTTCGATCAATTGCGGGGCGGCGACCCCCTCAACGTCATGCGCCGACCTTGGCGTGAAAAAGAGGAATCGGTGCCGCTGGCCGCCACCGCAATTGTGATTCCTGTCTACAACGAGGAGGTCCAGCGGGTAAGCCACGGCATTGCGAACATGTGGCGTAGCCTGGAGCAAACCGGACAGATCGAACACTTCGATTTCTATCTATGCAGCGACTCCAATGATGCCGACCACTGGATCGAGGAAGAATGCGCGTGGCTCCATCTCTGTCAAAAACTCAACGCTTTCGGGAAAATTTTTTATCGCAAACGTCGCCACGCCATCAACGGCAAGAGCGGCAACGTCGCCGATTTTTGTCGCCGTTGGGGCAAGCGTTACCGCTACATGATCGTGCTCGATGCCGACAGCATCATGTCGGGACCCGCGATGGTCCGACTCGTCCGCGCCATGGAAGCCAATCCCGAAGTCGGCATTCTCCAGACACAACCCCGCATGGTGCTTGGCCGATCGCTTTTTCGGCGCGCACTCCAATTTTCCAATCGCATCTATGGAAAGGTTTTCACACAGGGTTGCAGCCTCGCGCAAATGTCCTCCGGTTCTTATTGGGGACATAACGCCATCATCCGCATCGCGCCTTTCATGGAATACTGCGATTTGCCTCTGTTGCCAGTACCCAATCCCGGTAAACGTCACGTTCTCAGCCACGACACGGTAGAGGCCGCATTAATGCAGCGTGCTGGTTATGATGTCTGGATTGCTTACGAGGAGACAGGCACCTACGAGGAGATGCCGCCCAACCTCACCAGCTTGCTAAAAAGGGATCGCCGCTGGTGCGCAGGCAATTTGCAACATTTTTGGTTTCTCTTCGCGCGCAACATCCAAATGGGAAACCGCCTGCAAATCTGGATTGGTTTGATGTCCTATCTTTGCTCCCCCTTTTGGCTGATGCTTTTGATAGCGGGTTCCTTCGGAGCTTATGACCGCGCCCGCTTCCTGACATTTTCCGCCGACCCGGAAGACCTTGGAGCACCGAAAAATTCCGATGCCCTGCTTCTCTTCATCCTCACCCTCATCCTCCTTTTTGTCCCACGCCTGCTTGGTATTTTATCGACTCTCCCCTCTGTGCGCCTGTTCGGCGGCTTTTCCCGTTTTCTGCTCAGCGCGATTCTGGAAACGCTTCTCTCCGTCATCATAGCTCCCGTGCTGATGCTCTTTCATTCTCTATTCGTCATTCTTACCTTGCTTGGTTGGCAGATCAGCTGGACCACTCAGGATCGTACCGATTCAAATCTTCCCTTTTCACATTGCCTTACTCTCTATGGATGGCAGAGCATTCTGGGGATATTAGGTCAGACGCTGGCTCTCTTTTATCTCGGCTTGGATTCCTATTGGTTGATGCCGATCTTTGCCGGATGGATTCTCGCCCCGGTCACTGCATGGGTAACGAGTTGGCACAGCCTTGGGCAAAAATTGAGATCGCATGAGCTGTTCCTCATTCCGGAAGAATCCCAACCGCCGCCGGAACTCCAGGGCCTCGATGACGATGGCAACTCAGAAACCCAATCATCGTCCTCCCTCTGGCCCCAGGCGTTGCTCTGCCCTTATATTCAGGCACTTCACCTCTCCATGGTGCGACTACGATCCTTATCTCATAACAGCGAAGAAAAAACCGCGTCTTCCTTAATCGAACTCCGCGAACGACTGATCCGGGAAGGCCCCTCTGCTTTAAAACCAAAAGAAAAACTGCGCCTTCTTTGGGATGCGGAAACCGTCTTTCGATTGTATCAGGAACTCTGGTCGCGCCCCGAGACCGAACTTCATCCGAGCTGGATTCAGTTGCAATCCGAAAGCAGTAAAAATCCCCTGCTCACCTACCTGATCACTTTATGAAAACGAATGCTTGGTTATTGATAATGTTATTTATTGGATTCACGGGTCTCCCCGCTTGGAGCGATGAACCCTTCAACTTGAAAAATGTCCAGGAAATCGCCCAGAAGCTGTCTCAGACTCCCTATCAAAATACAACTCCACCGCTCCCCAAAGAAATCGACAACCTTGATTACGACGCGATGCGAGACATCCGGTGGAAAGAAGAATTTACTCTCTGGAAAGACAAGAACCTCCCCTTCCAGGCCAAATTCTCCCAACGCAGCGGCTATCTTCGAGACCGAATGACCTTCTACACGATAGGTCCGGATGGAGTGAAGCCATTCCCTTACTCATCCAACTACTTCGATTTCGGTCGCACCAAATTGAAAGAACCGCTGCCTCCCGACACCGGCTACGGAGCTTTTCGCATCCACTATGCGATCAACAATCCCAATTACCTCGACGAACTCATTGTTTTCACGGGCCCAAGTTACTTTCGTTCGTTGGCGCAGAGTCAGGGTTATGGACTTTCCTGCCGAGGTCTTGCGATCAACAGCGGCATCCATGGCCTGACGGAAGAGTTTCCGCTTTTCACCACCTTCTGGCTCGAAGAACCCACCCCCAATGCCGTCGAGTTCACGTTTTATGCGTTGCTCGATAGTCCCAGCATCACGGGTGCGTATCAATTCAAACTCAGGCCCGGCAGTGAAACTCAGGCCGACGTAACGGCCACACTCTATTTCCGTAAACCCATCGAACATCTCGGCATTGCTCCGCTCACCAGCATGTTCTGGTTTGGTGAAAACACCTCCAATCACTTCGGCGATTTTCGGCCCGAAGTTCACGATTCCGACGGAGCCTTAATTGCCAATGGCAAGGGCGAATGGCTCTGGCGTCCGCTCGAAAACTATCCCGACATTCACTTCAACAGTTTCAAGGATGAAAATCCCAAAGGCTTTGGCCTTCTCCAACGCGACCGCAACTTCGATCATTATCAGGACCTCGAAGTCAATTATCAGCTACGCCCCAGTTGCTGGGTGGAACCGATTGGAAATTGGGGTAAAGGCTCGGTCAATCTCGTGCAACTTCCCATCCCGGATGAGACGATCGATAATATCGTTCTTTATTGGCAACCCGAAAAGGTCCCCGCGCCCGGTGATAAAATGGATGTCAGTTATCGCCTGCATTGGTTCATGGACGATCCAAGATGGCCACCGCTTGCTCGCGTTTCCGCCACACGTGTCAATCACGCCACACGACTTTTTCCCGCTTCCCGCATCGTCCTTGATTTCACCGGCCCCAGCGTCGACAACCTCAACGACCAAGTTCTTCCTCATGCAAACGTCTCCGCTACCTCGGGAACTCCGATCACCGACGTCCAAGTCATCCGTAATCCTCCGGATCATTCCGTACGCGTCAGCTTCGCCATTCCCAATCAGGACAAAGTAAGCGAACTACGCTGCCAATTGCAGCGGGCCGATGGAACCCCTTTCAGCGAAGTATGGACCTATACATGGCACCCCTAATGTGCTATCCTATGGCCAAGTCATCTCTTACCATCATCGAACTTCGCGCTTTACAGACTTTTGCCAATGAAGAGAGGCGTTTCTGGAAAATGAAGCTGAAATCGGTCGCGGAACGAGGTTCCTTAAAGGGGGTTCTGGGAGAGTTGGCCAAACGAAAAGACTTTCAACAAGTCGTTCTTCAAACTGTTATCCGTCCCGGCTTTAAGCGATTTCTGTCTATTCTTCCTCCGGTAGCGTTGTATTACGGCCCTGTGGTTTCTTGCCCTGTCGGAGCGGAGATTAATTTCTGAGTGGAGCAGCTATTTCCTGAAATAAATCAGCGACTGTTTTAATAAAGATGCTGAGGTCAATCGGTTTAGGCAAATAGGCAGTGATTCCTAATTCATGGCATTTTTTCATATCATGTGGGTCATTAAAACCAGTCATGACGATAACCGGAATAGCCATAAGCCGAGAATCTTGTCTTACTCTTTGAAGCAGTTCGACGCCACTGAGACCGGGGAGATGCAAGTCGAGCAAAATGGCGATGGGAGGAAAAGGTGCCTGCAACAGAAAGTCGAGGGCCTCCTGTCCATTTTCAATGAAGACGACGTGATCCTTAAACTGTGCCCTTGCGAGCTGATGGCGCAGAAGAAAGCTATCGTTGGAATCGTCTTCCACCACCAGGATTTGCCTTCGTTTGTTCAATTTCATCGTAAAAGGGTTTAACAGGGCAGGCATCATGCCGTTACTAAGGCAAGCTCGTGAAGAGGCTGAAAATGAATAGGATACATTGTTCAAGAAAGCATCCTCTCTAAGGAGAGTCAGGCATTTTGCGAAGCAGCAGCGTCAGAAATCCTGCAAAATACACCCAAGCTTCTCCAATCCTTCAGTAGCTTTGCCGATTTATTCGCTAAGAACAGTCAAGGTAGGAATGGTTTCAGGCTTGGGAGCATGGAAAGTGTCCGCTACCGCCTTGGAGAACGAGGTGAACGTCACTGGCTTGGGGACATAGTGGGCGACCTTAAGCCGCTGGCATTCTTCCAAATCTTTCGGGTTGTTGGAGGAAGTCATGACGATAATCGGAACATGAGTGTGTTCCTCGCGCTCGCGCAGACGGCGCAGCAATTCGATGCCGCCAATGCCGGGCAATTTTAAATCCAGAAAAATGGCGATCAGTTTGTTGGCTACCGATTCAGCCCGAGGGTCAGTCAGGAACGCCAGGGCTTCCTTGCCATTGGCGATAAATTTAACATGACCATCCATTCCGCCCTTGCGGAGTTGGTGCAACAACAATTCCCTATCATCAACGTCATCCTCGATAACGAGGACGCGCACATCCCTATCACCTTTGCGTTTGGAATCCGCCATGATACAAGAATCCTCTTTTTTCAACTTCGGCCCTCCTCGTTCGCATTGCAAATGGTCAGGAATCCTTCCAGAGCCGAAATGACGTTCTCATAATGGACACGCTTGGTCAGGAATTTAAAGACACCCAAGCGTTGTGATTTGCGCATGTCCGCAAGCTCATTGGAGGAAGTTAGCATAATCACCGGCAAGTCTTTGAAAAGGGGAGGCGCCCGCATCCATCCGAGGACTTCAAAACCATCCTTGCCCGGCATTTTGATGTCCATCAAAATAACGTCAGGCAGACGGGAAGTCGGTTTTTCAAATTTTGGAAAATAGTCAATCGCTTCGCTTCCACTTTTCAAATGGACGAAAGGATAGATAAATCCTCCTTGCAGCAAGGCGCGTTTGAGAAAAAAGAAATCATCCTCGTCGTTCTCGACGATGAGCATACGCAGGTTTTCGCGGCTTACTGTTCTCGCCATTGTTCCTATCCCGATGGCTACAAGCCATCCTCTTTGAAGAATTTTGGTGGTCGGCCATTCTATAACCTATTCTATGCCGGGCTGTCGCGATTTTTTGTTCTTCTGCCACTGAGAATTTGATGCCCTCTTGGGTTGTTGCTGTTTTTGAAACTTTTCGTTACCGCTTAGTCGGACACTTTTGCAAGCAATGGGATATCTCCGCTTCGATGGAGAAGCCCCCCGCCGCCAGGCCCGCGCCAGCAAAGCTGTCACGGCCCCGGCTTGTCCCTTTGATTCCATGATGACAGCGCGGCTCGCACCCCCCATGTTCTCATGGGGATGCTCCCTGGCGCCGTATTAAAATGACGCTCAAGAAGTGTGGATACTACGACTCCCACTGGTCCTTACTTACACACCGGGAAGTTATCCCGAGCGCTTTGCCCAAATCGCTTTAGGCCATAACAGTAAGGCTGTTCATCGCGCTTATGCTCGGAATGCTGCGGTGATCATTCCGTCATTAGAGGAATTTGCCCGAAGAAGTCACCGCCGAAGCATGACTCTCAGCCTTTTTTATGGTACCGGAAACCAAGGGCAAAACCCTCGAACAGATTGAGTCCCACTGGCGAGCAGGGAAGCATCCTCAGGCATTCTAAAGCCTGGCGAAATGTCATTCCTGTCCCTTCAATCCTATTCCGATTTTTTTATTTCCAGAAGCTCAAAGTAATTTCCAAAAGGATCGAGAAGATAGAAGCGGTCACGGTCTGGCATCACGACGGCCTCGCGGATGGTGGCCTGTTTGCCTTCCAAATAGCGTCGCAACGCCGGAAGATCCTCGACCTCCATGGCCACGTGACGGTTTTCCGCCGGTTTCGTCCAGGGCGGGCTAAAATCGATGTGAAGAAGAATATCCAGAAACTTGAACCACATCAGGTCGTAGACTGAGTTGAGGGCCTCGGGCCGTGGAACTTCTTCGAGCCCAAGCACGCCTCCGTAAAATTCGCGAACCTTATCGTGCTCGCCTGCGGGCACGGACAGGGTAATATGGTTAAGCCGTTTTGCTTTTAGTTTCATAGCGTGATTTGGATTACTTCCTCGCACGCGCCGGACCTTTTATCAACTCCCCATTTCAACCTTCACCGAGAAAACAGCCATGAAAACTGACTATGACATCATCATCATCGGCAGCGGGGCGGGTGGAGGCACCCTGGCCCTCAAGCTGGCCGGTTCAGGCAGGAGCATTTTGATCGTGGAACGCGGAGACTATCTTCCCCGCGAAAAAGAAAACTGGGACCCCACCGAGGTCTTTGTCAAAAACCGGTACGTTGCTGATGACAAATGGCATGACGGTAAGGGCACGGAATTCCAGCCCGGCATTCACTATTGTGTCGGCGGAGCGACCAAGATGTACGGAGCAGCTCTATTTCGCCTGCGCAAAGAGGACTTCGATGTCGTCCAGCATTACGAAGGCGCTTCTCCGGGATGGCCGCTGAAATACGACGATTTCGAACCTTATTACACCGAGGCCGAAGCTCTTTACCAGGTACACGGCTTGCGCGGAGAAGATCCGACGGAGCCACCAGCCAGCAAGCCCTATCCTCATCCACCCATTGCGCACGAACCGCGTATCCAGCGGTTGCATGACGATCTTCTCAAGGCGGGTTACCATCCTTTCCATGCTCCCACGGCGGTGATGCTCAACGAGGCGCATCGGGCGGAGAGCCATTGTCTGAAATGCGACACCTGCGACGGCTATCCCTGTTTGGTCCACGCCAAGGCTGATGCCGAAGTCATCGCGGTCCGACCCGCGTTGCGCCACTCCAATGTGACTCTGATTACCAATGCAGAGGTGACCCAGCTCAAGACCAGTCCCTCGGGGCGGGAAGTGACCGAGGTGGTGGTGATTCGCGACGGAAAGACCGAATCCTATCGCGGCAGCATCGTGGTCGTTTCAGCGGGAGCGGCCAATAGTGCGCGCATCCTCCTGCTCTCCGCCAACGACAAACACCCGAACGGTTTGACCAACAGCTCGGATCAAGTGGGGCGCAACTATATGTTCCACAACAGCCAGGCGGTAGTGGCGTTGTCTCTTGAGCCGAACCTGACGCAGTTCCAGAAGACGATCTCGCTCAATGACTTTTACTTCCGGGACAAGGACTTTGATTTCCCAATGGGCAACATCCAGATGATCGGGAAGTCCAAAGGCCCGATGTTCCAAGGCGACGCTCCCTTCTTCGCTCCCGGCTTTGCCCTGGATGAAATGGCGCGCCATGCCGTCGATTTTTGGCTGACAACGGAAGATATTCCCGATCCCAACAACCGAGTCACGCTCGACCGGAACAAAAAAATCATTCTCAACTACACCTTCAATAATCAGGTGCCTACCAAACGGCTTTACGAGCGCCTTAAATCGATGCTCGAATCCATAGGCATGCATAAGCATCTCATCCCCAATTCGGCTTACATGGGTAAGGAAATCCCCATTGCGGGCGTGGGTCATCAATCGGGCACATGCCGCTTTGGTACCGACCCCAAGACTTCTGTCCTGGACCTGAACTGCAAAGCCCACGAACTCGATAATCTCTACGTCGTGGACACAAGCTTCTTCTGCAGCATCGGGGCTGTGAATCCCTCCCTGACGGCTATCGCGAATGCCCTGCGCGTCGGCGATCACCTGCTCGAACGGCTCAAATAGGATTATGGCGCAACGCCAGGAAATCGCCGCTGTTTATGCGGCTGCCGTGATCCAGGGGATCGTGCTCGTCACTTTCCCGGCGGTGAGCGCCATCTTCACGAGCGCCGCCCATTACGGCCTCTCCACGACGGAATACGGCGGGATGTTCGTCCCTCAGGCTGTCACCGCCATCCTCTCGTCGCTCCTCGGCGCAAGACTCACCCGTCGAATCGGCGGTAAGCGAGTCTTTCTCATCGGACTCGCCACGGACCTTTTATCGATGGCACTTCTTTTTATCAGCCAGTTCGCCACGGATAACCACCCGCTGGCCTACGGCATCCTGCTCGCAGCCACCGCCTGCCTGGGAGTTGGTTTCGGTTTTGCCGTCCCTACACTCAACACATTCACTGCGGCTTTCTTTCCGGAAAAAATCGACACGGCCGTTCTGACGCTCAATGCCCTACTCGGCCTGGGCACCGCGCTTGCGCCAATTTTTGCGATCATCTTTGTGGGACTCGGTTTTTGGTGGGGACTACCGATCCTGATGAGCGGACTCACCCTCGCACTTCTCCTGTTTAGTCTTCGGTTGCCGCTGAAGGAAGAATCCCTTCCGCCCATGCTGGCGAACACCGGTCCGGCCCGCCCCAGCGCTGCTAAAATGCCTGCCCGCTTCTGGATCTATGCCGCCTTCGCCCTCATTTATGGAATTTGCGAAACCTTGAACGCGAATTGGGCTCCGGTCTATATGTCAACGGAGCTCGGTGCATCCGTTACGCTCGCTTCGATGGCGCTCACCGTGTTTTGGGTCACCGTCACTGGTGGACGCGTCCTCTTTGCCGTTGTTGAGAAGTGGTGCCCACCGCACTGGACCTACCGGGCTCTTCCGATTCTGCTGGCGCTCACTTTCCTCGCAACGGCATGGACTCCCAAGGCGCATCCTTTTGTTGCCATACTTTTTTTCGGTGTGGCCGGGTTGGGTTGCTCGGCCCTGTTGCCGCTGGTCATCAGCTTTGGTCAGAGCGAATTGACCAGCATGACCGCATCCGTCGCGGGCGGTATGATCGGCTTCTATCAAATGGGCTATGGCTTGGCCGCCTTCGGCGTCGGGCCCCTACAAGCTTGGGCCAAGTTGACCCTCGTTTCCATTTACGGTTGGGCGAGTCTGTTCGCATTCGCTTTGACCGCTCTTGCCTTTGTTATCATTGCCGGAACCAAAACGGCTGCCAAATAACCGGGGTGCCTCGGAGATTGTGCGAAGCAACACAGGGCAACGCTGTGCCCTAAGGCGAGATGCGGTATTCGACTTCGGAGGGCCTCAAATCGCGAGCATTAGATTAAACCCATTGTTAATAATGTGCGGCAAGACAGGCAGGCGTAGGGAATCGGTCTTGAGCCTTATCCAGCCAAAGACCAGGCCAAATCCGAATAAAGGCACGAAGTAAAGCAACTGAAAATGGATTGCGGCAAATGCCAGAGCGAAAATAATGACAGAAATTTCTCCCGAGAAGAATCGCCGAAGAGCATCGAAGAGATAACTACGAAAAATGATTTCTTCCGCCACCGGCAGAAACAAGGCAATGGCGAGAAAAGCTACCAAGGTGGAGGCGGCGGGGGTCGAATCGGCAACTTTGGAATAAAATAATTTTCATTTTACCTCTGAAAATTGAATTCTCCTCTGAAAACCAGAATCTTGAAATAAATCGATGGTCAACCTGACACGGTCTGACACAGTGTGAACAGGTCTTTTTTGGGCACTAATTGGGCACCAGAAACTCCTGACTTAAATGGTACACTCGACCTAATCCATGACGAGTCTTGATCGTCCAAACCCAAAGCACTAATATTGATACCATGAAACGGGCAGCCATCAAATCATCTCGTAGGACAAGACGCACGTCCCGCGGCTTGATCGAAAAGACTTTGCTCAAAATCGCTCGTGCCAACGGCTATCAGGTTACCCGAGTGTCTCCCACCGCAATGGCCAAAGCCAAGGGCGAGTCCCGCCGCAGAGACGACGAACTCATCCGCACCGGCAAAGCCACCCCAGAAGAAATCCAGACAAAAAATGACTTCTTCCCAGGCAAAGTCGAAGTGCTCGACTGGAGTCCGATTTTTGCTTGAGCTAGATAACAGTGGGAAGCCCAACTTGCAGACCTCGGCACAAGCTCCAGTGGATGTCCGCGCCAAACTGGCCGAAATCCAAACACTGGCGCAATTTCCTTCGCAGCTCTTATGCCGCCCCACAAATTTGCCAATGATACGCAGCACGAGTACAATTTTGCAGAACCCCATGGTGGTTTAAATTTAAACATCAGCAAAATGCCTCGCAAGATCCTCAATACTATAGTCGCACCAGGCGGACGCATTCGCGGCCCTGTTGAGCGCGCGTTGCTCGAAATCGCCGTTGAAAACGGCCTAAAAGTCACCGAAACAACCTTCGAGGAAGCCGCCCTAGCCAAGAGCAAATCACGCCGCCGAGACGATGCACTTATCCGCACCGGCAAAGCTACCCCCGAAGAAATCCAGAAAAAGAATAGCATCGTCTTCGGCCCAATCGAAATTCTCGACTGGAGTCCACTCTTCTCGGCCTTGGATGAAGCACAGGCCTAAGCAATATATCCACTATCGAAGCGTGCCGGCTCAAAGTATCGTACCCGATAGTAATCCGTATCCCGTTTATCAATGATTTCCTCTAGGGAAAGATAAGACGAATTAATCGTGGGATATCGGAGCTTTGAGGGAATGAATGGCTTGATCAAGAAGCCGCTCAAGTATCTCCGGATCATTCTGAAAATGCCGGGCCAGGAGAATATCCCGATCTCGCATTTTTTTACCACTTTGCTTGCGCATGAGGATCCTGGCCACGAGGCGGTTCTTTCGCCAGATGGGGCCAGGTTTGTAAGGTGCGGGCGCAGGCATGGGGATTAATTCCTTAAGCAGTTGGAAATTGTCGATAATGTAACAGAAAAAATAGTCCATGGAAACTCAACTGAAGCATCCCGACCATCCGGAGTGTGTAAGCGCAATGCCCCCTGCAGCGGCCACGGTCATTACATTTAAACCGAAGCTGCCTGCAAGTCTTCCAGAGCTGACAGGATCAGCGTTCGCCGGGCACGACTGGGCGTGAGGTGAGCGAACTTTTGGGCGACTTTCCATTTGAAGCTCTTCGGCCACTCCACTTCCGGCAATCCTTTGAAATCACCCAGTGACGTCATGCGGAGATAGAGAATATCCACCAGTGCCTTTTCCGGTGTGGCAATCTTGAGCCAACCGATCTCAGTTGGAATCTCATAACCCGCGAAAAAATCGGAACTTACATGGTGCAGCGAAACCCTCCCCAGAGGGGTGTTGAATATGCCGCCTCGTCCGCAAGTGATGCCATAGACCGCGGAAGGAATCTGATCGATCATCCCGTGATAAGAAAGAGCCGATTGAAGGGAGACGTAAGCTGGCTGGGCGGCAATAAGTTCGGGCAGGCAGAGCCGGTTGAATTTATCCGGAATGACCCAGCGTCCCCGCATAATTCGGGTCACCAATCCGACCGTGGCCAATCGTTCCAGCAGCTTGGCAGCGGCATTGACAGTCACGCCCAGCAGGGTGGCCGTGTCTCGCGTCGTAAAAGCGGCGACATACTGGCTGCGGAGTTTGGCGAGGGCTTCCGATTGGTTCATGACATACCTCCGATCAAGAAGCCGACGAGTTCTCCGCTGCCTGTTCCAGTGCTCCAAAGACCGTTTCCTGCATCTGGGTCCAGACACTCTTGGCTTCATAGGAGGCTTTATGCTCCGAAGGTAGATAGGCGACCACTTGACCCAAAAAATCACGGTAAGAAATGCTCAGCGCATTCTCGGCCGCTTTTGATAAAACTGTGGCCGAGACATCTTTCAAAAAGGGCATGCCTCCCTGGGAAAAAAGAAAATGGAGATCAAAGACATCTCGTGCTTGGGTAAGTGGACGCCCGGCCAAGGCAGCAGCCTTCTGCCGTACGGCTGGAGAGATTCCATAGTGGGGCAGGGCAAACGGTACGGCTTGGTGGCTGACCGCCACCTGGGAACTGATCAGTTCCTTGACCACGCCGGAATCGAGACCGCGCCGGGAAAATTCGACCTTGGTGGAAACCGGGCTGGCCCCCACTGTCAGCGTCGCTTTCCAACGCTGCACGGTATCGGTCTGCTTGGGCGCAGAAAATTGGGCAATCGACAGTCCCGTGGAAAAAAGCATCTTGGGCAAACGGTCCCCCAGAATCTTCGTGACGTTCCTGGCCAGGGTCTCACGTGCCACCTTCCGCACATCGATATCAAGATCTTCGGAGCAGCGGATACTTCCCAAGCAAAGACGAAGATTGCAGCCTCCCTTTACAGCATAGAGGGTGGGATCCAATTGCGAAGAAAGGACACGAAGAAACTCCAGATGGAATCGCTCGATGGCCAGATGGGGGCTTTCATCATAACGCATATAGTCGCCTTATAAGGCTATAATATGCATTATAAAAGTGATGTCAAAATATTTTAGCAGCATGTCTGCAACCGTCGTTTCTTTGGCTCTTCTATCTAGGACCATGAAAAAGCGACCTTTCATACGAAAGGTCGCTTTTCGTTGCTTTGAAAAACAGCCACCGGGACTCGAACCTGAATTGACTCAGAGGTAAGCGTCATTTTATAAAAAATAAGGGTAAAAAAAGTGGCTAGGTACTCGGATTTTAGCTCCAAATTTTCCCCTAAAAATAGGCGATTTTCAGAGGTAAAAGCACATTCTATATAGATAAATTCTTTCATCAAGTATTTGTTCAATATTTCATACCGACTAGCCAAGGAAACCTCTTGTCGCACGATCGCGTTTCTCGGTCGGTATCACTGATGGATACTAACCAATCTTGGAAAAGCTGGGATTGCTCCTTGCTTATGGTTCAAAATTGAACCATAGTCAGAGTATGCCAGTACGCGCCCTCCCATCCGATGTTGAGTTCAAACGTTCCTTGGTCCAATCCATCCAGAAAAAGATGCAAGCCGAACGCCTTTCTATTTCGACGATGGCTCAGCGCATGGGTACAGCACGTACAGCCGTGCGGCGTATCCTTGATGCCAGGAACACCTCGATTACTTTCCGTTCCATGAGTCGCGCCGCCGAAGCCGTAGGGCTGAAAATCAAGCTCGTGGCCGAACCCATGACGCCAAAAGAACTCGGTAAACTTGCTTCGCAATTGGCAAAGAGTCGCAAACCCGCCGAAGTTCGTAAGATTGCTGACAAAATTACCGAAGGCTTTTACTCCGGTTCCTGATGCCTAAAGTTCAGCGTAAGGACATTCCGCGTCCTCTCTTTGCTCATTTGTTGCAACGCATTCAAGAGCGAAGCATTGACGCCAAGGCCCTCGAGGCTCTGGCCGCATGGCTCGATACCCAGCCAGAGGTGGCGAAGGGTGAATGGTTTAAACGCTTTGACTCGATGATTGTGTGCGGTGAAGGACCTTTGATTAAAACGTTTTTGACTCCTTCGCAGGTTCCCTTTGGAGAGGAACTGTAATAAGCGCCCGCAAGGTCAAATTCCAGCGGATTCATCGGGATAAGACTCCAGCTTCTCCGAGTGCCTCCAGTCTCCGGCCCAGTTCACCAAGAACAAAACCCTCCCGTGCCGTGAAGTTCCCAGGCGCATCTCGATTTCGGTTGACGGCGTCTTGCGGCTATTTTACCTTAAGGTTAAATAGCTCCATGCCTACCGATACTCTCAGCACTACTTTCTTCGCCTTAGCCGACCCCACGCGCCGCGCAATCCTCACGCGCCTTTCGCGCGGCGAGACTTCTGTGAAGGAACTCATCCGCCCGTTGCGCATCAGCGGCCCCGCCGTCACGAAGCACCTCAAAATTCTCGAGCGGAGCGGTCTCATCTCCCGTTCCCGCCACGCGCAATGGCGCCCCTGCAAGATCGAGGCCGCGCCGTTGCAAGAAGTCGCCACGTGGGTCGAGCATTATCGCGCCTATTGGGAAGGCAGCTTCGACCGTCTCGACGATTATCTGCGTGAGATGCAAAAAGAGGACAGACCCACGCGCAAACGCACCATTTCCGATTCACATCCCTCAACCCCAACTAAACCACCAAAAACTAAATGAAACCCACCCCCTACCTCCACTTCGACGGCAACTGCAAGCAGGCCCTTGACTACTACGCCGAGCACCTCGGCGGCAAAGTCGCCTTTTCGATGACCTACGGTGAAATGCCGCCTCAGCCCGCCGGCGCGCCCGCCGCTGAATCCGGCTGCAAGCCCGATCCGAACTTCGCCGCCAAAATCGGGCATGCCCGCATGATCCTCGGTGAAGGCGTGATTATGGTCAGCGACTGTCCGCCCGGCCGCTACACCAAGCCCGACGGCTTCTTCATCAGCCTCGACGCCAAGGACACCACCGAGGCCAAGCGCATCTACGACGCGCTATCGGCCAAGGGCGAAATCTTCATGCCGCTGGGCGAGACGTTCTGGGCCAAGGCCTTTGCCATGTTCAAGGACCAGTTTGGTATTCCCTGGATGATCAACTGCGAGAAGGAGAAGTTTTAATGGTAGCGCCGCTTGAGACAAAACCGGAGCTGGTGATTGAGCGCGTGTTCGACGCGCCGCGCCAACTCGTCTGGCACGCGTGGACCGATCCGCAGCAAATGCTCAAGTGGGGCGGCCCGCGCAGTCATCCCATCGTTCACGGTGAAGGTGAGTTCAAGGTCGGCGGCGAGTGGCGAGCCTGCCTGCGCAGCGTCGAGACCGGCGAGGATCTCTGGCAGGGCGGCGTGTACCGCGAGATCAAGCCCCCGGAAAAACTCGTCCACACCTTCCATTGGGAGGATGACGACGGAAAGCCCGAGAACGAAATGCTGCTCGAGCTCACCTTCGAAGAACAGAGTCCGAAGAAGACCAAGCTCACGCTGAAGCAGACCGAGTTCCGCAGTGTCGAGCAACGCGACGGTCATCGCGGCGGCTGGTCCAGCGCACTTGACCGCCTCGAGGAATTCCTCGCCACCGGAAAAGTCATCTCCGAGGGAAAGGCCTGAATGGTCGCGCTACTTGAACCCGTCCTCGTCGTCGAACGCGTGTTCGACGCGCCACGTGCGCTTGTCTGGCGCCTATGGACCGACCCTGACCAGGCCGTGAGATGGATGGGGCCGCCAACCTGTCCTGCGAAGAAGATCGAGGGTGACTTTCGGCCGGGCGGCAAGTGGCGCACTATCATGGACGGCACGCAGCAGGGTCAGGACCTCTGCCATGGTGGCGAGTACCGCGAGATCGTCGAGCCCGAGCGCATCGTCTACACCTTCGCGTGGGAGGACCATCCCGCAATGCCCCGCAATGAAATGCTAATCGAGCTCACGTTCGAAGAGGTTGGCCCGAAGAAAACGAAGCTGACCCTGCGCCAGACCCAATTCGTCAATGTCGAGCAGCGCGACGGCCACAACGTCGGCTGGTCCGGTACGTTCGACCGCCTTGAGGAATATCTCGCCAAACAGAATAAATAAAGCCAGCCCGTTGCCGTCCTGAGAACGGATCAAACCTGCCTTGAACGTTCAAATCCAAAAAAGCCCGTCATGATGATTCAAAAAGTTACTCCCTTTCTCTGGTACCAGGAAAAAGCCGAAGAAGCCGCACGCTTTTACGTCTCGGTCTTCAAGAACTCGAAAATCATCAAAACAAACTCGATGATGGCTACCTTCGAGCTAGAAGGCGCTCAGTTCATCGCCTTCAACGGCGGCCCCGCGCAGAAGCTTGATCACAATATCTCCCTCTTCATTCGCTGCGAGACGCAGGACGAAGTCGACTACTTCTGGAACAAGTTAAAAGCCGACGGCGGCCGCGAAGTGCAATGCGGCTGGCTCGTCGATCGCTTCGGCCTCTCGTGGCAAGTCGTCCCCAATATCCTCGGCGACTTGCTTGGTGACGACGATCGCGAGAAAGCCGATCGCGCCATGCAAGCCATGCTCGGCATGGTCAAACTAGACATCGCCGCCCTAAAGAAAGCGCACGCCGGCTAAAAGGGTAAGTAGTGCATGCCACCTATCGCTTTTGCATAAGCCGAACCAATTCCCGGTTTTCGCGACCGGAAAAGCTCTCCTTGGGGACCCATTCGTCCAGCAAGGTGAAGTGAGGATCAAATAATTCGGAAACTCGTCGCTGCGGCGCGTCAGTGCCTTCTCGGCCTCGAGCAATTCTGTGCGGGCGGCAAGCCATTAGCCATTCCTCCCGCGATGCGATCTTGTGTCCCGTAGCTGATTTTTTCATGTTTTGATCTCCTTATGATTATTGTTCAGGAATGAGCGCCTGCCGCTGCGTGCTTTGATCCGCAATTCGCAACGTCGAGGGCGTTGCCGGTTTCGAGGAACGATTTCAAGCTGGAGAGCACACGCGGCCAGCCGCCGGAAACCTTCTTTACCATGTCCGAACCGGGCATGAAATCGCCGTGGATGACATCGAGCCGCACCGTGTCGTCAATGGGCTCGATCTCGAACGTGACGCGGGAAACGTCGGCTTCGTTGGCCGGATCGGCCCAGGTCAACACCAGCCGTTTCGGCGGTACGCTTTCCACCACTTTGCCGACGCACCGGATGATGCGCAGCTCGTCGCTGGTGACGTGCTCCCATTTCGAGCCGGGTTTCCAATCCGAAATATTTTCATTGCCGCCCCAATACTGGCGGGTGAATTCAGGGTTGGTGATGGCGTTCCATAGTTTTTC
>Ga0207048_10003_pt1 | contig 98737 bp, 100 predicted proteins | sample Alteio_BWMinCont_65_FD_153301 | JGI IMG/M metagenome (GOLD analysis project Ga0207048, IMG submission 153301) | Enriched cells from forest soil in Barre Woods Harvard Forest LTER site, Petersham, Massachusetts, United States -... | ecosystem: Environmental > Terrestrial > Soil > Temperate forest...
GCAGCATCCGGAGAAATGACCTGACGCACAATGTGTGGCGGATAGACGCTGACGACACGGCCCGTCTCATCCGTGACCTTCTTGACCAACTGCGGCATCATCAGGCGCCCTCCATTGGCGATGGCACTCATGGCCATGACCATCTGCAGAGGTGTCACTCCAACTTCCTGTCCCATCGGAATACGAGCGATGGAAAGCGCACTCCACTTGTTGAGCGGTCGGAGAAGTCCCGTTGATTCGCCCTGCTGTTCGAAGAGGCCGGTGCGCTGACCGATGCCAAAAGCCCGTGCATACTGATAAAGTTTTTCCTCGTGCAGATAATTGAGGGCGATTTTGGCACAACCAATGTTGCTCGACTGGGCGAGCACTTCCATCGCCGAGAGCGTGCCGTTGGGTTCGTCGTCCTTGAGATCTTTTCCGCCGAAATGAAACAGGCCGTTCTCGCAAAAGATCGGTGTATCGAGAGTGATCGCACCTTCATTGAGCGCCGCGGCGAGCGGGATGATCTTGAAAATCGATCCTGGTTCCACCATGTCGGTGATGCAACGGTTCTTGATCGCATCGGGCTCGAAGGTTTTGCGATTATTCGGATCAAATGTGGGCCGCGAACCCATGGCCAGGATTTCCCCGGTATGCGGTTGCACGACGATGATGTAGGTCGCCTTGGGCTGATAGGTCTGCACGATCTGGTCGAGTTGGTCTTCGACCACATGCTGAATCGCCATTTTGATCGTCAATGTTACATCGTCGCCATTGACTGCAGGTGTTTCGCGGGTCTGATAGCCGGCAATCGTGTTCCGCTTGCCATCGCGTTCAATCCACCGCATGCCCGGCACGCCGCTCAACGACTTATTCATCTCCTTCTCCATCCCCGCCAAGCCACGATCATTGTCATCAACAAAACCGAGGACATGAGCCGCGAATTCATTATTCGGATAAGAACGGCGGGTGTGAGATTCAAGAATAAGGCTGTCGAGCTTAAGCGCGCTTAGCCGCGCCACGACGTTATCATCCACATCCTGGGCCAGTAACTGGTAGCGATTGCGCGGATTGAAAGTACCTGTGAGACTTGATGGTTCGACCTGCAGGGCTTCGGACAGTCGTGGAAGATTAATTTCCGGATGAGCCAGTTTTTGACCGTCGAGACGAACATCGTAAACCTCCTGCGTCTGCGCGAGAATATTGCCCTCGGTATCAAAAATATTTCCGCGCCGAGGAAAAATCGTCTCGGGATGAAGATGATTCTCGATGGCCATCTGCCAGAACTTGTCGTGCTGGACAAGTTGAATCTGGATCAAGTTAAACGAAATGATCGTGAACCCGCAGGCCAGAAAAGCCAGAATCCAAATAGCGCGGGCACGGTGTTGCATGGCATTATTGCTAGGGTTGAGGCGCAGTCAAACTGGCCGAGGTCCCCGGCGGATTGAGATTGATGTTGTGCGTAGGCTCCGTGCCAATCCGCACCAGGCTCATGCGGGTATTTTGATCCATCGAAACGACGTAGAGATTACCGATCGAAACGAGCGTGGAATGCATTTGAACCAGACGACGCTGCAATTCGCGCGGCGACTTCATCCCGGCCAGGTCGAGTGTTAGCTGGCGGTTGCGTTCCTGAATGGTGTCGAGCTGATGTTGCAGCTGACTCGTTTCCTCGGCGGCATGCAAATTCTGGTTTTTGCAAAACATGTAGCTCAGTCCGAGAACGGACATGAGGCCGACAATGAGAAGCCATTTCACCACGCCCATCCAGTGCAACGACTGGCTATTCTTCAACCGATTACGGCTCATACAACGGCCTCCTCGTTACGAATGGCGACACGCAGACGGGCGCTACGAGCACGCGGGTTTTTTGCGATTTCTTCATCGCTCGGCAAATAGCGTTTTACTTCACGCAGGTGGCACATGGGGTTGCGCAGAGTGTTGGGATGCCGGGGCGTATCGAGCCATTCGGCGCTCCGTTCACGCAGAAATTGTTTCACGACACGGTCCTCGCCCGAGTGGAAACTGATGATGGCCAGGATGGCTCCGGGTTGCATGATTTCGATCGCCTGCGGCAGGGCCGCTACCAGCGCCTCCTGTTCTCCGTTGACGGCGATTCGTAAAGCCTGGAAGACCTTCGTTGCCGGATGTATTCCCCCAGCTCGTCGGTGCGGAAGCGTCTCGGCCACCACCGCAGCCAGGTCGGTCGTGGTGCGGAAAGACGCGCGCTGGCGACGTGCCACCAGGGCTCGTGCCACTCGCCGTGCTTCTCTTTCTCCACCGTGTTCATAAAAAAGTTTACTGAGCTCCCCTTCGGGAAGTTCGTTCACCAGATCGGCCGCCGTCGGGCCACTCCGTTGATCCATCCGCATATCGAGCAAGCCCTCGGCGCGAAAACTGAAACCGCGCGCGGCGGTCTCCAGTTGGGGCGACGAGACTCCGAGATCGAGGAGTATCCCATTGACCTTGTCCCAGCCGTGCTCGTAAGTGCATGTTTTCAATTCCTTAAAATTTTGCTGCTTCCATTTAAAATGTTCCGGCCATCGGGCCTCCAGCACCCGAGCCGCCTCTTCCGCTTCACTATCCCGATCCAATCCAAGGACCTGTGCCCCCCGTTCCAATAACGCGCGCGCGTGACCGCCACGTCCAAATGTTCCGTCAATCCATCTCTGCTCCGGCTGCACTTTCGCGGCTGCCAGCACTTCGGCCAGCAGCACAGGAACGTGCCCGCCCCCCGTTCCCTCGTCCTCGCCGTCATCCACAAAATTCAACCCATCTTCCAGCGCCATGCGGGAGCAGCCGTAGCCGGCCTCCGCAGGCCCACAAGTTCAAAGGCATTGCGCCGCGCAAGTTTGACCACCGAGGAGCCGATGACCTCGCCCTCCCCATCTTTTTCCGCTTCGAATCCGTAAACCAGTTGTCTGCGCACAAGACCTTTGATTTTGATTTCCATATTCCTTGTTTTGCCTCCGCGGTGTGACGACGGGCGAACCGCCGCCGATGCCGTTGATGGGTGACAAGGAATAAGGCATCAGTTACATCCCTGTCGGTTTTTGACCCGAACCGGCATTTACCGGCCAGGCCCTCGTTAAATTGGGCGGGACAATCATAGGCCAATCGCGCTCAGCGCCTCCTCAACGGTTGTGGCCGCGGTCTGTTTCTTTTCCCAGACGGCCTTGTCCCAAATTTCAAAATGTGTCAGGAGCCCAACCAGTACGGCTTCTTTTTTCAAGCCTGCGCGCTGGCGAAGTTTTTCCTTCACCATGATGCGTCCCTGCTGATCCCACGTTGTGCTTTGCGCGATGCTCGCGAGCGCCTGTACCTGACGGCGAACCGGATCGCCGTCTTTCAGGGTCTTGAGTTTTTCCTGTAAATCGCTCAACCATGACTCGGGATAGACCCGCAGGCATGCTTCCGATGAGGGCAAAACGAAAAGGCGCGACTCAAAGGAATCGACCCGCCATTCCGAGGGCACGGTGATCCGGCCTTTGGCATCAAAGGCATGGCCAAAGGTGTCCGTATACGATGCTCGTGCCTCAGTTGACATAATTTTTAACCACTATCCCATTTTTCTTGCCACAACAACCCACTTTTAGACACCAAGCTGCCTCGTGGGTCAATCTAATTTTTCAAAAAAAACCGCGGAAGATGTAGGCTGAAAAGAGTTTACTAAACCAATCTTAGGCAAAATTCGAATTCTGCTACCCCGTTTTCTCAAGAACGGTTAAGGTCGGCTTTCTTCCCCTATGGCCAGGCATTTAGCGACCATCACTTTAATCGGGCACGACAAGGCGGGCGTCATTGCGCGAATCACCCAGCTTCTTTTTCAATTGGGTGCCAACATCGAGGCGATGGAGGAACAGGTCACGCGAGGGCAATTTAGCATGACCCTGCAAGCTTCGTGGATTCCTGCCCGCTTTGATCGCGCAACGATTGAACGCGGTGTGAAGAAAGCCGCCGGCGATTTAGGCATGGAAGCGAAGATTCATTTCGCACCACTCGGCCCGCAACGGCTTGCCATCCTCGTCACACGTGAATCGCATGTGCTCGAAGGACTGCTCGCCAAATCGATCAAGGGTCTGGGCGCTAAACCAGTAGTCATCATCGGCAACCGGCCTGATCTTTCACCGCTGGCCCGTCGCAACAAACTTCCTTTTTATCATGTCCCTTTCAATGATCGTGCCAAAGCAGAGCAACAGGTTTTGGCGTTACTTGAAAAGCACGAGGTCGATTTCATCGTGCTCGCCCGATTCATGAAAATTCTTTCGCCCAATTTCGTCTGGCGTTGGAAAAACAAGATCATCAATATCCATCCTTCCCTGTTGCCTGCTTTTCCCGGAGCAAATGCTTATCGCCAAGCTTATGAACGAGGCGTGAAAGTCGTCGGAGTCACCGCCCATTTTGTTACGCCCAATCTCGATGAAGGTCCAATCATCGCGCAAGAAGTTTTGCGTGTTCGCAGCAACGAACCGCTTGGCAGCATCGTGAAGCGGGGACAAGCACTGGAAACCAAGTGCGTGCTCCGCGCCGTCCGTACCTACGTCACCAAGCGGCTTGATGTCCACTGGGGCCGGGTTTATTCCTGAAAAAGTCCGTCATCCTGAGCGAAGCCGAGTCGGGAAGTGTATTTGAGCGCAGGGTGTACTCGAGGCGCAGTCGAGGGATATGGCTTGAACTTGAGCTGAGTTCAAAAAGCGACAAAAGATTGATCTACTCATAATGGCTTTCGCTTTTCGCCTAAGCCATAAGCGGGATTCTTTTTGGGTACTTTAAAACTTGGTGCCGCTATCTTCACATCTCGTTTATCAAGCCATATCTCTCGACTGCGGTTCGGGTTAACTTCAGGATAAAGACCCGTTTCGGCTCACCTTCGCTCGAGATGACGGAGTAATTAAAACTTAATAATCAAAGAATGACTTTCAGCAAAGCTTCCGTATCAGACAAATCCTGAAACGTGTGGGTCGGTTTCTCGGCTTCCAATTCGGCCACGCTGAAAGTACCAGTGGCAACCGCGATGGTTTTCGCGCCGATGGCCTTCCCGCACGCAATATCGTGTGGCGTGTCGCCGATGATGAAAACATTCCGGGGAGAAAAATCGATACCGAGAAGTGCCCGAGCCCTCCTTAGGGCGAAAGGTCCCAGTTCATTGCGATTGGCACTATCGTTGGCAAAGGCGCCGAATTCAAAATAGCGCCAGATGCCAAGATGTGAAAGTTTCAGTCGCGCGCCCTCTTCGAGATTGCCGGTGAGCAGTCCCTGATGAATTTCGGGATGCGCGTGAATGGCATCGAGCGCTGCTTGGATGCCGGGATGAAGTCGCCCTTTTCCCTCAGGCAATGTCGTGGCTAAAAGCGAAAGATAGGCATCTCTGAGGCGATTCTCTTCATCGAGTCCCACTTCGTGCCCGATATGATTCAGCAATTCGGTAAAAATATAACGATCGGTGCGTCCGCGCAGATCGATGGGCAGCTGATTTTTCCAATCAAGCTGATAAAGATCACGAACGGCATGAAGCAACGCTCGCTCACCCGCGCGATCCGTGTCGACCAGCGTCCCGTCGATATCCCATAATAAAAGAGAGGCGCGCATAGATTTAAATCGATTTTACTGCCGACAGCGAACCTGCTGTTACGGAACTTACATCGCCATAACGGAAAAGCCCGAATCGACGTAGAGCGTCTGGCCTGTGATGGAGGCCGCGCCATCCGAAGCGAGGAAAAGGCCGGTGGCGCCCAGCTCACTCAATTCGACATTACGGCGCAAGGGCGCGCGGGCTTCGTAGTGCTTGAGCATTTCGGTCAGGCCTGCGACACCACGCGCGGCGAGCGTGTTCATCGGGCCGGCGCTGATCGCATTCACCCGGATTTTGCGCGGGCCCATGTCATAGGCCAGATAACGAACCGCTGCCTCCAGCGAAGCTTTCGCCACGCCCATCACATTATAATGGGGCACTACACGCGCTGCGCCGAGATAAGACATGGCGATGATGCTGCCGCCGTTCTTTTCCATAAAGGGAAGAGCCGCGCGACTGAGGCCGACGAGCGAATAAGCACTGATGTCATGCGCGATGGAAAAAGCCTGACGTGTAGTCTGGAGAAATTCGCCTGAAAGCGCTTCACGCGGCGCATAGGCCACGCTGTGCAGGAGCAGATCGACGCGATCCGTCCTCTGTTTAACCTGGGCAAAAAAACTGTCGATTTCCGCATCGGAACTCACATCGCAAGGAAAAATCGGCGTATCGGAACCAAAAGTCGCCGCCAATTCCTCCACGTTATCTTTCAACCGCTCACCTTGATAATTAAAAATAAGCTTGGCCCCGGCCTGATGCCAGGCTTGTGCAATCGCCCACGCGATGCTCCGTTTATTGGCAACACCAAAGATAACACCGGTTTTACCCGCCAAAGGAAGATCACTCATGGTTCATCATGATGCCAAGGTCGTGAAACGAGAAAAGCGGAATTATCGCCTTCAAGGGAATCGTTCAAAAAAAGGCCCGCTTCAGTTCGAAAACCGAGGCGGGCCGAATCGAGAAAAATTCAATTAGAACGAGTAGCCAAACGAAAGCTTCGGCCCCAAGGCATCGATCGGATGATTCTGATTTACAGGTTCCGAAAGACCGGCATTGGAGATGTGCTGATATTCACACGTCAACCGGACATAGAAGTCGTCGCAGATGTCGTACTTGGCACCGGCTGCAGCTTCGAAGGAGAAGTTGAAGTCCTCGCCAAGACCACCCAACTGCGGTTTGGAATCGGCGAAACCAAATCCGACGCCGCCTTCCACGAAGGGAACGATCTTCCAACCGGGTTGCACAAAGTTATAGCGGGGACCAACCATGATGCCCTCGTAGTGATTTTCCGGGCCATGGACGATGTCGTTATAAGTTCCGCGGAAAAAGAATTCCGAGTTGCCACGCAGCCATCCCCCGATGAAATTGTCGAGGCCCACGTCGTCGAGCTTGAGGCTCGCCGTGAGATCGATTGGAATAATGGTATAGGCCTGATTGGGAGCACCGCTGCGCACATTGGACCACATCGCACCCGAGCCGAGTTCGATAGTCCAATCTTTTTCACAGGACGTACACACGGGAGGGGTGATCTCCTTCATGTCTTTGGCTTCGGTTCCGGCCATGACGCGCAGAGACGACAGGGCGATGACCACGGCCACGCAGACCCCGAGCATTTTCACTTTTTTTCCGGTATCAATCGCGAACCGGAACAACAGACTGAATTCATTCATTTTCCTCATGACCTAAAAGCTAGTGAAGGTGCTTTTTTTAGCAAATGCTTTTTTACACTGTCATCACTCTTTTTTCTTCTTAATTTAAGTCGAGTGTAGGAAATTACCAGAGGGTGACCTCTCGGTCGTCCGCAGCCCGGCAGGAGCCGGGCCTCCAGGGAAAACCGAGACAAGGATTGAATGTAAATCCATTGTCTTTTCCCTCACCCGCTCTAAGCTGAAAAAACCTTCCGTATTTTTTGCTCTATGAAACAGTTTTTTATCACGTTTTTCGCGAATCTGGCCGCCATGCTTTTTGTTTTTGGCGGTCCGGTGCTTCTTTTCATCATCCTGATGATCGCCTCCTTTTCGACTTCGACCAAAAATAGATCGATGGTGTCGATCGAACGAGGCTCAGTTCTCGTCTTCGATCTTTCGATCAACGTGACCGATTCGCCCGAGCATGCCTCCCCGACCAATCCCCTAAGCGCGGCCTTAAGCGAGGATCAGAACAAGAGCCTCACGTTGCATCACCTAACCACCGCCCTGAAAAAGGCGGCACAGGACGACCGGATCAAGGCCCTCTTTCTCGAAGGTTCCTTTCAACCGGCTGACTTCGGTACCGGCTTTGCCTGTTTGAAAGAGTTGCGCGAAGCCGTTCTTACTTTCAAGAAGAGCGGCAAGAAAGTCTATGCCTACATGGAAGCGCCGACCACGCGCGACTACTATGTGATGTCGGCGGCCTCGACCATCTATATGAATCCTTACGGCGAGATGGAAATGCCGGGTCTGGCCAGCGTAAAAATGTATTATGCCGGGCTCTTTCAGAAATACGGTATCGATGTGCAGGTGACCCGCGTCGGCAAATACAAATCAGCCGTGGAACCGTTCATCCTCAATAAAATGAGCGACGCCGACCGCGAGGAGACACAGAAGCTATTGAGCGATTTGTGGGGTGAATTTGTCAATACAGTGTCCCAGAGCCGCGGCATCGATCCCGTCGCCTTCCAGCAACTCGTCGATACGGAAGGCTATATCCTTCCCGAAACAGCCTGGACTAATAAGCTTGTCGACAAACTCGGTTACTTCGGTGATGTCCTGAATGTTCTCGGCAAAGTGGCCCCTTCAAGCGATTACGCCCTTGTTCCCCTTCCCTTCAAGCAAGTCGCCATTGCCGACTACATCAATGCCAGCCGAACACCCCGACTCCTCGGTGAGCGAAACAGCGACAATATCGTGGCCATTCTCTACCTCGAAGGTGAAATCGTCGACGGTTGGGGCACGGTGTCGAACATCGGCGGGGACCGTTTTGCCGCGGAACTGAGGCAGTTGCGCAAGAATAACGATGTAAAAGCCGTGGTACTGCGCGTGAACAGCCCCGGCGGTAGTGCTTTCGCCTCCGAGGTCATCCAGAACGAGATTATCGCACTCAAAGCCAAGAAGCCGGTCATCGTTTCCATGGGCAATTACGCGGCCTCTGGCGGTTATTGGATTTCCACTTACAGCGACCGGATTTTTGCGGAACCGAACACGCTCACCGGCTCGATCGGCGTCTTTGGCCTCTTCATGAATTTCCAGAAGCTGGGCAATTCCGTCGGTATCACTTGGGATACGGCCAAGACCGGAAACTATGCCGATTTCGAAACGATTTCCCGCCCCAAGACTCCGCAGGAACTGGCGATTGCCCAGTCGAGGGTTGATGACCTCTACTCCAAGTTTCTCCAAAAAGTTTCCGATAGCCGGAAAATCCCCATTGAATCGCTTGAACTAATCGCCCAGGGCCGCGTTTGGTCGGGCGACGAAGCACTCCGGTTAAAACTGGTCGATGAAATCGGCGGCCTGAACAAGGCCATCGAGTATGCCGCCGACCAAGCCAAACTTGGCGAACGCTATCATGTGAAGGAATATCCCGAACAACTGAACTTTGCCGAAACCCTGGCTCTCCTCCTGAGCAATCAGGAGCAACCGATCAGCCATGCGAAAGTCGATCCCCTCACCGAACAATTCCTCAAGGTGAAAAACGATCTTAAGTCACTCGAGGACTTCAACGATCCGATGGGTATGTACGCCCGCATGCCACTCGGCTGGGAGATTAAGTAAAGTCTAGGTCGGCGCGAATGATCCGCATTCTCCAGGCTGATGATGTTGCATCTTTTCGGTCGTTAAGATTACTCGCATTGCAGGAAAGTCCGAACGCATTCGGTTCAACCTATAACAAAGAAGCTGGAAAATCTCTGGATGCGGTAACCGAAAGAATCCGGCCTCGTGAAGATGGGAGCATCGTCTGTGGTTTTTTCTCCGATGCCAATGAGTTGATTGGAATCATCGGATTCGCGCGGGACGATGGCCCCAAAGAACGTCATAAGGCTTTCATCTGGGGAATGTATGTCCATCCGGAGCATCGCCGTCAACGCATCGGCTTTCAACTCATCAATCATGTTATCCAATATGCCAAATGTCTTCCCGATATGCGTCAGATCAAACTGACAGTTACATCCTCGAATAAAGCTGCCGCAAATCTTTACACCCAGCTTGGCTTTATACCCTATGGAATCGAAAAAGATTCCCTCGCTTCGGGCGATGGTTTTCTCGACGAGTGCTTTATGGCCCTACGTCTTTGCTAGCTTCAGCGCTTTGCTCAAAACACTTCCGTCATCCTGAGCTTGTCGAAGGATCAGACTCCTGAAAGCGCACACAAAATCGATATTTGTTGAATTACCGGAAGCTGATCCTTCGACAAGCTCAGGATGACAGAACAGAATACTAAAGCTTCCCTTGCTGCTTCACAAACGCGATAAATCCGTCGGCTTGCTTCTCGATCCGCTCAACGAGTTCAGCGGTTTTCACGCGACCCTTATCGTCGAGATGATTATGTATCCCTGAAATATTGACCCGCTCGGGAAATACCACGGCCCGACGATAAATCAAAATATCCTCGATCTGTTCCACCGGACGCAACGCACCCCAGATACCCGCAGCCAGCCCCACAAACGCAACCGGTGTCCCGTTAAAACTTTCCGGAAACTTGAGCATATCGAGGAAATACTTGAACACGCCTGGAATGCCGCCGTTGTATTCGGGAGTGACGATCACGACGCCGCTTGCGTTGCTGATCGCCTCTTGAAAAGGAGCGAAGCTCGCCGGTTTTTCCGCGTAACTTGAAGGCGAGAAAATCTCCGAAGGAAGTTTGTGGAGATCGACGACGAGCAACGGCTGACCCTTGGCCTTATAGATGTCGGCAACATGGGCGGCGACTTTTCCGGTATTGCTCTCGGGACGATTGGTGGCGATGAGAAGAACGATCATGGAAACTAAAATGGCGCAGCTTGATCGTTTGGCAAGTAGGACTGTCTTTCAACAATCGAAAATCTTGCCCGGATTGAGAATCAGGTTCGGATCAAACAGCCGCTTCAAATTGCGCATGATCTCGACGTTCAATCCACCCACGGATTGAGGCAGGAATTTTTTCTTGGCGAGCCCAACCCCATGTTCGCCCGTAATGGTACCGCCACGCCGCACCGTCTCCGTGACAATCTCCTCAAAAGCCTTTTCCACGCGATGCATTTCGGCCTCGTCCTTCTCATTCGTGAGAAAAGTGGGGTGAAGATTGCCGTCGCCCATATGACCAAAGATGCCGATGCGCAAATTGTGCCGTTTCGCGAGGTCCTGAATAAAACCCACCATCCCGGCCAGCTCACTTCGAGGTACGGTTACATCCTCGAGAATAGTCGTGGGGGCAACACGGGCTAGCGCGGCAAAAGCGGAACGGCGGGCGGTGGCGAGTCTCTGTGCTTCCTCACTGGTTTCCGCAACACGAACATCAAGCGCACCCTGCTTGCGAGCAAGTTGCGCCATGATCTCCGCTTCCTCAGCCACAACCGCCGAGTGGCCATCGGTCTCCATAAGCAGGATCGCCTCGGCATCGCGCGGTAACCCGACCTTGGCGTAATCTTCCACGCAGTTGATGGTGGTACGGTCGAGAAACTCAAGCGTGCATGGAATGATCGGATGGGCGATGATTGCCGAAACGGTTTCGGCGGCATCTTCCATCCTCGCGTAGACGGCTAGGAGCGTCCGTTTGGCGGCGGGCCTCGGAAGCAAACGAAGCAGTATCTTGGTGAAAATACCGAGGGTGCCCGCCGAGCCGATAAAGACTTCGCGCAGTGAATATCCGGCGACATCCTTGACACATTTGTTGCCGATCCAAACCACCTCGCCACTGGGCAAAACCAGTTCGAAACCCATCACATAATCCTTGGTGACGCCATACTTCAAACCACGCAGACCACCTGAATTACCGGCCACATTTCCTCCGATGGTCGAAATTTTCATCGAGCCGGGATCGGGCGGGTAAAGCAGGCCAACCTGGTCCGCCTTGTCAAAGATCGCCTGCGTTGTCACTCCCGGCTCGACCAACATGGTCAGATTGCGCCGGTCGAGTTCAAGAATTTTATCAAAGCGACTCAGGCAAAGCACAATCGATCCGGGACTCGGAACACTTCCGCCCGCCAGACCCGTGCCGCTGCCACGCACCACGAGTGGCGTGCGGGTCTCGTTGGCCCAGCGAACTACGCGTGAGACTTCCTCCACATTCTGCGCGAAAGCGACCGCCAGGGGCCGTTGCGAAAGAACCGCCGTACCGTCAAAGGCATAGGGAATCAAGTCTTCCGGCGAGGTGAGAACCCGATCGGTGGAAAGAATCGAACCCAGTTGGTTAAAAATGGATGTAAGATCGGCCACGGAAAGGGAGATTACCATGAATGCCGCGATCGAAGCGCCTAAAAATCACCCCGTCCGGGTATAAGATTTGCTTAAGACACCTATCTCATACCATGCTTGCCAAAACCCCTGCACTTCGCTTGAGTCCCGCTATCCGCCCTATGAACCGCCGCACCTTGTTAATGCTGATTTTTGGATTTGCCACTGTTCTTTTGACTGTTTCGCGGCTTCCAGCAGCACCGCTGGCCGAAAATCAGACCCTCAAGCTACCTAATGGCCACACCGTCAAGGTGCTGAGCATCTCGAAGGTGGAGTCCTCCAAGGGTGTCATGGCGCTGATGGTGCGCTACCAAACGAACCTTTCGATTGAGGAGCGCAAAGCCTTGAGCGATGAGGTCGATGACGTCTGGAAATATGCGATCAAGGATGTCGAACGGACCGGCTATACCGAGGCCATTCTCAGCTCCAACGAAGTGCGCAAAGGCGTTTTCCTGACGGCTAATCGGATGCTGAATTTTATCTTCGAAAAGGGTGCCGATGGCAAATGGACGCGCCTGAATCGCGCCGATTTCCTCGCGGTGCAGTAGTATTGTCGCCTCCGTCATCCCGAGCTTGTCGAAGGATTAAATTGGGTAGCCGTCGCTCGGAGAGCGACGGACAGTTTTGCCTTTGGCGAAACTGACTTATTTTGATTCATGCATCGATCTTCGATCGATGCTCCTTCGCTGGGACAGCGAAGGCTACCTTCTGAAAGCTGATCCCTCGACAAGCTCGGGGTGACAAGTCCCTATTAGGGCAGATGATTCAGCAACTGGTAGGGACCGACCTCGAACCGGCGGTGCAGGGCGCGAGTGATGAACCATTTTCCCAGCGCGATCGATTCCCCGATCGTCAAGCCTTTCGCCAACCCCACCGCAATGGCCGCGGAATAGGTGCAGCCCGTTCCGTGCGGATCGACGCCGGGAATGCGTTTCGCCCGGAAATATCGCAATTTGCCCTCCGGCGATGCCAGCACATCGACCGCCAGGCCGGTTTTAAGATGGCCGCCCTTGGCCAAAACGGAGGGCCCTTCAAAAATTTTGGCCAGGCCCAGAGCCGCCTCGTCGAGAGTCTTGAGATTGGTAATGGGCTTGCCCCACAAGAGCGCAGCCTCATCGCGATTGGGCGTAATAATGGCAGCTTGAGCAATGAATTTGCGCAGCATCTGGATCGCATTTTTCTTGAGCAGAATACGACCAGTACTTGCCACCATCACCGGATCGATCACCAGCGGAACACCTCGCTTTAGCGCTGGCAACACCGCCTCCGCGACGGCGGCAATAATTTCTGCGGAATAGAACATTCCGGTCTTGATCGCGGCAACGGGAAAAGCTTCGAGCACGAGACGGATTTGATCAGCGACACGTTCGGGAGGAATCGGCGTGATGTTGAGCAAACGTCCCGGATGCTCCGCCACGACACAAGTCACCGCCGAAGCACCGTAAACGCCCAGCGTAGTGAAGGTCTTCAAATCGGCCTGAATCCCAGCCCCACCGCTGTTATCCGACCCGGCAATAGTCAGCACCACCGGCACCGTACCCCGATGCTGTCGTGAAGTTTCTCTTTGCCGCGAGGAGCTAATCATTTATCTAATGGGGTGTGGCAGGTGAACCGATCCGTGAATTACCAGGTCTTTGGGTGAGTCTTGATCGTGTGGAATATAATCCGCACGAGGAAGGCACGCCCGACCGGCCCTACGGATTTGTCTACCACATCACGATCCACAATGACAGCACGCGGGTGGTGACGATCAAGGGCCGCAAATGGGTCGTGACCAATGCGGACGGCTCCAAGCTTGTGATCGAAGGCGACGGCGTGGTGGGCGAATGTCCGCGCCTGACCCCGAGTACGCAATTCCATTACCAGGGCTATCACCTCATCGCGTCGGACAGCGTGGCGGAAGGTTCCTACCTGGGACAAATCGAGGATGGCGAACGTGTCCTCACCCGCATCCCCTCCTTCAAAATGGAAGTGCCTTCGATTTAATAAACCGGCCATGACGCACTTCGCTCTGCCTTACTTTCTCGAGAGCGCCCGCGGATGGGAAATCATCGGTTTCCTTTTCTGGATCTGGATGATTTACGAATGCGCCACGCGCGAGCGCAACGGCACGGAAAAAATTTTGTGGCTGCTCCTGGTGGTTCTTGCACCGGTACTTGGCTCCCTGATTTATTTTTTAGTCAGGGTGGTTAAAATACGAGGGTAAGAGTATGAGATCGATCATCACCTTTCTTCTCGCCTTTCATCTTCTGACCTTCGCTACTTTGGCTCAGGAGACTGTATCCGCAACCAACAATGCTCCCGCCCCGGCAGCGCCAACCCAAAACGCCTTTGATCGCCTAACGCAATCCAATCACGATCTCCTCGAATTACTCAAAAAACAGCAATCGGTGCTGGAGGATATTCAATACGACCGCAAATTGCTCAATCGGCAGATCCAAACCCTCGAAGAGCGGCTCACTGATAGCCTCCAGCAAAATGCCCAGCTTCAGGTCAAAGTGGCCAAACTTGAAGCAACACTGGCTGCAGGACCGTCCAGTACACCAAACACCAATGCCAACGCCGCGCCAGTTCAACCCGTCACTCCCCAGATTACAGACGTTCCGCCCCCGCCACCATCCACCTATCTTCCACCGCCCGAATCGGAAGGCGCACCCGGAACCCTTTCGTGGCACCGACTTTTCACTCTTTCTGGAGAAGATTCCAAAAACTCCGATATGTTTCACATCCAGGCAAGTCAATGGCGCGTGCTTTGGCATAATCAGGATAAGCCTGGGGATACCTATAAGAATACAAGCGCACTCTTCATCAATGCCTTTCCCAAGGACGATACGATTCCCCAAAAAGTCTGCTCAAAAGTTGGGTCCGGCGGCGACTCAGCAGAACTTGTAGGCCCAGGAAATTATTATCTAAAAGTCGAAGCGTCAGGCGGCTCATGGGAACTGGCCGTGGAAGAATTTCGTTGATTTTTCCTTAACGATTAAGGAACTGAAATCGTTTGAATAGCTCTTCTTTTATCGCTTTTATACGCTTCCTCTCCTCTATTTAGGCAAACAGCTAGGTTCAAAAAATTTTGCAGGTCTTTAAATATTTTTTATTGACGTTGCAAATTGCATGCGATCATAATCAATTCAATTTAAGGCGTACCCATAGAGAATGGAAATATAGCAGTAAAGTCAGCGTTATTCACAATTGGAACAGAAGGACAAAGCGTTTCACATTTTCGTTCCGTTCCGTCAGCAGGAGGGTCACATGGCTCAAGGTGTAATCAAATGGTTCGACAACAAAAAAGGCTTCGGCTTTATCGCCCAAGATGAAGGTGGCCAAGATGTATTTGTTCACTTTTCCTCGATCGGTGGCGAAGGCTTCAAGACGCTCGACGAGGGTGATCGCGTCGAATTTGAAGTCAGCCAGTCCGATAAAGGACTAAAAGCTTCCAACGTCATCAAGCTCTAAGAACTTGGTGCAAAAGTAGTCGGGCCAAGAACAGCAATGCTCTTCGCTAATTACTTGCGTACTTCACGGAACAACCATAGGGCCGAGCTGTAGGTGTCGAAACCGGTTTGCCTGCCATGGCTTCGTCCAGTGCCGTCGTCACGTAGTTTTTGGCTGCGGCAATATCAGCAGGATCAGGCGAGGGCCTGTTATCTATTCCACCGGCATAAACCAGTGTGCCTTGCTCATTGATGACGAACATGTGAGGTGTGGTACGCGCTCCATACATGTGTCCCACCTTGCCATCAGGATCGAGCAGGCTGGCCGTGGCCGCAACATGATGGGATTGTACGTAGGCAGCAAGATCGGACACCGTCTGAGAACCCTCGTGACCCGCTGCACTCGAATTAATCCGCAGCCAAACGACACCCTTGGCCGTTTCTTCTTTTTGGAATTTTTGCATGGCCCCCGAATCATAGAATTTATGCACGAAAGGACAGTTTGGATTGGTCCATTCCAGCACGATGAATTTGCCCTTATAATCGGCCAGGGAATGTTCCTTCCCATCGCTTCCCTGCAAAGTAAAATTCGGCGCCGATTGCCCAATGGTAGCCAAAGCAGATGTATTTTCAGCCGCAAGACCAAGGCTCAAAAGAGTGCTCGCACAAATGGCGATAAAAAGAAAGGTTCTCATCTTTATATAGACGCCGGAGAAGGATTAAAGTTTCACAAACTTTGCAGTGCCTCCAGCACCATGCCGGGTGTGAGCACTTCCGGCAGCACCTGCGGCGCATTTTTGTTCTTGGGCGAATAAAGGAGATAAAGGGGCACGCCATCGCGGTTGAACCGGCGCAAGGTCTCGGAGATTTGAGGATCGGAATGGGTCCAGTCGGCTTGCAATAATACGGCGTTCTTTTCGGTAAACGCTTTTTTAACCGCATCATTTTCCAGCGCCACACGTTCGTTGACCTTGCAACTCAAGCACCATGCGGCGGTGAAATCGACAAAGACGGGACGTCCCTGCGCGAGCGCCTCATCCACCGCGGCAGGTGACCAAGTTTGCCAGGAAAAATTCCCCTGTCCGCCGGGACTGGAACCAACCGTGGCTTCAGGCGGTGTTGCCTGCGCAAGGGCAACGCCCCAGTTGAGTGCAGAGGCCAAAAAACCGAGCGCCACCATAAAAGCCGTGACGCGAACAGGCCCAGAGTGTGTCGGCGTTCCCCAACGTCCGTAAATCCAGGCCCCCACTCCGGCAAGAAGAAGGGTGACGAGCAGCCACGGAACCTCGTCCTGTCCCACCAAGGCGCCAAAAACATAGACGAGAAAAATCACCGTCGCCATGAGGAGAAAGCCCATGAACTGTTTGAAGGCTTCCATCCACGCGCCGGGCTTCGGCACAAAACGCAAGGCACCGGGAAAAATGGTAAGCAGGAAATAAGGCGTCGCCATGCCAAGAGCGAGAAAGGTAAAAATCAGGAGCGCGACAAAGGGTGGTTGCTGTGCGGCAAATCCGAGCGAGGAACCCATGAACGGGGCCGTGCAGGGCGTTGCGGCCAAAGTTGCCAACGCGCCATTTAGGAACGAAGACGCGAATCCGCTGACATGGCTCGTGGCTTTCGCATCGACTCCGACCAACGAAGTGCCCAGTTCAAAAACGCCAAAGAGATTCAAGGCGAGAAGGAAAAAGATGAAGATCAACGCGAGAACGAAGCCGGGCGACTGCATCTGGAAACCCCAGCCAAGTTGATTCCCCGCCGCGCGCAAGGCGAGCAACAAACCGGCCAGCATCCAAAATGAAATGACCACACCCGCCGTAAAAGCGACTCCCTGAATCCAGGCCGAACGCGGATTCTTCCCCGCATGTTTCATCAATGAAAAAACCTTCAGCGAAAGCACCGGCAAAACGCATGGCATGAGATTGAGGATCAGTCCGCCCACAAATGCCGCACCCAGAACCGCGATGAGCCAAGGTTGGGCGGCCAGCGGAACTGATCCCTCGACAGGCTCGGGATGACCAGTCGCTATGGCAGCACTATTTTCAGATACCACATTTTGTTGAATCGGATTCGTTAGCGAAGCTGAGGAAACCGGAATATCACTGGCATCGGTTGGGAAAGGCGCGATATAAACCGCCCGTGAGTTTCCAATGAGCGACTGATCAGAAACAAGGACGCCACTTATTTGCGCAGGCTTTTCGCCATTTTGCTGAAGAGTCAATGGCAGGAGAAATTCGGAAAGTTTCTGTTTGGGATCAGGATGACTGTTGTCGTCTTCGTTGGCATTTAATACGTTACTTTGCTCGGGAAAAAAGTAGAGCTGGCCAACAGCCAGCTCATTCATACCGGGTTTGTTTTTGAATTGCATCCAGAGCGCTTGCTGTCTGGGGCCACCCACTCCTGGTTTGATGTCATAACGGCCTTTCACCTCCCATAATGTATTTGGAACGGGTAGGTGTCCGCGTGCTTCCCTGAATAAATCTTCATTCACGAAACTTTTGAAATCGAGCAGGGCTCCCTTGGCCGCAAGACTGAGATCGACTTCAAGATCGGCTTTGCCCGGAATGCATTCCTCCTGACAAACGAGCCAGGTGGCATGCGCCTTTATCTGCACTTTATTGACGCTACTACCATCCGCAGCGGGCGGCGTAATCGTCGTGAGCAGATAGACATCGCCGCCGTAACCGTAGGTGATGAGCGGTCCCATGTTATGCTTCTCGGGCGTGGGCCATTGGATCGGTCCGGCGGTGAATCCCGGCGGAAGCGTCCACTCAATCTGGGTAGCAAGCCCCGCATCGCCGGGATTGATCCAGTAAGTGTGCCAATCGGGGTCCATGTGAAGATGCAGGATGACATCAAAGGGCTGGCCGGCGGTTATCAGTGTTCTTTCGGGGATGAGTTCTGCCGTGACATGGGGCTGCGAAACCGTTGCGCTGGCACCGCCATGAGGTCCAGCGATCGGCTCGGAAGCTCTCGCCAAAAGATTACAAGAGATCAGAAAAAGCAAAAAAGTTCTGATCATAAGAGAAGTGTAGGATAGGACGCTTGAGAAGTCACAATTGTTCCCGTTAAAATAGTGTAATATCCTCCGTCATCCTGAGCTTGTCGAAGGATCAGCCTCCGGTAAGCATGCAATTTATCGGATAAAGTAGGCACTTTTAGGAAGCTGATCCTTCGACAAGCTCAGGATGACGGGTTTTTATAAAATCCGGTTAATCCTGTCCAAAAACTATTCCAAAATCGTCTTGAGCAATTCCCATTGCCAGGGACACCAACGATTTTCGGCGATGAGATCATGAGCTGCTGTTTCGGGCTTGCGGGCAATTTCCTGCAAAGTCGATTTCGGTGCAATGACGGTCGGATCGAGACCAAGATCGGCGGCAACGGCATCCCGGTGAACGCGAAGCTTCTCCATCCGCACCTCGGCATCCTTATCGCGTGGAGGTCGTTCACCCCGGGGCAAGCGCGGGATGGGTGGCGCGCTACGTCCTCGCTCAATGGCCTCGATCAGGCGCTGGGACCGCACCGGAGAACTGCGTTGCGGCCACCGCGGCGCGCCCATGGGCGACACTTTGGGATTTTCCGCACACCAGACCGCGAGATCGAGGAGCAATTCATTGTGCAGCACCTTGAAAACGGGAAGATCGACCACCTCAGCCTCCTTCTCGCGCCAATGCCAGAGCTCTTTAACGATGGCCTGCGCTTCGGGTGAAAGCGTGGCGGAACCGCTGATGCGCCAGTCGTTTTCGGGATCATCCTCACGCACGTTTTGACTCGATGCCACGACTCGTGCGCACGATTGTTGATGCCAGGCAAGGCGGCCTTTTTCCTCGAGCTGCTTCCCGAGAATCTCGGCAATCGGCTCAAGATATTGCGTATCCTGAACGGCATATTCAATCATCGCAGGCAAAAGCGGGCGGCGTGACCAGTCGGCTTTCTGGCTTTTTTTGTCGAGCGTAACTCCGCAAAATTGTTCCACGAGTGCCCCATAACCGAAAGCTCGTAGTCCAAGCAGTTGCGCCGCGAGCATGGTATCGAAAACCGCTTGTGGTTCCGGTGCACCCGCCCGACGCAGCATGCGCAGATCGAAATCAGCCCCGTGGAGAATCCACGTGTGGCGACTGGTCGGCGGCCAGAGCTCGTCGAGGGGAAATTCATCAAGCGGATCGATGAGGAAGTGCTGCTCAGCGTGGGTTACTTGAATGAGACAGACGCTTTCGCGATAGTGATGGAGGCTGTCAGCCTCGGTATCGAGCGCGAGGGGGAAATAGCCGCGCAGGCTGGTGATAAAGAAGTCGAGCGCCTGTGGCGTATTGACCCAATGAAACTCGACCTTAGATTGCACCATGAAGAATTTTTATTTATCCCGCGTTAAACGGCGATAACTTTATTTCAACCGCTTTATGAGCTTTATTCCCCGCATTGCCAAGACATACGAAGGCATGACCTTCACGAATGACGAGATTCGCCGCTATGGACGCCATCTCATCATGCCGGAGGTTACCCTCGAAGGGCAACAAAAGCTCAAGGCCGCCCGCGTGATCGTCATTGGTACCGGCGGACTCGGCGCACCGATCCTCGCCTACCTGGCGGCGGCAGGCGTCGGGCATATCGGTGTGGTCGATTTCGATACGGTCGATCTCTCGAACCTCCATCGCCAGATCATCCACAAGACCGGCAATGTGGGCAAAGCCAAGACGCTTTCGGCAGTCGAGATGATGCGCGACATTAATCCGACCATCGACATCAAGACTTATGAGACGTCGCTCCGCTCGGACAATGCGCTCGAGCTGCTCAAGGACTACGACATCGTCATCGACGGTACCGACAATTTTCCGACCCGCTACCTGGTCAACGATGCTTGCGCGTTACTCGACAAACCGAACGTCTATGGCTCGATCTTCCGCTTTGAGGGTCAGGCAACTGTCTTCTGGGCGTCGCGTGGCCCCTGTTACCGCTGTCTCTACCCCGAACCGCCCGATCCGGGTACGGTTCCAAGCTGCGCCGAGGGTGGCGTGCTGGGCGTTCTGCCCGGCGTGGTGGGCACAATCCAGGCGACGGAGGCGGTGAAATTGATCATCGGCCAGGGCGATCCGCTCATCGGCCGCCTCCTCCTCTTCGACGCGTTGAAGATGAAATTCCGCGAACTGAAATTGCGGAAAGACCCCAAATGCCCGCTCTGCGGATCGACTCCCACCATCACTGAATTGATCGACTACGACCAATTTTGCGGGGTGGGTCCGACCCAGAAAAGCGCGGTCTTCGTGGAAGAGATCGAGGTTGAGGATGTCAAAGCGGCGCTCGACACGGGAAAAATCCCCTCGGAGATCGACCTGCTCGACATCCGCGAACCGTTCGAGGCAAAGATCGCACAAATCCCCAACTCGCGCCTCATTTCGCTGGCCGAATTCAGCAAGCGGATGCATGAACTCGATAGCGCCCGGGAAATTTGGCTCTATTGTAAGGATGGAGCGCGCAGTTCCAAGGCGTGGAAATTGCTGCACGATGCCGGATTCAGGAAAATCAAAAATGTCGCAGGTGGAATCGATGCTTGGAGTGAAGATATTGACCCCAATACGCCCCGGTATTGAGAGGGGCGTCATTGCCGCCACTCCCGGCACCGAGACGAGTCCCGACATCGACGTCGAAAAAAAGCTGAAAGAGGCTTTTGCGCGCGGCTGGTCGGTCATCGTCTGGAATGATCCGGTCAATCTCATGGACTACGTTGTCTACGTCTTCAAGACGGTTCTGAAAATGAACGAGCAGGAAGCATCGCGTCACATGTGGGAGGTTCATAAGCAGGGCAAAAGTGTGGTCGCGCGCGAAACGCAGGAAAAATCGGAATTGCTGGTTCATCGCTTGCGCGGCTTCGGATTGAACGCGACCATGGAGCAAATCTGACGTTATGACCTGCGAACCGACCGAACCCGGCCATTGGCGCCTCACTTTTCCCGAGCCCGAAGCCATTTTCATCATCAACGTGCTCGCACGGCTGGCCCGGCATTATCAGGAAAATGTCTCGCAGCTTCCCCCGGCTCTCCGTGCCTTTTGGCAGGGAAAAATTACTTCCGGAAAATCGACTGATGCGGAGGAACTGAAAGAATCGCAGGAGACCCTTTCGGAAGCGCGTGCGGAATTGCGCTCGGAACGGCTGGCGTTGGCAGAAAACTGGGTTCGCGAGTTTGAACTGACCGAAAAACGTGACCCGTGGAAAGTCGAAATCTCCTCCGCCGAACGGGACGAATTCGTCGCGATGCTCAATGATCGCCGCATGTTGCTCGCCCTCGAAATCGGCATTACGGAAAGCAACATGGAAATCGATCCGGGCGAAATCCCCAACGAAAAGCGTCGCCACGCCATTTTGGAAATTGATGTGCTCGGTCACTTCATTCTGGTAACGCTGGGCCCTCAAATTTACCGCCCATGACGTCCTCTTCCCCTTTGAGCTCCGCCTTTGATCGCAACGCCTATGATGGATTCATCTTCGATTGCGACGGAACGCTGGCCGACAGCATGCCGCTCCACTTCCAGGCTTGGACTGAAACGCTCAACGCCAAATTGGGTCGTCCTTCCGACTTTACCGAATCGCTTTTCTACCATTGCGGCGGCATGCCTCCGAGGGAAATCGTTGAACTTCTCAATCGCGATTTCGGATACAATCTGCCAGCAGCGCAAGTGGCCCATGATAAAGAATTGCGCTTTCTGGAGCTTTTGCCGCGTATCGGCCCCGTACCCGAAGTGATGGAAGTCCTAAACGGGCTCGGCCTTCAGGCAAAAGTCGCCGTCGCCTCGGGCGGCCAGACCGACATTGTAGAACAGACGCTGACTCATCTCGGCATCGGAATGGGCCCCAATACCATCGTTAAATTTGTTATCGGGGCCGATCAGGTGAAGCATGGCAAACCGAACCCGGAGCTTTTTCTGCTCACCGCCCAGCGACTCGGTGCCACTCCTGAAAAATGCCTCGTCTTCGAGGATGCCGGTCCCGGCTTTGCCGCCGCCAAAGCCGCTGGCATGACCCACATCGACGTGCGCCCCTTCCGCGCGAATATCCCCGCTGCTGCCCGATATTAAATTCCGTCATCTCGAGCGGAGGTGAGTCGAAAAGCGTGTTCGAGCGCAAGGTTCACCCGAACCGCAGTCGAGAGACCTGGCCCGAATTCAAAATAAGCATGAGATGCGCCGGAAGACTTTTAAGCAGGTTACGGCCACCCGCTTTCCGCATAAGCGACAAGCGGGATTCCCTTTCTGTACTTCAAAACGTTATGACGCCATTCACATGTTTCGTTTCATCCGGCCATATCCCTCGACTTCGCCTCGGGTAAACTTGCCGTTCAACTCACATTTTTTGATTCGGCTCCGCTCAGGATGACGTGATTTTAGAGTAACGCGTTCAGGAATCGACCATCGCCAACGTACCCGTCGTCACGCCAAGTTGACTGCGGAGATTGAGCTCGCGGATAATCGTCGGGCCAGTGCTGCTACCAGCCAGCAGACGTTGGTAACCGCGTAGCGTGCGTTCGGTTTCCATCGCATCCTCCAACAAAAGCTCCACACGAAATGCCGCCGGGTTCATCTTGCGAAACGATTCAAAAAAGGCCGCACCCGATTGCGCTTGCGCATGAAAAAGCGTGTTGCGGCAACCGACATCGGCTTTGAGTGGATGAACCAGCCCCACTCGGTCGCGCAGCTCGACCCGATGCGTGTCGCAGGGTCTACCGCAATTCGTGTGGTCGGTTCCCTCCGAAAGAAACGCGGCAAAGACACAGTGCTCCATATGAAACATCGGGATGTGCTGATGCAGCGTGATTTCGAACCAGCTTGGCGGCGCGGCGCGCAGCAGATCGAGCACCTGACCCGCGTTGAGATCGTAGGAAACGGTCAGCCGTTCCAATTTCTCGCCCATGAGCAATTCCGCCGTGAGTGGATTGGCCACGTTGAGCGAAAAATCACCGATACGGCGCAGTGGACTCGACTTGAAATAATCGAGCGCACCGAGATTGCGAATCAGGACACCGTCGGGCTGAGCGTTTTCGATCAACTTGAAAAAGCCCTGCTCACCCGCCTTCTGGATGCGTGGCGTGGCGAGAAGAATCTGTGCTGGCGCGGCATCGGCCCGATACTCACGCTTGCGTACAAGCTCGACTGCATCTTTGTAACGTCGGATATCTTCAAAATCGGCGTAAATTTCACTAACGCCCATGCGCAACGCAGCCTCGATCTGATCCATACTGCGACAGAGGACAGTGAGAAGAGGTTTCTCGGTTTTGGCTGCTGTGGCACGTTTGATTTCAAGTGCATCGAGTCGGCGACGGACGACACGGAGGTCGTCCCCCCCATCCCGACGGTCATAGACCGCCGCTACATGCTGAACCGATCCTTCCAGCTTCTCAACCAGTTGGCGACGAAGACGATTCAATTCGCTCACGGGCACAATGACTTGGCCTTCGAGTCGATTTTCGAGTTTGTGCAGCTCAAATGGCGTTTCTCCGAGACGCCCTAATTGTCCGCGCAACGTCTCCTCGGTTAGCGGACGCTTTTCCGCCACCTGCAAAGGGATGGTCGATTGCACCGTGACGACCGCATTCAAGCACCGTCCCTCTAATTGCAATGACTCTCCTGAACGTCCAGTAACGATAATTTCCAGCGCGTGTTTCGCTTTTGCTATTTCGCCTGACCAGCTTTTGCGCAATTCGCGATTAAGTTGGGGATCATCTGTTTTCCAAATGCGGTTACCAACCTTAACTGCGCCAAAATCTATTTTGTCGTATTCGAACGCCAGTCGCACGATGCCGTCCCGTTGCGGCGTTGCCTGATAAACGCGTCCACCCTGTTCGCGATCAGTATCCTTGCCCGCATCGATCACGACACCGTCACCCGGTTGCACCGGAGTTTCCGTCTTTGCCTCGATATAGTGACGCCCCACCGTTGTCACGGAACCTACGAACGCGCCACGCTTTTTACCAAAACGGGCATGCACCAACTTCTGGTGATTTACTCCGTGCATCCACCCGGAATAGAGCCCGCGTGAAAACGCCATCTCCAATTTGTACCGGTCCTCGGAATTGGAGGGACCGGCTCCGTCCGGTCCACGGACGACACGGAGGTCGTCCCTCCATTGCGATTCCCAAGCGCGATCAATCGCATGGCGATAAACCTGCGTGACAGCAGCGACATACTCGGGCATCTTGAGTCGTCCCTCGATCTTGAAGGAGACGATGCCAAGCCGGACCAATTCCGGAATTTCCTCCACCGCCGCCAAATCCTGTGGCGAAAGCAGATAACGGCGATCACCCAAATCGCGCTTTACTCCGTCGACAATCAATTCGTAAGGAAGACGACAGGCCTGCGCGCATTCGCCGCGATTGGCGCTGCGCTGGCCCAGTGCCTCACTGGTCAGGCACTGCCCTGAATAGGCAACACAAAGCGCACCATGGACGAAAACTTCCAGCGGTAATGATGTATCTTCTGTAGGTAGCCGTCGACCGCCGGGCGACGGTTCCCCATCTTCCGGCGCAGAGCCTGCGACGGCTACCTTGTCACCCGATCTAAATTTCGCCAGTTCGCGCAAGGAAAGTTCCCGGGCCAGCACGGCCCGCGTAATACCAATCCGATGCGCGAACGCGATTCCCTCAGGCGAAGTCAACGTCATCTGCGTCGAGGCGTGGATATGAAAATCAGGTACCAATTCCCACGCGAGGCTGACCAACCCGATATCCTGCACAATCGCCGCATCGACTCCAGCACGATGGAGCAACAGCAGCTGCTCCTCAGCAGCGGGAAGTTCATCGGTGAAAATCAACGTATTAAAGGCGACATAGCCCTTCACGCCATGTTCGTGCAAAAACGTCATCAGCTTCGGCAAATCATCCACGCTGAAATTGGTCGCGCGCATCCGGGCATTGAAAGCGGGCAGGCCAAAATAGACCGCATCGGCTCCGTTGGCCACGGCCGCACGGGCACATTCCCAATCGCCTGCCGGGGACAAAAGCTCAGGTTTTTCTTTTTTAGGATTCGGCGTTTCCACGGAGCCGATTATGATAACACATTTACTCAACAGACCGGAAAATTTTGTTAGGCGACGATCCGGAGCGCTCCCAAAGCCATCTGCTAAATCTCAAGGAATCCCCTAAAAGTTTCGCTTGGCGAACGTCGTTTTTAAAGATAACCATTTGCAAACTTCATTTAACCCTAAATTTAAATCCTCATGAAAAAAATCCTTACTCTCACCCTCGCAATAACTCTGGCTTCATTCAGCTCACTTGCTCTGGCCGATGACGCCACCATCGTCATCAAAAAGGCCAGCGATACCACGGCCACCGTGGGCGCTTTCCCCGACGCAAAAACAAGCTCGGTGGTGCCGATCACGTTTGATTCAGGCGCAAGTTGGGATAATGTGAAGGATTCCTACACTGTTTCGTCGGATGTTGCCGCAGCCCTGGCGAATAAGAAAATCGCCATTTCCATTGGAAGCGATGGCACGGCCTCGTTCCATAAGAAATAAGAAGAAACAAGTTTCTCTATCTTTATAGCTCATCGCTGTGCCCGGCGTGGCGGTGAGTTTTCGGCGTTTCATCTTTGCGGAATCGTTTCCGTTGTTTTTTCGCGGCTTACTGGCGTCGCCTGATAGCTCCTGCCACCGCCAAAAATCAGTCTGTTCTTTTCTCCAAATCGTGGGCATCTTCCGACTCGGTCTCCATTATCCTTTTTTGAAGTTTTTCCCGCCATGAACATCCACGAATACCAGGCCAAAGAATTGATGCAAAAATTCGGCATCGCCACACCCGGCGGTGCCGTTGCCAGCACGCCGGAAGAAGCCGAAAGCGCCGCCAAGGCACTGAACACTTCCGATCTGGTCGTTAAGGCACAGATCCACGCAGGTGGCCGCGGAAAAGGCACTTTCATCAATGGCTTTAAAGGCGGTGTTCATCTTTGCAAAACTCCCACCGAAGCGCGCGATCTCGCCTCGAAGATGATCGGGCAAACGTTGGTCACCGTGCAAACAGGCGCAGCGGGCAAGCTCGTCAGCAAGGTACTCGTCGCACAATCGAAGGAAATCGCCCGTGAACTTTATTTTGCCATCGTCCTCGACCGCGAAGCACAGGCCCCGGTCGTCATCGCCAGCACGCGGGGCGGCGTGAACATCGAGGAAGTTGCCGAGCATACTCCGGAATTGATCACGCGTCTCAAGGTCGATCCCGCCCTCGGCCTGCAACCCTACGAAGCACGCAAGCTGGCCGAAGCGCTCGAACTCAAAGGCGACCTGCTCAAGCCCGCCTGCACCATCTTCCATGCGCTTTACAACTGTTTCATCCAGACCGATTGCTCGCTGGTCGAAATCAATCCGCTCGTCGTCACGAAACAAAACGAAGTGATGGCACTCGACGCCAAGTTCAATTTCGATGACAACGCGCTCTTCCGCCATCCCGACATCCTCGCCTTCCGCGACATCACCGAGGAAGACCCCCGCGAAGTCGAAGCGAGCAAATTCGGCCTCAACTATATTGGCCTCGACGGCAATATCGCCTGCCTCGTCAATGGCGCGGGCCTTGCCATGGGCACGATGGACATCATCCAATACGCGGGCGGAAAACCGGCCAACTTCCTCGACGTCGGCGGCGGAGCCAACGAGCAGCAGGTCACGGAAGCTTTCAAGATTCTCGTCTCCGACAAAAACGTAAAGGCGATCCTCGTCAACATCTTCGGCGGCATCATGAAGTGCGACACCATCGCGCTCGGCATCATCAATGCGGTGAAAGCCGTCTCGCTGCCTGTCCCGCTGGTGGTACGTCTTGAAGGCACCAACGTTGCCGCCGGGAAAAAACTGCTTCAGGAATCGAACCTGCCGATCATCGCGGCGGATGACCTGGCCGACGCCGCCAACAAAGTTGTTGCTGCCGCCAAGAAATAAGCGCTTATGAAAATCAACGAGATTGCCTTCATCGCCTATGCCGTTACCGACATCGAACGTGCCCGCAAGTTTTACGAAGGCGCGTTAGGCCTCAAGCCATCGTCCGCTTATCCGGTGACGAGCGAGTCGAAGTGGATCGAATACGACATCGGCGCGACCACTCTGGGAATCGGCTCGAGTCCGCAATGGCAGCCGTCTCGCGACGGAGCGTCTGTGGCCTTGGAAGTCGACGATTTCGACCAAGCTGTCGCGAATCTCAAGGAACATGGCATTGCTTTTGAAATGGGACCTCTCGAAACCCCGGTGTGCCACATGGCGGTCATTCGCGATCCAGATGGCAGCAAAATTTGCATCCACAAACGCAAACCTCGTAACTAGTCATTTCATTCTATGTCCATCCTCGTTGATAAAAACACGCGCCTGCTCGTGCAGGGCATTACGGGAAAAGCCGGTGGATTCCACGCCAAGCAATGCATGGAATATGGCACCAACGTCGTTGCGGGAGTAACCCCCGGACGCGGCGGCGAAACATGGGAAAGCAAGGTGCCGGTTTTCAATACCTCCACCGAGGCGCGAGCCAAGACCGGCTGTAATGCGACGATGATTTTTGTTCCCGCCCCCGGCGCTGCCGATGCCATTCTCGAAGCGGCCGATGCGGGCATCGAGTTGATCGTCTGCATCACCGAAGGCATTCCCGTCATCGATATGATGCGCGCGAAGGTCGGCCTGCGCGACAAGAAGGTGTGGCTTATCGGCCCGAACTGCCCCGGCATCATCACACCCGGCCAGTGCAAGATCGGCATCATGCCCGGCTACATCCACAAACCCGGTAAAGTCGGCGTTATTTCGCGCAGCGGCACCCTCACCTACGAAGCGGTCTGGCAGCTTACCTCGCGTGGCCTCGGTCAAAGTACCTGCATCGGCATCGGGGGCGACCCGATCAACGGCACGAGTCACACCGACGCGGTAAAACTTTTCAACGAAGATCCCGATACCGAAGCGATCATCCTCATCGGCGAAATCGGCGGCACGGGCGAGGAAGAAGCCGCCGACTACATCAAGAAGCATGTGAAGAAGCCAGTCGCTGCCTTTATCGCTGGAGCTACCGCGCCACCCGGACGTCGCATGGGTCACGCAGGCGCCATCGTCTCCGGTGGCAAGGGAACCGCCGCGGGCAAGATCGCCGCGCTCGAAGCCGCCGGTGTCGCCATCGCCAAGACCCCCGCCGAAATGGCCGACGCGCTCATCAAGCGAATGAAATAGCTACTGAATGGCGGCGGTCTATGACCGTTGCATTTTAGATTCCGTCATCCTGAGCTTGTCGAAGGATCAGTTCGTTGCCTTACCGGAAAACAGTTTAACTTTAACTCCAAATTAACAGATGAAGCCGATTAAAGAAGTAGAGCTTTATCCAATCGTTGAAAGATGGGCAAAGCGTCACTTTGGTCTATTCCGCACTCATATCAACACCGGGCTTCGCTACAGTCGAATTGATGTAGCAGGCGTCCGTGATGTTGGTGGCGATTTGTCTGGTGACATCGAGTCGATTAGTATCGAAGTAAAACGAGGTACCGAACCCTTTGCCTCAGTAACTGGGCAGGCCATGGGCTACCGTGTCTATGCCCATCGTGTTTATTTAGCGGAATCTCGTCAGGAGGCATTCAACCCGGTTGAGCTACAAATTGCTTCAAACCTCGGGGTTGGTCTTGTCTGGATCAAAGGCAAGCGCTGTGTTGAAGTCCTTTCCAGTCCTTTTTATACCCCAATCCCACGACTGCATTTACTGCTGTTAGAACGAATGGCACTCGCAAGGTGTCAGCTTTGCACTTGTTTCTTCGATACTGGGCACACCACGCGCGCTTTTGCACCAAATGTGGTCCGTAGTAATCTAGCAAAAGCCTATGAGCAGGAGAAAGGCGTGGTCTACTGGAACATGGAGGTAGCACACCGCAAACGATCTTTGAAACAACGTCTTTCAGCCAAGAACACCTCTTATGAACGGCGATATTTGTGCGCCGATTGCGTGACGCTTTTAGGAAGTAAATAAAGACAATTAAAAGACACCACCGCTGGGCTAGCAACGGCTGCCTACTGAACTGATCCTTCGACAAGCTCAGGATGACGGATTGATTTTTCCAACCGTATTCCAATCCTGTTAATCGTGTTAATTCTGTCCAAAAATTCCGTTAATTCCGTCTGCCTCCTGTAATTCCGTCATGATTTCAACGACGGTCATAGACCGCCGCTACATTTTTACAAATCCTGCCCGACGGCCTGAAGCTGCTGGTACTGATCGAGCGCGTGACGCAGGAAAATAAGATTCGCCTCGATCTGCTTTTCCAGGTCGGCGTGATGCGGTGTCTCAAAAACAATCTCGAAAGGACGCGGACTCGCCTCGGGCGCGGCGCAAAGCATCCCCGGATAGCCTTTCCTGATCAGCCCGTTGCGTGCGGTAAAATTGTCGATCGTCGGATCGACATTGCGCGGCAAGACTTTCTCCGCCGCCTGCAAAGCCGGTTCCACCACATACTGCGTCACCTGCGCGCCGAGCGCGAAAGCGTAAAGCCCGTTCGACTCGTTATCGGCATGCAGCGAAATGATGCCATCAAAGCGCAACGTCCGTATTTGCTGCTCCAGAAGCTGCACCTCCGGCTCACGCGAACCGGTCCAAAATTCCCGGTTCAAATCATGGCCGCTACGTGAATGACGCGTGCCATCCTCAAATCCCGACGGATTGCAAAGCGGATAAATATAAAGTTCATATCCACGCGCCAAGTCAAAATTCTGCGCCAGCTCCTCAAGAAAACGAATTGACGCAAAAATGCCCGCTTCCTCGTCGCCATGAATTCCGGCAAAAATACCGACCCGGAAATAATCGCCTCCACCCCGCGGCCCCACGAAAAGAAATTGCTCCAAAGCGTAAGGAGAAGAGCCAATGCTCCAATGGCCCAGTGTTGACCTGTACCAAGGGCTTCTCCCTTTGTACAACGGCATGAAAACATCACGAAAATTCTTTCGGCCAGCCATCTTTCGGGCGAGTTTAGGCTTTGGTCGTGCCTTTGTCCCGGAGATTAGAGAAGAAGTAGCCAATCGATGCACGAATGTATTTAATAATATCCTATAGACATTATCAAGTATATTAAATTCCAATACCAATCTATTTATATAAAAGCTTAAATAAAAGATACTTACATGAACAAAAAAATGACTTTCTTCCCATTTTCATTTCACCTCAATAAAGCCAATCTAAGAACTAGCGATCCGATTTAGTGAAGAAACGGCAATAACCTTCAACGGTCAGGTAGAGACCGAAAAAGAGCGCGGTAATCCAAAAGGTTACCGGGCGATCCGTGAGGCAAGCCAGGAGAATTCCCACCCACACGGCGATAAGCCCCAAAAGAATCGATACAATCATGCCGGACCAAAAGGACCGACAAAGACGCAGAGCGATCCCCGCAGGAGCAATAACGAGAGTGAATACGAGCAGAATACCGACAATCTGGCTGGCCAACGTGACCGAGACAGCCAGGACAATCATGAACGCAATGGATAGAGCGGTGAGGGACAGGCCTCGTGCTTCAGCGAGACGCGGCTGAGTGCTGGCAAAAAGGAGCCGACGCGAAAAAATGGCGAGTCCTCCCAAACTAAGCAAAGACAATAGCACCATTTCGGTGATTTGGCCTTCGGATACACCAAAGATATTGCCGAAGAGAATAACTGTGGCCTGTCCGGCAAACCCGGCATAGAAGCTGAGAAAAAGCGTACCCAGGCCCAACGACATCGAAAGGACCATGCCGATAGCCATGTCGCTGCGATGCAGCCTGTCCCCGGTGGCTCCCATAAAGGCTCCCGAACCGATGGTGAGCAGGAGCATCCCTTCCAAAGGACTTAGTCCCAGGATGGCCGCGCCCGTGGCACCGGCAAATCCAATATGAGCCAAAGCGTGGGCGGCAAAACTCACATTTCGAATGATAACAAAGTAACCGACAATGGCCCCAAGAATGGCGGACAAGGATCCCGCAATAAGTGCGTTCTGAACAAACTCGTAGCTGAGATAATTTATCAGTGTGCTAATCATGGTCATGGTGGAAACACTCCGATTCCGTCACATTGCCTTCGGCCGAGACGACAAAAACGCGATTTTTAACCCGCACGACTTCAATCTCAGATCCATAAAGTTTGGAAAGGGAGGCCGAAGTAACCACGTCATCGACCTTGCCTAGCGCGCCGTTGCCTCCCGCCAGATAAAGGACGCGGTCCATGACATGCATCAACGGATTCATATCATGAGCGATAAACAGGACGGTCGTCTGGGTGAGACGTTTTACCCGCGCCACGCATTCGATCAGCAGAGCCTGATTTTTAGGATCAAGGCTGGCCAGCGGTTCGTCCAGAACGAGAATCTTGGGATCGCCCAAAAGAGCCTGAGCCAACATCACACGCTGGCGCTCACCCCCGGAAAGGACGGAAAAGGAACGCGCAGCGTAATCAGAGGCCTCCGTGACTTCCAAAACACGGTCGACTTCCTGCTTCGATTTTCTGGAAGTCCATGGAATACCCCACCTGTCTCCGTGACAAGCCGCTTCCACTAAAGTGCGCGCACTCAGAGCAGTAGAGTCGAACCCGGCATGTCCCTGGGGCATGTAACCGATTTGTCGGGCCGCCTTGCCTGGCGGGAATCCCAGAACTTTGATCGATCCTCTCGTCGGCGGCAAGGTTCCGATAATGCACCGTGCGAGTGTCGTCTTGCCCGCCCCGTTGGGTCCAAACACCCCGATAAACTCGCCCTCGTCAATCGTCGCGTTGACCCCGGACAGAATCTCGTTTCCCTCAAGGGAAATAGTGAGGTCGGAGATTTGCAGGGCGGCGATCATTGGTGAGTAGTTATTTGTTTTTAACATCAAGAGCGGCCTGGACGCCATCCAACTCATGCAGCATCCAGCCGACATAACTCTTTTGATCGGGGGGCTGGGTTTCCGTCACTCCCACAATGGGCACGCCTGATTTTTTGGCGATATTCTGAATGCGTTCCGTTGTCGGATCGATCACCTGGCTGTTGTAAAAAAGAATTTTCGCGGTCTTGGAAGTAAGACTCTTTTCAAAAGCAGCGGTTTGATCCACACCCGGTTCGGCATCATTCATAATTCTTATCTGAAAATCGTAATTGAGCATCTTAAAGCCGAGAGCATCGGACATGTAACCAAACACCGGTTCGGTCGCGGTCACTTCAAGTCCTGCCGAAGCGGCTTTGATCGCGGCGATTTTATCGAGTTCGGGTTTCATGGAGGCATTAAAATCATCCAGCCGCTTTTGAAAAACACCCGCCTGGGCCGGATCGAGCTTGGACAACACCTCGACCAGTTTTGTCCCCAAAGCAGGCATCGTCCTGGGATCGTACCAGATATGGGGATTGTCCCCATCTTTGGCACCGATCAAGTCAGCGACTTTGATTACCACGCGATTCGGTTTTCCTGCTATTCCAAGAAGCTTGTCGATCCACGGGTCATAATTGATTCCGCTATAAATCACAATATCGGCATTGGCGACCGACTTTGCCGTGCTCGCGTTGGTGGTAAATTCGTGGGGATCCTGGTTCGGATTAGTGAGGATACTGGTAACAGTCGCGCTATCCTCGGTGATTTGCCTGGTCACCCCACCATAGAAGTTTTCAGCCGCCACAATTTTAAGGCCATCCGCATGTGCGACGAGAGATGTCAGCCAGAGACTGGCGATGCAGATGAATTGGAGCCGTGTTTTCATAATCTTGGATTCGCTAAAATGACTTCAGACATGCTCATAAGCACGGGGTCTATTTTTAAATCATACGCAACTTATTTGCAAGTAGTTCCTGCAAATAAGTTGCGATACTATGGAACACCAATCCTGCTTATTGGATTACAAAAACGCATCTGATCCCTCGACAAGCTCGGGATGACAGCCTTTTATAAAAAGTTACTGCTATGCCTGCCACAGCCAGTCGCCTCGCCATTTTTCAGGAATCGGTCATTCGTGAAATGACCCGCCTCGCCAATCAACATCAGGCTATCAATCTCGCGCAAGGCTTCCCCGATTTCGATCCACCCGCACCGCTTATCGAGGCACTCGAACGAAGCGCGCGCGGACCGTTCCATCAATATTCAATCACGTGGGGCTCGGCCCGTTTTCGCCAGGCACTCGCGGCAAAGATTAATCGCTTCAGTGGACTCGAGATTGAACCCGACCGGCACATTGTCACCACCTGCGGCAGCACCGAAGCGATGATGGTGGCGATGATGACCGCTTGCAATCCGGGCGACAAAGTCATCGTCTTCTCACCCTTCTACGAAAATTACGCTGCTGATGCGATTCTCTCCGGCGCGGAACCGATCTACGTCTCACTCCAGCCGCCCGATTTTGGTTTCGACCCCGATGCACTGCGCCGCGCCTTCGCGCAAAAACCGAAAGCCCTCGTCCTATGCAATCCTTCCAACCCGTCGGGCAAGGTCTTCACTCGCGAGGAATTGCTCTTCATCCTCGAACTCGCGCGTGAACACGACGCGTTCATCATCACCGACGAAGTCTACGAGCACATCGTTTACGCGCCGCACCGACACATCCCCTTTGCCACGCTGCCGGGCGCCTGGGAACGGACGATTACCTGCGGCTCGCTTTCCAAAACGTATTCGATCACCGGTTGGCGGCTCGGCTATGTCGTGGCTGACGCGAAAATCATCGCACAGGCGAAAAAAGTCCACGACTTCCTCACCGTCGGCGCAGCGGCGCCACTTCAAGAAGCGGCCGTCACGGCACTCGAATTTCCCGAAAGTTATTACGCGGAGTTGCTGGCTGAATATACGCGCAAACGAGATCTCTTCCTCGGTTACCTGCGCCAGACCGGTCTCTCCTTCACCACGCCACAGGGCGCTTACTACACACTGGTTGACATTTCCCCACTCGGCTTCACTAATGACCGCACCGCCGCCGAGGAACTGACCAAGAATATCGGGGTCACCGGCGTGCCCGGCTCCAGCTTTTTCCGCGAACCGGTCCATCGCTACATCCGCTTCCACTTCGCCAAGAAGGACGAGACTCTTCATCGCGCCGGCGAACGGCTGGCAGCGAAACTACGAGTTTAGTATAGAAACAAAAGAGCCGTCATCCTGAGCTTGTCGAAGGATCAGCTTCCGGTAAATCTGCGATTTATAGTGTAAGGTGCACACTTTCAGGAAGCTGATCCTTCGACAAGCTCAGGATGACAGAGTAAAAAGTAAACTTGGCTCCGGGCAGGTGCGGGTTAAGATTGTTCCCAGAAACCAGCCATGACCGCCTCTTTCCATCCCTTGCGTTTTTTCTCTTGTCTCGCAAGAGTCCTCTTTTTTGTGCTGGTTCTTACACCGGTTTTCGCCACTGACTTTCCACAGCGAAAAGTTACCACCGTCGGCACGGCCACCATCAAAGTCGTGCCAGACGAAATGCATTGGACAATCCAGATCAGCATCGACGATTCAACCTTGGCCAAGGCCAAAACGCGTCACGACGGTTCTCTGGACGACGCGTTGAAGTTCATCAAGAGTTTCGGGGGTGCCATGAAGGATCTGCAAACTGGTGGCATCAGTATCCAGAAAAATACTTATGCCTCTTCCGACAGCCCTGCCGCTAAAAATCCCTTCAACTGCTCGACCCAATTCACCTTCACGCTGACCGATCTCGATAAGTACGGCCCCATTTGCGACGGCCTCGCCAAACTCGACGGCGTGCAGGTGCAATCGGTCGATTACGCCTACTCGAAGGAAGAAAGCGTCCAACGGGATGCCCTCAAGAAAGCTCTCCTCAATGCCCACGACAAGGCCAGTGACCTCGCTGTCACTGCCAGTTGCTACATCGACAAACCGCTGGAAATCCTGGAAGGGACCGCCAGTGACGGACCACGACCTTTGATGAGAATGACAGCTAACTTTTCCGGCGGCGGCACTCCCGCACCTGTTGCTGGTCAGATCGAAATCAGTGCCACGGTCACGGCGACCTACGACCTTTACTACCGGTAAAGGCGTAGACACTTCATTTGTATCCGCAGTAGCCGGTTGAGCCCACTTCTGCTAAAGTAACTTCCTTATGGCAACCGTTATCTCCGGACCCGCTTATGTGGTCCAACATAATATCGACACCGACCAGATCATCCCCGCGCAATATTTGACGCTCGTCCCCACCATTCCCGAAGAGTACGAAAAACTGGGCAGCTACGCCCTCATCGGCCTGCCCGATTCACTTTATCCGACCCGCTACGTCGAAGAAGGCTCGACCAAGACGAAGTACCCCATCGTCATCGCCGGTCGCAACTTCGGTTGCGGTTCCTCGCGTGAGCATGCCCCCATCGCACTCGGCGCCACTGGATGTCAGGTCGTTGTCGCGGAAAGTTTCGCCCGTATCTTCTTCCGCAACTGCATCGCCACCGGCGAACTCTATCCCTACGACTCGACCGTTCCCCTGAGCGAAGTGATCAAAACCGGCGACCACGTTGAAGTCGACTTCGACAAGGACGAACTCCGCGCCAATGGCAAAACCTATCCGCTTAAACCACTGGGCGAAGTGAAGCCAGTCATCGATGCAGGCGGTATCTTTGATTTCGCCCGCCAGAGCGGCCTCATTCCCGCACGGAAAGACTAGAACCCTATGAAAACCGCAGTCGTCACCGGCGGAGCCGGATTCCTCGGCAGTCACTTAACCGACCGGCTTTTGGCAGAGGGTTATAACGTGATCGGCGTCGATAACTTCATCACGGGGAATCCCGCCAATCTCGATCATCTCAAAAAGGAATCGCGTTACAGCTTCATCGAGCAGGACGTCACCAAATACATCGAGATTCCCGGCGAGATCCATCTGATCTTCCATTTCGCCTCGCCTGCCAGCCCGATCGATTACCTTGAACTGCCAATCCAGACCCTCAAGGTCGGTTCGCTTGGAACGCACAATGCCCTGGGACTCGCCAAGGCCAAGAACTCCGGTTTTCTTCTCGCTTCCACTTCGGAATGTTACGGCGATCCCCTCGTCCATCCGCAGACCGAGGAGTATTGGGGCAACGTCAATCCCATCGGACCGCGCGGTGTTTACGATGAGGCCAAGCGTTTCGCGGAAGCGATAACCATGGCCTACCATCGTTATCACAAAGTCGACTCAAAGATCGTTCGCATCTTTAACACCTACGGGCCTCGCATGCGACTCAAGGATGGCCGTGTTGTCCCCGCCTTCATTGGGCAGGCGCTCAAGGGTGAACCGATTACCGTTTTCGGCGATGGCAAACAGACCCGCAGCTTTTGCTTCGTCTCCGATCTGATCGACGGCATTTTCAAACTCTCGCAGGGTGATTTTCATGAGCCGGTCAATATCGGCAACCCAACTGAATTAACGATCAAGGAATTCGCCGAGCGGATCGTTCGCCTTACCGGTTCCGGCAGCAAAATCATCTATGAACCGTTGCCCGTCGACGACCCCAAGCAGCGCCGCCCCGACATCACCCGTGCCACACAACGGCTCGGCTGGAAACCAGTCGTCGATCTTGAAAAGGGTCTTTCCCAAACCATCGAATGGTTCAAAAGCCGGGTCTAGCTGTTAGATGAGTCCATGAACAAGGCTCGATCCAAACCGGATGGTCATCCTGAGCTTGTCGAAGGATCAGGATGACAAAAATTTATGCCCCGCCGCATCGTCATCGGAGTTGGAATCGCCTCGTACCCATTGCATGCCGCGGGTAATACATGGGCCTTCTTGCAATGGGTGCTCGGATTTCGCGCCGCTGGCTGGGATGTCTGGATGGTGGAAGACATCGCCTCGGCCAAATGCATCGACTCGAATAAAAAAAGCTGCGCACCCGCCGTCAGCGCCAATCTCGCCCACTGGAACCAAGTCGTAAATGAATTTGGTCTCCAGGATCAAGCCACTCTTCTCATCGATGGCCAGTCCGCCGACTTGCCCGAGCTGCTCCACTTCGCCCACGACGCCGAACTCTTCTTTAACATCTCGGGCCATTTCAAACAGCGCGAAATCCTCGCCGCACCGCGGGAAAGAATCTACGTCGACCTTGATCCGGCGTTCACCCAAATCTGGGCTGAAATTTATAAATCCGACATGAACCTCGATGGCCACGATAAATTCTTCTCAGTCGGTCGCCATCTTGGGAAAAAGGAATGCCGCGCCCCTCTTGCCGGACGGACCTGGCTTCCCATCGGTATCCCCGTCATGCTCGACCACTTCACCAATCCTGACCTGGAACAACCCGGCGATACCTGGACCACATTCACCCACTGGTATGGTTATCCACCGGTTGAATATGAGGGAGAATGGTACGGCAACAAATCCGAGGAATTCGATAAACTCGTCGATCTTCCTCGCAAAACAATCCAGAAACTCGAAATCGCTACCGATCTTCATCCTGAGGATGAAACTGCCCGACGATTCCTCAAAAGTGGCTGGCGATTGGTCGATGCCCTCCCTTTGAACGCCCCGTGGCAGCGTTATCGCGATTATGTTGCGCAAAGCCGGGGCGAATTTTGCGTGGCCAAAAACGGTTACGTCCGCTCACGCTGCGGCTGGTTCAGCGACCGGAGCGCAACCTATCTTGCGCTCGGACGTCCCGTCATTTTACAGGAAACCGGCTGGACCGATTATTATCCACACGGCGAAGGCCTTCTCGCCTTCCACGACGAGAAAAGCGCACAGGAGGCCCTCGAAACCGTGGCCAAAAATCCCGTCAAGCACGCCCTCGCCGCACGCCGGATCGCGGAAAAATATTGCTCTGCTCCGCTCGTCGTCGACCAGTTTCTTGAAACCTGCGGTCGTGCAAAATAAAACATCCTGTCGCCAGGGGTATGATTTGCGTTGTAACCAAACGGTGAGACGCTTATTCTTGCCACCCGCGTTCGCGTTTCGCGCGAACCTGATCCGGGGTCTTAGCTCAGTTGGTAGAGCGCCTCAATGGCATTGAGGAGGTCAGGGGTTCGAATCCCCTAGGCTCCATTCCCTTTTTATTGGTTCTTTAAATGAGGGGAGACAAGAGAGCCTGGGAATTTTAACCGGATTCACGAGTTTTTCCATTTTGAAGGACTGCGCGGCGAAAATCCCTCGGCGTTTTCCTCTTCAGGCGTTTGAAGTAGCGGTTGAAATTGGAGAGATTCACGAAACCACATTGGTTGGCGATATCCAGCACGGTGCAGTCGGTTTCCATCAGCAATTTGCTCGCATGGCTGATGCGCACCTCGATCAGAAATTTCTTGAATGACTTGCCCAGCGATTTGCGGAACATCCGGTTGCACGTCGCGCACGCGACGTTGAGGAATTCCGCCATTTCCGGCAGCGTGATCCGTTCCTCCAGTCGTTCATGAATGAAATTCAACGCGCGGTTAATTTTATGATTCTCGTGCGCATCGGCGTTCGGATGGTAGCCTGGGCTGCAGATGGCGCGTTTATCCTTCGCCGCCGTGGCGAGGATATGCAGCAGTTCGAGGAAGCACACGAGGCGCGGCAAGCCTTCGCATCGGAACAGTCGCCGTAAAATTTGCTGCGCCCTGGTCGAAGTGTCGCGTCCGAAGGCGATACCCCTGACCGATTCATCGAGCAGCCGCGCAACGCCGTTCATCTCCGGCAATTGCTCCAACACACGGCCCAGCGAGGCTTCCGAAAACTGGATGACGAACGCACGCGCAGGCTTCACGCCTGTGTCACTGACGAACTGGTGCGGCAGGTTCGCACCGAGCAGCACCAGGTCGCCGGGCGTGAAATCGCTGATGTTATCGCCGACGAGCCGCACGCCCGAGCCCTCGATGATAAGCGTGATTTCGTACTCGGGATGAAAATGATACGAACCGCGAAATTGCCGCGCGCGTTTGTCCAGCAGCGCGAACGAACTGCCTTCCTCCGAGATGACCTTTTGAAAAATGATTTTCACACGTCAGCGCTCAAAAAATTTGCAGACCGCCCTTGTTCCCCTTTTTGTCCGGCGCATGATCCAAAAGTACCACTTCTTGCGTTAATCGGCACAGCAATGCCCCGGGCTTTCTGGTATGTTGTTGAGTGATAATACTAAATTGTGGTATGTCAATCGTATGTCAACCGCCAACTCAAACCACACCGTGACGTGGTTTCGTTGCGATGGATATTTTTCCGGCGCGGTCTTTCACGGCGCGCATTGGATCGGTTGCGAGGGGGGGCGCATCGTCGCCATTCGCGATACGCCGCCGCGGGGCGAGCCGGTGATTGCCGATCATGCCCGGTGCTTTGCGATTCCACTGCTGGCGGACACGCACGTTCATTTCTACCTGCAACCCTGGCCGGTTGCGCCGGCTCAACGCACGCCGCCCGGAGACAAACCGTTCGAGACCGAAGTGACCGACGCCATCGCCCGGGTAAAACTCGCGCTTGCCGACGGCATCGGTTTTCTCCGCGACCTTGGCGATCCGCACGGCATCAATTTGGAAGTACGCCGCCGTCTTTCCGGCGACCCTTCTGGCGCACCGGAGTTGCAAGCGGCGGGCGCGGGAATTCATCGGCCAAAAAAATATGGCCGCTTTCTCGGCGTGATGCGCGAAAGTATTCCGCAAATCAAGGAAGCCATCGACCAGTTTGTCGCGGAGCAGCAGGTGGACCTCATCAAACTTGTCACGACCGGCATCGTGAACTTCGAGGAAAAGCGCGTGAAGCAAACGCCGCAATTCACGATCGCGGAATTGACGGACCTAGTGGCCTACTCGCACACCAAAGGAAAAAAAGTCGCCGTGCATTGCAGCGGCGCAGACGGATTGGAAATCGCCATCGCCGCCAAGGTTGATTTCATCGAGCACGCCTACTTCATCACCGAAGCGCAACTCAGCCAGCTCGTCGCCGGGGGATTGTATTGGACGCCGACGCTCGCGCCGGTTCACGCGCAAGGCTTCGAACCGGACACGGGCTGGAACACGGACGTGCGCCGGAACATTTCTGAAATTCTCACCGAGCACAACCGAATGATCGCGCGAGGCGTGAGTTGCGGCGCGAAGATTCTCGCGGGTACCGACGCGGGCAGTCCGGGCGTGGCGATGGGCCGCGGCCTGCGCACCGAGCTGGCCTGCCTCGCGCGCAGCGGTCTTCCCCCCGAAGCGTTGTTGGCGATGGCCACCGAAGGCGCCGCGCGCGCGTGCGAGACGAAATTTTACACAGGCCGGATCGCCGTCGGTCAACCCGCCTCGTTCGGATTATATACGGAAGCGCCGTGGCAATCCATCGAGCATCTGGACTCGCTCGTCGAAGTTTATTCCAACGGCGAACGCGTTGACCGCGAACCCATGAACGAACCGATGGCCGCCATCCTCAACTCCTGATTCCCTATGATCGACTACACCGTGATGAACCAAATGCTCTACGAAGGCCAGGCCGCCCCCGTGCAAAAGATGACCGAGCAGGCCTTGAGCGAAGGCCGCACGCCGGAGGAAATTCTTGCGCAAGGCCTCATCTCTGGCATGAGCGTCGTCGGCGAGGATTTCAAACACAACCGCCTCTACGTGCCTCAGGTGCTCGTCGCCGCGCGCGCGATGAAGGCCGGCATGGCCGTGCTGAAACCGTTGCTGGCCCAATCCGGAATCCAACAACCCCTTGGCACACTCATCATGGGCACAGTGAAAGGCGACCTGCACGACATCGGCAAAAACCTCGTGTGTATGATGGCCGAGGGCGCGGGATTCAAAGTGATTGATCTCGGCGTGGATCAGCGCGTCGAACATTACCTTGCCGCAGCGCGCGAACATCGCGCGGACATCATCGGCATGAGCGCACTGCTCACCACCACGATGCCTTATATGAAGACCGTGATTGACGCGTTTGCACAGGAATCCGATTTGCAAAACGTGAAGCTCGCCATCGGCGGTGCGCCCGTGAGCCAGATGTTCGCCGATGAAATCGGCGCGGACGGTTACGCGGGAGACGCTTCCACCGCCGTCGAGATGTTCAAAAAATTCGTCTGCGCCCCCGCCTGAAAGAATCACCATGCCTACCTCAAAAGAAATCGTCCACCAGGCCATGAGCCTGCAACGCCCCAGCGCCATCCCGGTCATGTGCCAGATGGCCAACGGCCACGTCATCCTCAACACCAAGGTCCATCCAATCGATTATTTCACGGACAACGACGTGTGGGCCGACTGCCTCATCCGCATGCGCGAGCTTTACGACTTCGACGGCATTCTCTGTCACAAGCCCGGACGCGTTGAGGGACTCATGGACATGGTGGTGCGGAAGGATTACGACGCGGAAGTGCCCACGCTTTATTTGGAGGACGGCTCGCGCATCGAATGCACGCGCGACGACGACTCCTATTACAAGAAGAACTCCGACTTCGCGTATCCGACCCTCGACACGATTGATTTCGATCATCCGCTGGCATGGTCGCCGAAATCGCATCTCGCGTTTCAGGCAAGCAAAGGCACGTTCGACTACTGCACGCCGGAGGAAATTCCCGACCACGTCTTCGGCCTGATCGACCGCGTCGTTACCCGGGTTGGCAAGGAATATTCCGTTCATGGCGAAGTGCGCGCGCCGTTCGATCATTTCCTGAACCTGCTCGGCATGGAGGACGGCCTGATCGCCATCCTTGACAACCCCGAAGCTTCGCATCGCCTGCTCGACAAAACGACGCAATGGTCCGTAGCGCTGGCCGTCGCACAGGTGCGCCGCGGCGCGCACGCCATCAAAGTCAGCAGCCCGTTTGCGGGCATGGGGTTCCTGCCGCCGGAAATGTATCGCGAGTTTATCACTCCTTACGAACGCCGCATCGCCGAGGCGGTGAAGGCCGAGGGCGCGTTCATTTATACCCACACCTGCGGCGCGATTGGCGACCGGCTCGACTTGATGGTTGAATCACTTGTCAGCGGCATCGAGTGCCTCGACCCACCGCCGCTCGGCAACGTGGACCTGCCGGAAGCGGTGGAAAAACTCAACGGTAAGATTTTCATCAAAGGCAATGTCGATCCCGTCAACACCCTGCTGCGCGGCGATGCGACGAAAGTGAGCAAGGACGTCGGCGAGGTGCTTGAAACCGCCGGCCACGTCATGGAAGGATTTATTCTCTCGTCCGCTTGCTCCGTCGCGCCGCCGGTGAACCCGGACAACTTGAAGTTGATGGTCGACCTGTGTCGCAAGTTTAAACCCTGATCTTTATGCCCAGCTACCAGTTGCTTTGTTGGGAGGAAATTCCCGCGCAGATCAAGGTCACAGACGGCGCGGAGGAGTTGAGTGTGGAACTACCCGCGCGGTTCCAGGAAAAAATTGACGCCGTGGCCGCAGAGCGCGGCAAGACCGACGCCGATGCTTATCTGGATGGTTGGAAATGGAGCGATCCCGTCGAGCGCCCCGGCACGCTGGTGCAAGTCGCCGATGCCTTGCAGAAAGAAATTGAAGCCAAATTTCCGGCATGAACAGAGCGCGAATCCTCTAGAGCGCAAAAAATGGATTCTACGAGAGCCCGTTCTGCAAAGCCTGCGAATCATGACAAACCTCGAAAACATTCTGAAAAGCCGAAGCCGCTTTGCGTGTGGCGTGGAACTTGTCACCACGCGCGGCACGTTCGACGAGGCCAAAGCCGTTCACACGCGGGAATTCGCGCGCGAGTTGGTGGACAATCCGGAGGTGGACTGGGTTTCGATCACCGACAACGCGGGAGGCAACCCGCAGCTCAGCCCGGTCGCGCTCGGCAAGCCCCTACTCTACGCGGGCAAGGAAGTCATCATTCACCTTTCATGCAAGGATTTTAACCGGAACGGCATTGAAAGCACCGCGTGGATGCTGGCAAGCGAAGGCTTCCAGAACATCCTCGCGCTCACCGGCGATTATCCGGTGACCGGCTACAGCGGAAATCCCAAGCCGGTGTTCGACATCGATTCCATCGGCCTGCTCACGCTGCTCAATGAAATGAACCATGGCCTCGGCGTCCCGTTGCCGGCCAGGAACGGCAACTCGCGCAAACTGCAACAGACCAGTTTTTATCTTGGCGCGGTGACAACGAATTTCAAGCTGCATGAAAACGAAGTCGTGCCGCAATACCTCAAGCTGTTGAAAAAAATCGCGGCGGGCGCCCAGTTCATTATCCTTCAAATCGGCTTCGACGCGCGTAAATACTCCGAGCTCACCGCCTACCTCGGCACGCAGGGCCTTGACCGCATGCCGGTGATCGGAAATGTCTTCCTGATGAACGAACGGCTCGCCGAATTTTTTCACAAGGGCCGGATTCCAGGCGTCGTGGTGTCCGACGAATTTCTCCACCGTTGCCGTCTGGCCAGCGCCGCGTCGGACAAGGGCCGCCGCTTCTTCCGCGAGTTTGCCGCCAGGCAAATGGCCGTTTTTCGCGGCCTCGGCTACGCGGGGGTTTACTTCGGCGGCCTGGAGCACGCGGAGGATTTGCGCGAGATTCTCGAAATTGAAAAGACTTTTTCCGTGAACGATTGGAAGGTGTTTGCGAAGGAAATACAGTTCAGCCGGCCCGGCGAATTTTTCTACTTCGACCGCAACACCGAAACCGGCCTCGCCGATGGCACGCGGTTGAATCCCGCTTACGCCGCGTCGCTCAAGCAGCGCCCGATCACGCATAACGTCACGACCGGCTACCGCTTCAGCAGATGGGTTCACGATCAGGTATTCACGCCGGGCAAACCGTTGCATAGCCTGGGCCGGCGCGTTTATGAACGCGCCAAAATTCCCGCGCAAGGCCCGAAACTGTTGCGCGTTGCGGAATACATCAGCAAGGCCGCGCTGTTCGGCTGCAAGGATTGCGGCGACTGCTCGCTGCCGGACTGCGGTTATCTCTGCCCCGAATCGAGCTGCGTGAAGAACCAACGCAACGGCCCGTGCGGCGGCACGCGTGACGGCAAGTGTGAAATTGAAGATTTCGAGTGCATCTGGTCGCGCACCTACGACCGTCTCAAGGCCGAGGGCAACGAGCAGGAGATGCTCGCGCATGCGCCGGTGATTCAGGACCAGGCGCTGCGCGGCACGTCCGCCTGGGGCAATAGCTTTCGCGGCCTGGACCATCACGGCCGCCGTCCCGCCGCCGCCAAACCGCAACCCGCCGAAAAACCCCGCCTGTCATGACACAAAAAAAACCATCTCAACGCCCCTTCACTTTGATCAGCGAATTGATCAACAACTCCTTCGCCCGCGCCGCCCGCGCGTTTCAGGAAAAGGACGTCGCGAAGTATCAGGAACTCGCCCGCCTGCAAACCGAACTCGGCGCGGACTTCCTCACGGTCAACATTGACGGCACGCAACGGCTCAACATCAAGATGCAGGAGATGCTCGATTTCCTTCCCCGGCTCATCCCCGCGCTGCAGGAAGCTACGGATGTGCCGCTGTCCTTCGACAATCCCGCCGCGATTTTTCACGAGAAATCGCTCGCACTTTACCGGCGCAACGACAAGAACCAGCCCATCCTCAACTCGGTCGCCGCCTCGCGTCAGCATCTCGATGACATGATCGCGCTAGTCGCCAAATACGACACCAAGGTCGTGGTCATGGCCTCGGAAAAATTCGTCGCCAGCGGCGGTGCACAATGCACCAGCGCCCAAGAGGTTTATGAAGCCGCCAAGCACCACATTAAACTTCTGCGCGACCGCGCGGGTCGCCGCAACGACGACATCATCGTTGATCCCGGTCTTGCCCCCGTTTCTGCCGACACCTACGGCCTGGTCAACATGGGCCTCGACTCCATGAAGTTGATTCGCGCCGATGAAGACCTGCAGGGTGTCCACATTTCCGTCGGACTGACAAATTTTTCCTTTGGCGTGCCCAAAGACATTCGCACGGGATTGGAAAACGCCTACATCACACTCGCACACGCCAACGGTTTGGACTACGTCCTCGGCAATCCGGAAAAGGATTTGAAGCTGCTGGACAAAGACGACCGCCATCTTCAAGTAGTGCGCGAAGCGCTGGAAGAGGGTCGCCCGCAACCCGGGGAAACGCAGGAGGACGCCGGTTTCCGCCAGTCCAGCAAGATCATGGATTTGTTCAGCGCGGAAAATTTGTGATTTATCGACCATGCCCACACTCGTCACCATCAATCAGCAGACGCTCCCGGCAACGGCGGGAGTTTCCATCTTTGATTGTGCCGAACGGCTGGGCGTGCGCGTGCCCACATCGTGCAACAAGAACGGAAAGTGCCGTGAATGCCTGGTCGAAGTGGTTGCGGGCATGGAGCACTTGATCCCGCGTACGCCGGAGGAAAAGCATCTCACCGGAAAATTTCGTCTCTCCTGCCGGGCGCAAGTCAACGACGACAACGGCGCAGTCGTCTGCCACACCCTCAAGCGAGGCAGCATGAGAATTGAGGAAAGTTCCGCCGATCTGCCAGCCTGCATTCACGACGTTCCGCTCGAGCCCGCCGTCACCCGCGAAGGAAATTCCATTTTGCTCGACGGAAAACCCCTGACAATTTCAAGCGGCCCGATTCTTGGCGCGGCGATGGATCTGGGCACAACCACCGTGGTCGTGCGCGTGATCGATCTGGAATCCGGCGCGACCGTCGCGGGAGCGTCATTTGAAAATCCGCAGCGCTTCGGCGGCTCGGACGTGATGGCGCGGATTTCCTACGACACAACGCACTCGGGTCGACTGCTGCAGCGCACACTGCTTGGCTATCTTAACCATTGCCTCGAGGAAATGCCGATCGACCCGAAATGCATTTACGAGTTGATCGTTGCGGGCAACGCCACGATGCGCGATTTGTTTTTTGGCCTGAACGTCGAGTCCATCGGCCAGAAGCCGTATCGCTCGATTACCGAACACGAATTGCTTATGGGCCAACGCGATTCGACCACGCTGACGAGCACGGGACGCAAACTGCACCTGCCCATTTATCCGGACGCGCGCGTGCTCGGTCTGCCGCTCATCGGCAGCCACGTTGGCGCGGACACCTCGGCGTGTCTGCTGGCCATCGCGTTGCATCGTGAAGACCGGCTCGTTGCGATGATGGACATCGGCACGAACACGGAAATCGTCTGCGGCAACCGCAAACGCATCCTTGCGGCATCCTGCCCCGCCGGACCGGCGTTCGAGGGCGGTGCGATTTCGTGCGGAATGCCCGGACTCGAAGGTGCAATCGAGCGCGTGCGTCTCCGCGACGACGGCCGGACGGAATTCGATGTGATCGGCGGCGGCGTACCGGAGGGGATCTGTGGCTCGGGTCTCGTGGATGCGCTCAGCGAATTCCGTCGCAAAGACCTGATAGATTCCTACGGGCGCTTCGCCGACGGCGCGGACCGTTTTGAATTTGACCGGGCCAACAACATTTACCTTTCCGAAAGCGACATCAGCGAGCTGGCGCAGGCGAAAGGCGCAAACGTGGCTGGCCTGTGTGTCCTGGTCAATAGCTACGGCGTCCCTTTCGACGACATTGAGACATTTTACCTCGCCGGCGGATTTGCCCGCCATCTCGACGTGGAAGCGGCGAAACGAATTGGCTTTATCCCCGACCTGCCCACGGAACGGATTCGCAAGATCGGCAATGCTGCCATCGAAGGCGCGAGTCTCGCGCTACGTTCGACTTCGCAGCGCGCCATTCTCGAAAAACTTGTCAGAACCATCGGCCATGTGGAATTGGAAACGGATGCGCATTTCTTCGATCATTTTGTCGAAGGCTGCCAGTTTGCTCCGGTGCGCCAAACGATTGGAAACTTGAAATGATGACGATCCACCCAGTTCCGTTGCCTGTACCGGCCGCCGGTTTCACGCCCGTGAACAAGGAGGAACTGGCGCGGCTGATGGAGATGCCCGGAAGCTTCGCTTTCGACGAATTGATTCGGAAAACGATCCGCGAGACGGAGCGTTGGTGTCGGCAACATGTCACGCCGTGGCAGGCGCAACGGCTGATGGAGATATCCCGCATCGACAATGGTCGTCTCACTCTGGACGATGGCACAAGCTTGCGAACCGGTACGGCGTTCCATCACAAGCTCGCCGAAACGCGTGCTCACTCGATCATTATTTTCGGCTGCACGGTTGGCGACGCGCTTGACCGCCGCGCAGTTGAATTGTGGAAGGCGGAGCGATTCCACGAATCCTACGTGCTTCGCGCCTGCGGCGCGGGCCTTGCGGAGGCGTCGCGCACGCGGCACAGCGTCGCGCTTTGCGCATGGGCGGAAGCACAAGGCTGGTCGATTCTCTCCTCCGACGGCCCGGGCTATCGCGACTGGCTGCTGGAGGAAATACACGAACTGCATCGCCTGCTTGCCGAACATTCCGCCAAGCCGATGGCGGAACATTTGCGGATTAATGAGGAGGGCATGTTGCAACCGCTCCATTCGACGATCGTCGTCTTCGGCGTGACAGCGTTCAAAACAACGGCGTTGAAATCGGGAAATCGAATTCCGTGTCATGAATGTGATTTATCACCGTGTCGGTTTCGCCGCCGGCAACGGAGCGTTTCCAGAAAGGCGGTCCGGTTATGAACCGCGCCGTTGAAATCAACACGCCGAGCGCGGATACAACGCCGTGGCCCTACGCCCTATCGCGCCGCGCGCTGCTCAAGTGGGCGCGCGACAATGTCACTTTTGAACCGCAGCCGGACGATTCGATTGTAGGGTGCTTTCATTTTCTGGGCACAACCTGCAGCAACATGGGTCATCCAATCAAACTGCTTTTCTGGTTCACGCTCTCGCCCGCGCACGACGGCGAACGGACCATCGTGGAATCCCGCTGCCGCCCCGCGCCGGACGACACGGGTTGCCGGCGGATGTGTTCGGCGCTGGAATCGCCGGAATCGTTTCAGGTCATGTTGGAATGTTACGCGCCGCTGACCGGAAAAACCTTGAGCGAGGCACTGGCGTGGAATCCCGATTTGAACGTGGCCGGCTGCCTCTGCCACCGCAACAGCCAGAATCACAAATGGTGGAACGCCATCCAGGCGGTTCACTATGCCTTGAGTCTGCGCGGCGCCGCGAGCTATCATGGTTAATCGAATTATGAAATTGAAAATCAACCCGGAGAATGCCGACGCCGAGCAATTGATCCCGCCCGTCGCGCCGGACAGCTCGGCCATCGGCGTGAATTACACGGACGCTTACCTGAAGCCGTTGAATGCGACGCTGGAAAACGGCGTGAAACTGTCCTGCAAACGCAAAGGGCTCAAAATCCTGCTCACACTTGGTGACAAGAAGGGCGAAGCCCTCATGCGCAAACGCGAGCACGGCCCGGACGTGAAAATCATTTTGCGCCACGCCATCGAGGAAGCTGCGGCTGCAGCGGGTGGTGCGTTCGCCGTTGAAGAGGGCATCATGTATCTCGAAGTTTCTTGATCTCTAACAAGAAAATCTGCAAACAGCAGGGATGAAAATCATTGCCCGCGCACCCTGCCGCGTTGACCCCGCCGGCGGCGGCACGGACGCGCCGCCCTATTGTATTGAATACGGCGGCGAGGTCGTCAACTTCAGCGTATCACGCCACGCGTTCGTCAGCTTTGAGCGGCTGCCGAAAAATAGCGGCATGACGATTTATTCCCATGACTTGAAGAAAGGCGTTCATGCGCCGTCGGTGAGGGATTTGAAATACGACGGGCAAATTGATTTCCTCAAGGCATTCGTAAAACGGCTGCTGCCGGAGGAAACGGATTTCATGATCATCACCCGCTCCGAAGTGCCCGAGCGCACCGGACTGGGCGGCAGTGGAGCGATGGGCGTGGCGATGGTCGGAGCAATCGCGCACGTACTCGGCCACACGATGGCCAAGAACGAAATCGCGTTGCTTGCAAACGAGATCGAACGCAAAGACCTTGGTCACAGCGGCGGCAACCAGGATTCGTTCGGCGCGGCGATGGGCGGCATCAAGCAAATCACCTACCCCAAAGGCGGCGGCGACACATGCAGGCGACTCAAGGTTTCCGTCGGCACGATCAGCCAGTTGGAGCGCGATTCGCTCATGATTTACACCGGTGATGTTCACCTGTCCGGTTCAATCCACACCGACATTAAGAAATCCTACGCGCTCATTGATTCGCCAACGATCAAGGCGATGGACAACCTGAAAGCGGCGGCGCTGAATATGGCCCGTGCGCTGGAGGCGGGCGATCTCAATGCCTACGACGAGTGCCTGAACGCCTCGCGGTTAAATCACTACGCGTTGCACGAGAGTTGCAACAGCAACACCCTGCAGACCTTTTTCAAATCGCTCGCGCCTTACATCCGTTCGGGCAAGACCTGCGGTGCGGGCGGTGGTGGATTTATTTTTGTTCACGCCAGGCAGGCCCACTATAATGAATGCGTGCGCATTGCGGAATCGCTTAACGGGAAGGTCTATCCTTTCAAACTCGACGAACTGGGCGTAACGGTCTGGGAAGAGCCGCCTTCATCTGCGGATGAAATCAAATCCATTCGCGCAATGAATTGACTGCAATCAAGCCAAGTGACGGTTTAGAAAAGAGTATGCCGTCTCACGCATTCCTTGTGAGAATACATGCTCTCCGGGCCAAACCTTTATTTCAAGCCGACCGTCCGGAAAGGCAGACTGCGCGTAATCAAACATTGCCTGAGCGCCTCCTTAGCGCATCGACACTACCTCTTCAACTGGCCGCAAATCCGGGGGTCCCTTCAATCATCAAGGCTTATCGGAACTGGAACCAGGATTGGGCTGAAAAGGACTTGGATTAGAGGGATGCAGGATCGCCTCCTGGGCCCACTTGATCATTTCGGGATGAAAGAAGAAAACTCCCGCATTCTCGTTATCGCCGTGACAATCGACATATTCATAATAGGGAGCGAGTTTCTTTTTCAGAGTATCGATGATATGAGGATCGATGTTATCATCCGGATGGATTACGACTGCGGAAATGTCATGGGTGCGTAAAAAAAGAAGTGGGTTATTGCATTTGCCGTCATAGAAATCGTCGACTTCGCGCCCCGCCTGTTGCGCCATGCGCTGCACGTCACCGCTGATAAGCACATCAATTAAATCCGCCCAAGCGACGTAAATGCGATTACCCGTGAAGGCAGCCAAAAAGGGAGAACTGCCATTGTCTGTTTTTCCTGTCAAAATGGTCTTCCCCTTCACCCGGGAAAGGGTGAGCAGCAGCTTGCTTCGCACGGGATCGCAACGATAGGGACCGGTTCCTTCCAAGTGAAGCATCTCGACATTATTCCAAGCATTATCGCGCCAATAGAAACTGGCCCAGGCCCAAAAAGAACAAAGACTCGAAACGACAAGAATAAGGGTCAACAACCTGAAAAAAATGGCCCGACGCATGCATACCGCCGGGAAAAGCGTAATCCATCCGGCGCCATAGAGGTAACACCAAAGCTTACCCGTCCAATCAAAACGGCTTCCCACTGTGTAAAACTCCATGCCCAAAAAAGCGATGGGAAGAGCGACGACCATTGTCTTAATCGCCGGGGAAAGTTTGGACCAAACAAAGACAAGCCCCAAAAGAGGAAGATAAATGGGCCACCATAAAATCAAAAACTCGACGAGTTGGGTACGGCAATTCTGATCGGTCCATCCTCCGCCAACGTAAGTAGCGGTGGTGAGAAACTCCGAAAGCATTGGAGTCAGAAAAACGATGACAAGACCCACGCCGAGCAAAACAAAACGAACACTCTGTGGAAACAATTTATAATAATAAATCCAGAATAGCGCACCCAGAAGCAGCAACACTTCGAAGGGAAGAGCCCAGGTGGATACTCCTATCGTCAGAAATGGGATGGCTCCCAGACATATCCAGGGCCAGTTCGTTGCCCTGCGTCGCAACACCTCCGTCAATGACCAGACAAAAAAAAGAACGAGAAATTGTCCCCCACACGTCGAGTGAAAGGAACCCGCCCACGTCCATGCGCCTGTAGGCATCAATTCGTTGCGACAACCGTCATGAATCCATTTCAAAACAGGGTTGTGATTATGGGGATCATCCAATCCGGAAAAAATGCAATCGGCCTCGTTCGGATTGAAATTGGGTGTAATGAACCAAAAGTAGGCAGTTGCGCCAGTGGACGCACCTTCCATGAGGATGGGGGCCAGAATGGCAATCCAAATCTTTTGCCGGCTGATACGCCAGGCCGCTGCTGCCACGATAAAGCAATCGAAAGCCGAAAGGAGCGCCGAACTCAAATTGAAACCCGTGCCCACATCAAGGCCCAAAAGACGAGTCAGCACCGACATGCCATAATGGCCCAGGGCATAGTAATGGCAGAAAGGCAGGTCGGGATACCAACTCATCGGCGGCGGAACTTTTTCGCCCAGGCAGTAACTCGACATCAAACCGAGGTCGATGATGCCATCGCGCAATTGCATAATGTCAGGCCTGATCGCCCGCAAGGTTAGGGTGAAGGCAAATGACGCGAGAAAAATGCCCGTTGGTAAGCGAAGCCCCTTCCAATTCACTTTCGAATCAAAAATCGCCCAAATAAAACCGAAAGTCGTAAAAGGCAGCAGCCAAAGAAGCGAAGGAATGGCAACCACGTGCTCGACAAAATTCATGACGATAACCAGGGCAAGAGAAGGCACAATGAATCCAAACCACGGCGACTCCTTGGGGAAAAAATGCCGGAAAACCACCGCGCCTCCCACCACATGAAGGGAAATAATCGACCAGAGAAGGATCGCCCGAATCAAAAGCACAACAAAGAGTGAGGATCATCGAGCTGTCAGGCAAACCTCAAATGGCAATATGGGAACGAACGGAGTTAGCCTTCATAGGGAAAACCTTCATTCACTCACACAGGCTTATTGCAGTGGCCTTGACCTGCGGTAGGCTTATTCTCCGATAAGACCATGATAAATCGATCACTTGCCGTTCTGGCCTGGTTGGTCAATCTGTTCAATCCGCCTCCCCGTGACTCGATGAGTCTCACACAGAAAATCGGCCGCATTTTTCTCGTCGCGCTGACCTTAACGATAAGTTGCATTCTCGCGGCGATGTTGGAGGCAGTTATTATTTTTGTGATTCAACGAGGCCATGCCATGTTAAGCAGTATTCCCGAATTGCTGAGTGGCCTGGAAATCATCTTGGCTGGCATCTGCGTCAATGCTGTCTGCGTGGCCATACTGCTCCAGATCAGGAAAGCGGACCGAAAACTCATACCCCCGATTACTTGAAGCAAACCGAGATTTACCACGAGCTTCGCCAACGATATGTGCAGCCATCATCGAAGACCGAAATCAGCCCAACCTATTTTAGCCCGAAAACGTGCAAGGTAACGTAGAGGGACGAGGCAAAAAGGGTGGCACCCAAAAACACACAGACCGGTAGTGTTAGTACCCAGGCCAGCAAGATATTAATCAGCGTGCTCTTTTGGAGGCCGGATCGATTGGCGGCCATAGTACCGGCAATACCCGAAGAGAGGACGTGGGTGGTGCTGACGGGAAGTCCCATGAAGTCCGCCAATCCGATAGTTGCCGCAGCCATCAACTCTGCCGAAGCGCCCTGCGCATAAGTTAGGTGTGCCTTGCCGATTTTTTCCCCAACGGTAACAACGATACGCTTCCAACCGACCATCGTACCCAAACCAAGCGCGAGCGCGACCGCAACTTTCACCCAAAGGGGGATATATTTCGTGATCGCATCAAGATCACCCTTATCCTTCTTGAGAATGGCGGCATCGGCTTTATCGGTGACGAGTTTGGCTTTGAGAACCTTGCCCATGCTTTCGTCAATGAGGTAAATATCGGTACGCAGAGCCGCACGCGCATCGTGCGCGAAAGAGCTGAAGTCAGTCGTAGTAGAAAGTGAATCCGCAACCGACTGGGCTTCGACGATAATGGCAGCGAATGTCTTATCGGTGGCCTTCGGGCCTCCCGGCTTGATGAATCCCGAAAGTTCCGTGATGGCTTCCTCTTTGGTTACCGTGGTCCCATTGGCCAGGGGGTTGAGCACAGTCACCACTTGGCGAAGTTCGGTCGCCGCACCTTGAACCATCTTCGAGTCCAGGCCCATGTTGAGGGCAAAAGCGCCCGGGACGAGGCCGACGAGGATGAGCATAATCAGGCCCATGCCTTTTTGCGCGTCATTGGAACCATGAAAAACGCTGACTAGTGTGCAAGTGATAACCAGAATGCAGCGAATCCAGAAAGGAGGAGGATTCTTTCCTTCCGGAGCCTTGTAGAGATCCTCACGTCGAATAAGCAATTTGAAAAGGAGAAGAAGGAGAGCTGCTCCGATAAAACCAACGAGAGGGGAACAAAGTAGCGCCATGCCGATTTTATAAGCCTGCTCCCAATTGATTCCGGCCGTCCAGCTATTGCCAGCCATCAGTGCATTGGCAACACCGACCCCCATGATCGAACCAATCAACGTATGCGAACTGGAGGCGGGCAATCCCAGGTACCAAGTCCCGACGTTCCAGATAATAGCGGAAATAAGCAGCGCGAAAATCATCGCAAAACCTGCGCCGGAACCGGAATTCAAAACCAGCTCCACCGGTAACAAGGCGACAATGCCGTAGGCAACGGCACTTCCTCCCACCACAACACCAAACCATCCCAGAACCCAACCAACAAATCCAAGGGCCCCGAGCAGGTTCCAGCAACCGGACCAGATGACCGCATAAACCGGTTTCAACGTGTGGGTGTAAATGACCGTGGCAACGGCGTTGGCTGTATCGTGAAAGCCGTTGACGAATTCAAAGCTCAAGGCCAGGGCCAAGGCCAATAACAAAAAGAAACCGGCGGCGAAGGTAAGCGTTTCCCCAAAAAGTTCCATAATACTTTCTCCTCTGAAGTTGAGCTTGGATGCACCCCGAACACTTCGAAAAGGCGGGGACCAATCGCGCCGTAGTCAGACAGGATACTGTGACAACCTCGAGGACGAGAGGTTACCGTTTCGTGACTTTTATCACCCGTACCTTGGAATTCGGCAAATGGTCAAAGCGAAAAAAACGGAATGGCTCTTTAAGCCACTATCTTCTCTTCTTCCATCACTTCCACGCCGCCGGTCTTGGCTCCGACTCGCACCACCGCCTCTAGTTCCTCCGCTTCCGCAAAGAAGTGAATGACCCAGGCGGGCTCCTCTCCACGCCGGTATTGGATAAGCCGGTATTCGACCGAGCTTATGCCCCTCATTTTCACGAAACCGCGTATCTTTTCGAGCGCTTTATTCGAATCGATCAGAAGATCGTTTTGGGGAATAATTTGAGAATAAGTTGGATTTTCCGCTTTGAAGGACTCGACCGTATCAGGATGCTCCGAGGAAGTTTTTGCGGCCACAGTCACCACCCGATTCTTGCCGTTCGTGATCGGATCCATGAAAGTAAACCTCCACGCATCGGGCTGAAAATTTCCATTGGTTCGCGCACTGGAAATACTCATAAGCTTCGAGCGAACTTCAGGACGTAAGCGACGCTGGGCGATTTTTAGCGCACGCAGTGCCGTGAAAATTGTCTGATTACAGGGCGGTTTAAACCCAAATACACATCCAAGTGAAAGAAGAGAACAATGCATCGTACTCATAAAAAAATTTGTTCGAATCTGCTACTTCAAGAGAGGGTCATGCGGTAGTATACACCGCTTTTCGCTCCTTGATAGGGCAGATGTTGTTTTATCATGGTAAGTAACCCCCGTTGCTCGGTTTGCCCTTTGGCAACCAATTACTGAATTTTTTTCTTTTAGCTGTTCCCGTGCCTACCGTTTCATCAAGGCTCAAAAGTCTTCCGTCAAACCGGTAACTGCAGAAAACTTGTATTATATTATCGGCAGGCCAATTCTTACTATTCATTCAGCATTTGAAAGTGAATTTTTATCTCAGGGTTTTTAATCTATCCGATATTATTCGCTTAAGTATCTGGTATTAAATTTTTTGCACATATGCAATTTCTCCTCTCATGAGCATCAAATTTAATAACTATCGCTGCATTTAACCATAGCCTTAAATAGGACGTTTCTATAGTCAAATATTTTTTAATACCCAGCAAAACAACTTAAATCAAATATATATTCTATTTGAATTAGGATTATGCTATGTATTTTGCACGGCAAAAGAGTTCTTCAACTGCAATTGGCAACCGCCACCTGCACAGGTAACGAAATCCACCGCGCTACGAGAAAAAAGACTACTTCGATTACTGCGAGCTTCCCACGACGCTAAGCGCCCGCGTGCCGTTAAAATCAATCCGCAATCCGATTTTTTGTCCCGTGGTCGGATCTGTCGTCCAACTGCCAGAAAATATCCAGTAATCAACCCCTTGTGTCTGAGGCCGACCAAGATATTTCAAAATATCCTCCTGGGACATATCCCGCAAGAAGTCCTTCCATTCATCCAAACTCAAATCCCGTACCGCCACGCGTTGCAACAGCTTGGCCCGGGCGGTCTGACGGGCCGCTTCAGCATCCTTTTCAGCCTGCTGCTGGTCGGCTATCTTCTTCTGCACCTGTGCCAGATATTGTTGCGCTTCCGTCTGATGCGGATTGGTTGGGTAGGCCCACACATAGGCTTGAGCAAGCATCAGTTGCTCCTCCGGCTTGGCCCCGGCATCGTTCATCCGGGCCTGCAAAGTTGTGAAATCCTTTTCTTCGGGATGATCGTACAAAGCCAGTTCCTGCTGGAGACTCGCCACCTTCACCTCGGCATCGCTGCTCTGCTTTTGTAAATCGGGCAGGCTTTCTTTGAATTTTTTCGCGTCTACCTTCGCCTGGACAAGAGCCTGCTTGGTGTCCACCAACTCATGCACTGCTGCCTTGAAAGACGGTGGGAAGTAGCCGCGCTTATCGAAAAAATTCAGCCGCTGCGGGGAAAGCTCGCTCCCCTCGACGTGTCCGGACGTGACGGTCAGGAAAAATGCCACGCTTTCCATCATGACAAAAAAGATGATCTGCCGCTTCATTTCGCCGCTCCGTAATAATAGTCGACGCTTTGCACCGTTTCATCCGTAAAATAAATCGCCAGGCCAAATTGTTGATTTGTCAGTGGATTCAAGATCATCCTTTGGCCATATCCCCAACGATTGGAAGCGACTTCGCTGGGTTGCCCGAACAGCTCGGTCACTTGCGCGGTGGTTTTGCCGATCAGGGCCTGACGCATTTCGGATAAAGTCACCTGTCCCTTGCTCGCCCGATCCAATAAGTCCGTCCGCGCATCGGCGGCGGCCTTCGCGGCATCGGCCTCGGCTTGTTTCTTTTGGGCTTCCTGTGTTGCGATGTCGGTAGTCACCCCCGTCAGTTCCGTCTTGGCGGCCTCAATCAGGCTCCCCGTCGGGAACTTGGAAATAAAATCATTGAGTTGATCGCGCGCCGCAGCCAAATCGCCCTTCGCACGCATTTTGGCTATCTGGCTAAAAAGATAAGTCTCGGAATTTTTTTTCTCCTCGATCTCCTTTTGCAATTCCTGCTGGTCTGCTTCAGCCTTGGTAATCTGGTTTTGGGCGTCAGTCACCTGGTCTTTGACCTGATCCCGCGCATGCTCGGCATCCGCCAATTCGTGTTTGGCGGCATCAATCTCGACTTGCAATTTTGACGTCAGGTTCTGATTCATAAACCCAATCCAATATTGGGGAGCTTGCTTGCCGAGAACAGGTGCGGACACCAAAAGAACAATGACGGAATGGACTGCGATCAAGGCGAGGTAAAAAACGGCCGATGGAATCAGCCCCATCCGATAGAGATAAGAAACCCACCAGACTTGGCCAGCCAACGTGAGCAAAGAAAGCAGAACGATAAGAACCATGAATACCGCCGCCACGTTGGTCATATTGAACGCCAGGAACAAAAGAAATCCTGAAACAACCGTACAAAGCAGACTCAAAATCAAGCGACCGCTGGCATAAAGAAAAGCCCGGTTTAACCTCGCATAGATTGGAGCGAAGTAGGCCGAAAAACAGCGGCTCAAAAGAACATCGATAGCCCAGCCCGCTAGTAAGGTCCAAAATACAATCGTCCCCATTAAGGCAAAGAGGAGAGGCAGTCCCTCCTTGCCCAGCTCATCGTTGTACTTGGAAAAAAACGGAGTGAGATCGTTCTGGTGAGCAACAAGATATTCGCCAAAGTTTTCCGAACCTGGCGCGACAGGTGGAACGGTTCCGTTGGCAGCAAGCAAAGGCGTGCTTATCATCACCAGCCAAAAAATCAACGCGCACAAGCCAATGGAATCCATGGCCTTTTTCCACGTTGGGCGAGGTAAGGAATGACAAATCGGGATCATTTCGATTGAAATTAGCAACTGACCGCTTAAGAACAATAAGCACTTAAGCCAGATTCTCTGGCTTGCCGTCAATCCTGTAAGCAAGTATTTTTAAGAAGGTGAAAAATCGTTTTCTACTTATCAAGTGCATTACCATGGGTGCACTGAGCTTCCCCACACCCTTTCTCATCTTCTTTTCTATGTCTGGAGTCAATTTTGGACAGATCAGTTACTCCCATCGATTTCTTCTCATCTCCATCCTTCTCCTTAGCGGCTCATTGATTGGTGTCGCCTTTTACTATAAGGATTCTGCCATGATGGCATTGAGGGACTGGTATCCCTCTGACAATCCGTAGAACCTGTTTACGAGTGGGTAAAGTAGTCCACCAGCGCCGCCCAGACTTTCTCACGCGCCGCTTCCTGCTCTTGGGACGTCATCGTGGAATTAAGATTCAACAACGAATGACCCGATGAGTCGTCGAGTTGATCCAGCAGAAATTCTTTTCGTTCCGTTGCGCTTGCCTGTTCCATATCTCCAAAATCCTTCCAAACCAGGCCGGAAATGGTGTACTGCCCCTGAAGGCCTGAACTCAGGGAAATTCTTTGATAGGTATGGGTCGTTTGTGGCGTTGCGTGAGCAAGTGCCACCAAAAAATCGTTCAGATTCGATTCGTTAAGCGATCCGGAACCCAGGATATGAATTTCCAGGGCATCTCTCTGCATGAAACCACCGAGATGCGCAAAAATCGTCACATGCGAATAAGGCGTTTGGCCCAAGGCAGAGCTGATCGGACGATCCACTAAAAGATAGTTGAGCCCAAAAGTGCCCACGATAAAAGTTCCCAACACAATGCATAACCATTTGAAAAGATTGAAATGGGGTTTTTCTGCCACCTGATAATCTTCTGCTTGAGCCGATGTCACTGCCCTTGGCTGCACTGGAGATGCCGCCATCTTCGGTTGAGACGCGGTGGTCTGGGGGGGATCAGCAACAACCCGAGGTAATGCACCCGTGGCCACCACACGAGGCAGCGTACCCGTAGCCACTCGTGGAGTCGGAGCAGGCGCCAGTTTTTGACTCGGCCAAAGATGAGGCAATTCACGCACCTGTTTCCAAGCATTATGTGGAACACTCCATATCAACTGGGAACGTGAAAGTTTTCCCTCGGCAATGGCAGCTCGCACCACTTGCTTGGGGAGGGTCGTCGTTTCGTCCTCAGTTCCCTTTACATGCAAAATAAGATCGTTGTCTGGCATAGAATGACGCTCCCTAATAATATCAGATTCTATCGCCAGGTCATATCAGGAATCGCGCCAATTTCTCCAAATGCTATGTAAGACATTGATTACCAAAATATTAGGCCGAACCATTTCTTTGGCTCTAAATTTAAAGATGGGATTGTGTAAGTATGAAGTCACCTTTCGTCAAAAAGCCCCACACTTCCTTAATTTATCGTGGCAAGAACCCGACACTTGAGTTAATTTAACGAAGCCAGGAGTGGTAAAACGTCGGCAAGCCAACCCCGCCAGGTCCGAAAGGAAGCAACGGTAACTTGACTGCCGTTGTTGCTGCTTCTGGTTTTCTTTTGAAATTGTGGGAATTACCCCGGCAAGAGTAATCGATCCCTCTTGATTGAAGGTGGATAACCCGCTACTCCTCCACGATGGTATTACCCCTCTTCTGAAACGAAATGACCCTGCAAGAGTTCAAAGCTGCAGCAGAAGAACTGGGCAGCAAAGCCGACGTTCTGGACGGCGTCCATGGCTACTTCCGTAGCCACGTCGACAGGTTATATAATCTCTGCCAACGCTTCGGACTTTTTTCCAGCAAACTGGGCGACGTGCTCGAAGTGGGACCTTTCTACAGCTACACCCCCTTCATCCTGCGTGCCGCAAGCTCGTCCTACACCGTTCTGGAAGGAGATGATCCCGTCGTCTATCCACTGGGGCCCCTTTATAAAGAATATTCCATTAATCTGGCCTATACCGATTTTTTTGAATTATTCGGCCCAACTAAAACGGCTCTTCATACGTTGGCCCTTCCTGACAACCATTTTGACACGATCTTGTGTTGGGAAACGATGGAACATTTCAACTTCAATCCGGTCAAATTCGTTCGCGAGCTTCATCGCATTCTCAAACCGGGGGGAAAAGCCTGCATCACGGTCCCCAATAATGCGTCCATTTACAACCTCATTAACCTGCTTCTTGGGAAAAGGGAAAAGGTGATAATCGATAGCTATTACAAATTTGAGGACTACGAATGCAACGGTAAAAAAGCTTTTTTCGGGTTTCACTGGCGGGAATATGGACTGCGGGAACTGGCTCACTTATTTCAGCAGGCTGGTTTTAAGATTCAGTCCTCCGTAAGCTTCAACGAATTCTCCAGCCCCGAGCGTATGAACCTTCCGCGCCGCTTCACTCGAACCTTGTATCAGGCCGGCACAATGTTTTTACCCCGCTATCGCTCGCATATTTATGTGGTCGCAAGCAAGTAACTCATGGATTGACCTGATAAGATTGTAACTCTGCCGCATCGAGATTGAGCGTCAGCGTATGGCCCGCCTGTTTTTCCCCGGTCACCAGATTCACCACCGAACCAGGGGCCGGAAATTTGACCGTCACCCCGGTCTTGCCCTGCATGGAAGTATTCACGACGTAGTAATAAGTGCCGTTTTTCGGAGTTGGAATTTCACGCACCACTACTTCGGGATCACTCGAAGCATCCTCCAGCTTTTTCGAAGGCAAAGCGGGAACCGCTAGAAAAGCCTGGTCGAAACGACGCATGATTTCGGGGAAACCAGTCGAAAAACTGGAAGCGCAGTGATAGGCGATATTGCGCGGATCGCCGTAAGCGACGGCTCGCGCCTGCTGCAGCATCAGGTTCGAACCGGCATGGTCCGTATCCACCGCCGTATAACCAAGAAGCTGATCAAACGGTGAAAAAGTGGGCATCGGATCCTCGTTCAGTGGATAATCCCGCACCACCGTCAGCCCCGAAGCCGCGCGAAAATCCTCCAGGGGCTGCGGGTTCGAAACCGTAAAAAGACGACCCATTGGATAAGTCATCATCACGTCCTCGACGTTCTTATAATGCTCGGGATCGGCGACGGGGGCCGCATGAAATTCCTCCAGGCTACCCTTGATCGGGACCTGCTCTTTCAAAACTGCGCCATAGAAATTCTCCCGAAGCACGGTGTTGAAATTGGTCGGCAGCAAATGCTCCTTGTAGTATGGGTCGCTCACCCTCTCGGTAAAATTCTTCCACCAAACCGGATCATCGGTAACCACCCCCGCGTTATCTTTGCCTTCCTGGTGCAGGATAGGAACCGCGTCGCAGCTCCACGTCGTAAAAAGCACCTGAACATCCAGCTGGCCAAGCTGCTGCCTGAGATAATCGCGCAGGGCCGTCAGGAACTCGACCCGCTTGCCCTGCCACCAGGCGATATATTTTTTATAAAGCGCCTTGTCGCCTTCATAGGAAGCAATCAGTGTTTTTTGGCTGGCGGTTAGCGCCTGATTATCATGCGTGTTGTCAGCCTTGAATCGCGCGATGGCGGCATCGGAAAAACTGATCGGTAATTCCGTATTTCTCGTGCGCAACCAGATGCCGGAAAACTTGGCCTGATCCTTGAATCGAATAATCGACTTGTCGAAAATGCGCTCGAAATCCGTCAACGTATCGGGATCGGTCAGGTCGGCATCGTGACCCTCGCACCAAGCGAGGCTGGTATAATCTCGCCCTCGTATCCCATGGTAAAGTTTTCCCGCGCGCCTCTGGTTACCCAGACCGTGGTCATTCTGTCCAATGGCACCCGCGTACTCGTAGTAAGGCACGATGTCGAAACCTTCCGCCGCAACGACGGGCACCAGGCGCGTCCATAAATCGCGATTCGGCGGCTGGCCTTCGTTTACCCAATCCACATCGCCCGTTTCGAATCCCTGATTGTAACCGTACTCGAGCAACGCCATGGAAAAGGTGTTGATGCCGAGAATCCGCGCCATCTTCAGCTTGGCCCGGTACCAATCAATATCATCATCGTAGGCATTTTCTTTTCCCGGCTTCTGGATCACCATATCGGCCATTTCTTCGCGCCAGAAAATGCGACGTCTCGGTAAATCTTTCGGTGGAAACCGGACAACCGCAGCCAGCTTTGCGGGGTCTCCCACCTCGTAGAGTTTGATTTTCCCCACCGCCACGCCCTCCGAACGCGGATCGTTCAGTTTTTTGGTCTGAAAAATCACAACGTTAAATCCATCTGCCGGTACGAAAGGTCGGTTGCCCGGTGGAAGCTCGCGGGAATTTTTGACTCCCTGAAAACGATCCATCAGGCAGAAAAATTCCTTGTAGGTCTGCCACTGACCGCTTTGCGGATAATTAAGCGACTCCACGCTCGGCTCCGTATATTGCCCGCGTGCATCGCCCCAGGCCTTCCCCGTCGACCAACCGCGAACATAATCGGCGCCCCGATTAGCCATGAAAATCGTCCGCGAAACATCGTCGGGATAATCGATGGTCAGGATATAAGCTTTTCCTGCAATTAGCCCCTTTCCTTTGCCAATCAGATAAGAGAAGGCTTTCGACTTGTCGCCCGGAAGCAAAACGCGCGCTGGTCGACTCAGCACCTCCTTGACCTGGCTGACCTGCGGAACCGATTCGTAGGAAGGAGAAATTTTTGCCGCATCGATCTCATCGACCAGCTTGAGCCCCGCCGTGACATCTGTCATGACCGGAGTGATTGTATCTTCTGAAGCCCCAGGAGCTTCACCCTGCACGACACCGCAGACCATCATCACAACCAGCGTACAGAAAGTCGTTTTCACAAAATGAAGCGGCGATTGCATTATTCTCAGCTTATTCTTTCAGCCCCTCTTTAAAAAGTCTCACTTATTTGTCGAGACCCCGGCTCCAGACTTGCCGCGCATCACCGACGCGTTACGCTAAATGACTCATGGCTTACCAGGTTTTCGCCCGCAAATACCGGCCCCAGACTTTCGCCGAAATCGTCGGCCAGGAACCGGTCGTGCGCACCCTCACCAACGCGCTGCGTTTGGGTCGCATCGCGCAAGCCTATCTTTTCGTCGGGCCGCGTGGCACGGGCAAGACTTCCACCGCGCGCATCCTCGCCAAAGCGCTCGAATGCAAAAGCGGCCCCACCGCCGACTTCGACCCCAAGGAAGACATCTGCACTGAAATCGCCGAGGGCCGCTGCCTCGATGTCCTCGAAATCGACGGTGCCTCCAACAACGGCGTCGAGCAAGTCCGCGATCTACGCGACAACGTCCGCTACACCCCTACGAAAGGCCGCTACAAAATCTATATCATCGACGAGGTCCACATGCTCTCGACGGCGGCCTTCAATGCGCTGCTCAAGACACTCGAAGAACCGCCCGCGCACGTGAAGTTTATCTTCGCCACGACCGAAGTTCACAAGCTGCCCGCCACGATTCTCTCCCGCTGTCAGCGCTTCGATCTCCGCCGGATTCCCGAGCCGCTCATCCGCAGCCATCTCGCCCACATCTGCGAACTTGAAAAAGTCGAGGCCGAACCGGGTGCGCTCGACGCCATTGCCCGCTACGCCGAAGGGGGCCTGCGCGACGCCGAATCGGCACTCGATCAAGCCATTAGTTTTTATGGTGATCGCGTTTCCGAGGCCGACGTCCTCTCGCTTTTCGGCCTGACTGGTTTCACCCCGGTCGCCGGTCTGGGTCGCGCCCTCGCACAGGGCGATGTCGGGGCCGTTCTGAAAGCGGCGCGGGAACTCGCCGCCGCAGGCAAAGATCTCGGCAAACTCAGCCAGGACCTGCTCGGGTTCTTCCGCAATCTCGTCATCTATCAGGTTTCGCCTACGGCACTCGAGGGAGAAATCTCGACACCGGAAAAGAATGTGCTCACCGAAGTCTCAGGGCAGATTTCCCGCAGCGCCGCGCTTGGTATTTTGGAGGAATTGAGCCATCTCGAAAACCGACTCCGCTACGCTCTCGCCAAAGATGTTGTCTTCGAAGTCGCTCTCATCCAAATGAGCCAGCTCAAGGAAAAAGTTTCGCTTGAACGCATCCTTGAAACGCTGGGTGGAGCACCCTCTCCATCAGCCATCGCACCTACTGCAGCCGCAAAGGCGGTCGCTCCCGTTTCCATTCCTGCAGCCACGCCTCCTCCACGTACGTCGACGCCGGAATCGGCTTCTCTTGCTACTCCCTCTCCCGTTATCGTTCCAAAGTCCGCTTCCACGACGACGACCGCTGCAGCCAACGCTGCATGGACTGTCGCTGTCGAGAAATTCGCTCAAGAGCGGCCCATGGAAGCTGAAACCATTCGCGCTATCACCTTCCGCGAGTGCAAGGCGGATGAACTTCAAGTCAACCTCCCCAAGGCTTTCGAGAAAAAACTCTTCTTTCTACGTAGTCCCCGCAATGCCGAACTTCTCGAACAAACTCTGGCTGCTGAACTCGGTCGCAAATTCAGTCTCGTCTATTTCATCGACGACTCCAGCAAAGCTGTTGAAGCCACTCCTGCGCCCTCAATTGCGGCTTCTGCCACTCCCGCCAAGCCAACCGCGCCGCCGCCCAACATGTCGCAGGAAGCTTTCCTCACCGACCCCGTCATCCAGAATGCCCTGAAAATTTTTGAAGCTAAAATCGTGGCGCCCGCCCGATCCTAATTCACCTCACACCTATCGGAGAAAATAGCCATGAACGTAATGAAAATGATGAAACAGGCCCAGGAATTGCAAGCCAAGGCCGCCAAACTTCAATCCGAACTCGCCGCACGCCAATACAGTGCGGAAGCAGCTGGTGGGCAGATCAAGGCCGTGGCAACCGGCGAAGGGCAGCTCGTCAGCCTCAAGATCGATCCCGCATTGCTCAAAGATGGCGAAGCCGAAATGCTGGAAGACCTGATTGTCACCGCCGTGCGCGAAGCGATCGACAAAGGGAAGAGTGACGCTCAAAAGGAACTTGGCAAGCTCATGCCCGCTGGCCTTGGCGGTTTGCCTGGTTTTTAACAAGAAGTCATCCCGAGCTTGTCGAGGGATCAGACACGTTATCAAACCGGGTCCGCCGCGAGAAAATCTAGGCAACGTCTCACTTATCGGTAAGTGAATACGTGTCTGATCCCTCGACAAGCTCGGGATGACGGAGGTTTAATACCGGAGCCGTGTCCAAGCCGACTGTCTCCATTATCCTCACCTCGGAAACATTTCCAACCGCGCCTCCTCCATTCCCCGAAAATGGCGCAGCCGGCGCGATAGTCGAGTTCTACGGCGTCGTGCGCGGTCAGGAAAAGGACCGCAAAATCGAAGCACTTCACTACGAAGCTTACGAAGAAATGGCACGTAAACAGTTCGAGAAAATCATCGCTGAATTGAACGCCCTGCATCCGGTTCACAGCGTCGCCATCATGCACCGCGTTGGCGCCGTTCCTGTCGGCCAGCCTTCACTTCACGTCCGCGTGCGTAGCACCCATCGCGCCGAAGCATTCGCCTTCGCCAGTCAGCTCATCGACCGGATGAAGCAGGACGTGCCGATTTGGAAGTCCGCAGGCAATCGATAAATCCACGCTATCCGTCATCCTGAGGTTGTCGAAGGATCAGCTTCAGTTCTGTCTTGCAAACTTCCTCCAGCGCTTTCGCGCAGAACATCCATGGCTTGCTCCACGTCTTCTTCTCTCACCTGAATACGAATTCCACCTATGGCATTGCTCCACAACCAATAATTTTGAATCGTGAATTCGTCAGGAAGAAACGTCTTGATCCCCGATCCTTCCAGACAAGATTGGATCACCTGCGCCTCTGGTAACATCGAGCAGGTTCGGATCGTGACCATGAGGCACTATCTCACCACTTCAACAGGTAGGCAAATATCAGCGGTGCCACGATGGAAGCATCCGACTCAATGATATACTTCGGTGTATCGACACCCAGTTTGCCCCAGGTAATCTTCTCGTTCGGCACCGCGCCGGAATAGGAACCGTAACTCGTTGTCGAATCGCTGATTTGACAGAAGTAACCCCAGAGTGGCACGCTCGTCCGCTGCAAATCCTGATGCAGCATCGGCACCACGCAAATCGGGAAATCGCCCGCAATACCGCCGCCGATCTGAAAAAAGCCGATGGAATTTTTCGCGCTCGTCTTTGTATACCACTCGGCCAGCTCCATCATGTATTCGATGCCGGTGCGCACCGTGTGCACTTTCTTCACGTCGCCTGAAATGCAGTGGCCCGCGTACATGTTGCCCAGGGTCGCATCCTCCCAACCCGGCACGAACATCGGCAGCTTCTTCTCCATGGCCGCCAGCAGCCACGAATTTTTCGGGTCAATCTGGTACTCTTTCTTCAACACGCCCGAAGCGAGAATCTTGTACATGAACTCGTGCGGGAAATAGCGCTCGTTCGCCTTGTCCGCCCGCACCCATTCTTCCAACACGGCGGTTTCGATCCGGCGCATTGCCTCCATTTCAGGAATGCAGGTATCGGTCACACGATTCATATGGCGATCGAGCAGCCCCTGCTCATCGGCGGGCGTCAGGTCGCGGTAGTTGGGCACCCGCTCGTAATAATCGTGCGCGACGAGATTGAAAATATCCTCTTCAAGATTCGCCCCTGTGCAACAAATCGCGTGCACCTTGTCCTGCCGAATCATCTCCGCCAGTGAAAGCCCCAGTTCCGCCGTGCTCATCGCTCCGGCAAGAGTCATGAACATTTTTCCGCCCTTTTCGAGATGAGCCTCGTAGGCTTTTGCTGCATCGACCAGCGCAGCAGAGTTAAAATGACGATAGTGATGATTGATGAAATCGCGGACGGGAGAGGCGCTCATGCCGCGCATCCTAAATCAGTCCTGCCGCGATGCAAAATGATTTGCCGGAATTTACGTCACTTTTTTGTTACTGCACTGATCACGTATAACTACATCAGAGCCCGTCATCCTGAGCGAAGCCGAGTCCAAACGCCTTGGTCAAGCGGGAGAATTTACCCGAGGCGCAGTCGAAGGACCTGGCCGGATGAGGCAAATCGTGTGAATGGCGTCATCACGTTTTGAAATGCGGAAAGAAATCCCGCTGGTCGCTCATGCGAAAAGTGAGCAGCCGTATCTTTGCAAAAAAGTCTTTAGGCGCATCTCATGCCTGTTCTCATTTGGGCCATATCTCTCGACTTCGGCTCGCTCCTGCGGAGGGCAGTATAACATTTAGTTAAATTAACTGCCGTGCGCAGCACCTCACCTTCGCTCGAGATGACACTTCGTAAGAAAACGAAAAAAGTTGCGAGGAGCCAAGCTACAACACAAGGTATGCAGCCATCCATGGCAACTTCCTCTTCCTCGTCGGTTCAGGCACCACCGCGCGCATTTCACTTTCTCGGCATCTGCGGAACCGCCATGGGCGCCGTCGCCGCCATGCTCCATGATGAAGGCTACACCGTGACCGGCTCGGATGAGAGTGTTTATCCGCCGATGTCGACCTTCCTTGCCGAAAAAGGCATCGCCATCCAGTCGGGTTACCGTCCCGAAAATTTGCCCGCGGAAGACGTCATCCTCGTCGTCGGCAACACCATCAAGCGCGGCAATCTCGAGCTCGAGGCAGCACTCGAAGCGAAACGTTTTTATCTTTCGCTTCCCGAGACGATGAAGACCTATTTTCTGCGCAAGACCCACAATCTTGTCGTTACCGGAACCCACGGCAAAACCACCACGACTTCCCTCCTCGCCTGGATCTTCGAGCATGCCGGACGCAAACCCTCCTACCTCATTGGCGGCCTGCCGAAAAATTTGCCGCAAGGGTGCACCAAACAATCAGGCCCTTACTGGATCATGGAAGGCGACGAATACGACACCGCCTTCTTCGACAAGCGGAGCAAGTTTCTCCATTACCTTCCCGAGTTGGTCATCATTAACAATCTCGAATTCGATCACGCCGACATCTTCGATAACCTCGCGGCGATCCAGAAATCGTTTTCGCACCTCGTCCGTATCGTCCCGCGTAACGGCATGATCTTGGTCAACGCCGACGACGCCAACGCGCTCAAGGTAGTGAAGGACAGCCCCGCTCCTATCCTCGAAGTCGGTTTTTCGGAAAACGCCGCCGTCCGCATTCACGATGTCCGTGCTGAAGGCGAAACACAGACTTTCCGTCTCCTCGACACCGAGTTCACGCTCCCGATGTCGGGCACGTTCAATGTTCGCAATGCCGCCATGGCCATTGCCGCCGCTCATTTTTACCAGATTCCCTTGCCGGAAATCGTTAAGGCTGTTGCTGCGTTTCAAGGTGTGAAACGTCGCCAGGAAATTCGCGGTGAAGTACGCGGCGTCACCCTCATCGACGACTTCGGCCATCATCCTACCGCCATGCGCGAAACGCTCCATGGTCTCCGCCAACGCTTTCCCAACCGACGCTTGTGGGCCTTGTTTGAACCGCGCAGTAACACCACCCGCCGCGCTGTTTTCCAAAAGGACCTTCCGGCGGCGCTTTCCCTTGCCGATGGCGTCTTCGTGGCGCAAGTCGCCATGCTCGAACAGATCCCCGCCCACGAACGGCTCAACCCGGAACAAGTCGTCGAAGACATCAAGAAGACTGGCATTCCCGCCTTCTACGAACCTGACGCCGATGCCATCATCGCCAAGCTCAATCCGCTTTTGCAACCCGGCGACGTCGTTATAGTCTTTAGCAATGGCGGCTTCGGTGGTATCCACCAAAAGCTGCTAGCGTTGAAGTAACCCGTTGTGTCCCAGCAAGCCTAATATTACAATTCTGTAATCTAACAAATCCCGGAATCCTTTCAGAGTCCGCCAGAGTCTAATCAAATATGCCCCGCAATCGTTATACCCTCGCAGCGGCCGTCCTCGCCTTTCTTCTCGTGGCGAATATCTTTTATTACTGCTTTTCGGGTTGGGGTCTCATCACGGTTAAGGTTCAGAATGTCCCCCTAAGCCAAGTGATCAAAAGCATCGAGTGGCAGGGCTGGGTGAAAATTTACACGAACATCGATCCCACAACCAAGGTCAGCATGTATGTCGAGAAAGTCCCGCTAACCGAAGCATTGGAAACACTCTCGGTGAATGCAGGCGGCCAGTGGAAACTCGGCTTTTTCGTTGGCTCCTCTTCCACCCAGGTAAAGGAAACAATCCGCTCTTTCCAGGCGGGCGGCACGGACGACAGCCTCAAAATCTACAGCTATCCCACCATGCTCGGAAGGTTGGTCATCAGCAGTGGTGACGACGATACCGACACCCCTCCCGTACCCGATCCACGCCTCCAAACCTGGCCGGGACTTAAGGCGGAAGTCGTCCCTGTCAGCACCAGTCCGGCTCCCTCAACCGATCAATCAACATCGCCGCAGCCCGGAGATAACCAAGCCCCCGCAGCTCCAACAACGGTGCAAGGCTACCTCCGCGCCTTTGCCGAATCGGCCGACATTTTCATCATCTCCAATTCCTCATGGGACCCGGCTGTGGCCAATCCGCCGCCAGCCAATTCCTCCATCATCCACGCGATCAAAAATTTTGTGAGCAATAACCATGGCGCCTCGACGCTCGCCTTTGTCCTCCAGGCTCGCGGTCAGCGCGGCCCAAGGGATGGTGGTGGATTCCGACGCGGAGGATTTGCAGGTGGAGATACCGGATGGAGCACCATGGAAGATCGCGTCCGCAACACTCTCAATGGATTGCCTGCGGATGCCCGGGCCAGTGCACTCAGCCAACTCGACCAGGAAACTAAATTCAGGAAAGAACTTCAGGCTGCTTCTCCGGATCAACGGCAGGCCATGATGAGGCAACACATGACAGCAAGGTTGGCCGATAATCCCGGTCCATTGTTACGGCTGTCTCCCGATAAACGGGCAGAACGATATTCGCAGATGGTCGCAACGCGCATGGCGGCTCAGGGAAAATAATGAAGCTCTCGCTCTTGCGAAGGCACCGGATCCTTGCCTTCACGCTGGTGGAATTGCTCGTGGTGCTGGCGATCATCGCCTTGATGACCTCCTTATTACTACCCAGCGCCCAAACGATGATGCTCAAGGCTCGCAGCCAGCAATGTGCTGCCCATCTTCGCTCCATCGGCGTCGCGGTAACCCAGGCTGCCTCCGATAATAATAATGAATATCCTGAAATCGATCAGGCCGCCGCACCGGTTTACCCACCCGGCAGCGGAGCCACTAATCTGGTTGGTGCTCTCGCTCCCTACGGTATCACCACCAACACCACGCAATGTCCCGTTGACATGAGTTCGACCCCCTCCAGCTTCAAACAATATGGCTCAAGCTATGAATGGAATCCTATCTTTGACGATGACACCACCACGACTCCCATTCTTTATCTCAACGCCAACGTCAAAATTCCGGTTAACAGCACCCGCGTACGCCTCTGCACCGATTTTCTGCCCATCCATCGCGGAAAAAATGAATGCGCTCTACGGCGACGGCCACGTCACCGCACGCTAATCTAGAACGCCTGTCATCCTGAGCTTGTCGAAGAATGACAGAATGGGAACATGGTCAATGAGGGACTTCTCTCGAAAAGTTATTTCTGGAACAAAATAACAAGAGGTCCCTCGACAACCTCGGAATGACAGGTATGGAAGAGACATGTCCGAAGCTGTCTCAACTCCTTCTCGTCATATCCTCATCTCCGGTGGGGAAGGTGATCTCGCCTGCGCGTTGAGAAAAGCATTTTTGGACGAAACCACACTAGTGCATGCTCCCGGACACAAGGAACTTGATGTGCGAAACGAGGAGCAAGTCACGGCTTACTTCTCCCGCCTCTCGCAACTCGACGTATTAATCGCCAATGCGGGCCTCACCCGCGACAACACCGTGACCCGTCTGACTTCCGACGATTTCTCCGATGTCGTCGACACCAACTTGCGTGGAGCCTTTTTATGCGCCCGCGCTGCGTTGAAAATGATGCTCCCACAAAGAAGCGGCCACATCATCCTGATCGGTTCACGCGCCGCCCGTTACGGCACCCACGGCCAAAGCATCTATGCGGCGGCCAAAGCGGGACTCATCGGCCTAGCGCAAAGCATCGCCCGCGAATATGGCCCGCGTAACATCCGCTGCAACGTCGTCCTCCCCGGCTTTCTTGAAACGCGCATGACCGCATCGCTCTCTCCCCAACGCCGCGAAGAAGTGCGTCAAGAACATGCGCTTGGCCAATTCAACACCGTTGAAAATGCTGCCCGCTTTATTGCTTTTCTAACCGAGCTTAATCACGTTTCGGGTCAAGTCTTCACCCTCGACTCGCGCATCGATTCCTGGACCTGATCCGCTGGTAGCCAGCGCAGGCTACCAGATCAAAGCCACAACAAACCTCGAAAAGTTCACAACCACACAATACCCGACTTCGGGTTCTCGCGAAGCGAGGCAAGTCGATCAGAAAGCGTGCGGGTATGAATCTCGATTTTGTGACCATCAGGATCGAGAAAATAGTATGACTCCCCCGGACTTGGATTGAGTTGCCATTCCTCCGCATCGTTCATCACCAACTTGGTCCGCAAAGCTTGGAACTCCTCGGGTGAAACAGCAAAAGCAACATGCGTATAGGAAGAATTATTGGTCGCCTCCGGAGCTGCCCGATCAAGCACCAGACTGACCCAAAAATTACCCGCCACGAGATAGGCACCCTGATCCCATTGCACAAGCGGCTTGAGGCCAACAAGTCGCGTATAAAAGCAGATTGAGCGTTCTAAGTCGCTGACCGCGAACGTTACATGACTCAATCCCGAAATCATACATGTGTTACTAAGCATGACGTAAGCCGTTGGACAAGACGACATCTACTATTCGGTAATTACACTTCGGTAAGCTTGCTCAGCCATCAAAGAAATGATGGTTTTTTCAGCAACCTTTTCCTGTTAAAACCGGAAACGCTTGCTTAAGCTTTTCGGCTTATGTCTCACATCAAGCTCTTTATTCCCGGTCCGGTCGAAGTCTCGGAAAAAACCATGCGCGCGTTTTCGCGGCCCATGATTGGGCACCGCTCGAAAGATTTTCAGGCGCTCTACGCCGACATCCACCCGAAGCTGCAGCAGATTTTTTTCACCAAGCAACCCGTCTTCGTCAGCACCAGCTCCGCCTGGGGCGTGATGGAAGGAGCCATCCGTAATCTCGTCAGCAAAAAAGTGCTCAACTGCATGAGCGGCGCGTTTTCCGACAAGTGGTTCGACGTGGCCAAAAAGTGTGGCAAATCGGCCGAAGCATTACAGGTCGAATGGGGCCAACCAATCCTCCCCGAAGCGATCGAAGCCAAGCTCTCTACCGGCGAATTCGACGCCATCACCCTCATCCACAACGAAACCAGCACTGGCACGATGAACCCGCTCTTCGACATCGCCAAGGTCATGCGCAAATTCCCCGACGTTCAATTCATCGTCGACTGTGTCTCCTCGTTCACCGCGATGAAAATCCCCTTTGACGAACTCGGCATCGACATCATGCTCGCCGGAACCCAGAAGGCCCTCGCCCTTCCCGCTGGCGCCGCACTCTTCACCGTCTCGGAAAAAGCCTATGCCAAAGCAGCCACGATCAAGGACCGCGGTTACTACTTCGACTTCCTCGAATTCAAGAAAAACCAGGAATCGAGCATGACCCCCACCACGCCGAGCATCTCCCACTTCTACGCCCTGCAAAGCAAGCTCGAAGACATGCTCACCGAGGGACTCGACGCTCGCTATGCGCGCCATCTCGAAAACGCCAAAGTCACTCGCTCCTGGGTCAAGGAGCGCGGCTTCAATTTCTTCCCCAAGGAAGGCTACGAATCGGTCTCCCTCACCTGCGTCAGCAACAATCGCAACATCGACATCGCCAAAGTCAACAGCACGCTCAAGGCAAAGCATTCCTGCGTCATCGACGGCGGTTATGGCAAGATCAAGGGCACCAGCTTCCGCATCTCGCACATGGGTGACGAATCGACCGCCAACATCAAGCAACTTCTCGGCTGGCTCGACGAGTGTCTCGCGGAGGTATAAGCGGAAATAGGGTAAAACAATAAGTTTGATTTTACCCACCCGCTGGCTAACCTCTTGCCAGAAAGGAACATGTTGTGAAGTCTTTAGTGGTCGGGGCAGCTGGCGCCTTTGTTCTCATCAATACGGAGTTGGGAACAAAATCATACGCTAACCTCTTACCCGGCGCCTAGGCGCTCGGGTCTTTGCATGCCTTGCTCGATCCCGGCAACCACAGGACTCATCTACAACTTCATCACTTTCCCATGAAATTGCCGCCATCAAATCGTTCCAAAACGGACACCGATTCGGAGATTCTCGGCAGCAACGCAGTTTTATCAGACCAGAAAATAACGCAGTGGGAAAAACAGACGCAGATTTCGTCGGAAGGCTTATTCGCCAAGGGGATTCAGATTTTCGCACTTGGAAACGCCGATAGATCAGCAGCGGACAGAGTGAAGTTTGCCGGTAGAGCCTGAAAAGAGCGCGGGTCGATTCGAAGACCGCGCGATTCACGGCATGTCAGTATATCATATGAGTTCAGATTATCGCCCACGAGGCGCAGGCGGACCAAGCGGCGGACGACGCAAACGCGGAGGCCGCGGACGCAGTAACTATAACGGCGGCGGAAACCGGGCCCACAGCAACGGCACCTCAACCGCAGCCCCAAAAAAACAGGGTGCCATCGCGAAGTTCTTCGGCTGGATCCTCGGCAACAAAAGCAAACCGACAGCCAAGCCAAGCTACAGCCCACGACCTGATTTCAAGGATAAAGGTCCACGGCCCGAACGGCCCCGGCGCGAAGATCATCCGAAAGCCGACCTTCCTCCCCAGGAAATCGTCTCCCCCAAGCTCTACGTGGGAAACCTCTCCTACGAAGCGGCGGAAAGCGATCTCTTCGACCTCTTCTCCAAGGTCGGCGCGGTGAAGAACGTCGAAATCGCCATCGATCGCCACGCCAACCGCTCCAAAGGCTTCGGCTTCGTCGAAATGGAAACCCTCGAAACCGCCAAGGAAGCCGCCGCCAAGTTCAACCGCACCGACTTCATGGGACGCCAGATCGTCGTCAGCGGCGCCAAGCTCGACAAACGGCCCAGCCCAAGCTCGCGCGAACCCGAAAGTTCCCACGACACGGCCAACCCGAATCCCGACTCGACCATTTAAACACGGTCTTCTCGCACACAAACCGGCGTCACCGCAAAGTGCCGCCGGTTTTGTTTTGTACCCATGTAGCGGCGGTCTATGACCGTCGCCAATCGGGTGGCCCGAGCCACTTGTTGTCCGGGCGTGCGAAGTGCATAGAAAGCAGCAGTACTTGCTTCGCTACTTCCTCTTCCGTCATCCTGAGCTTGTCGAAGGATCAGCCTCCAAGTCGTCCTTTTTAAGGAGAATGCGTTTAAGGAAAGGGTAGAAACTACACCGCACGATAAAATAAACGGCAATTGCGACAACCCCGGCAATCAATGAAAAATTAAAACCGCGGCCAAGTAACCGGTGTACTTCAATGTCAACCTGCTGTGCAATCCACACAGCTTGTAGGGAGGAATATTCGGCGAGTCCCTTTTCGTTAATACCTTGAGCCATCCTAAAACCTGAGAAAAAAATAAGCCCAGCGAAGATAGAAAAAAAGATTACGAAGCCACCTCTAATCAGCAAGGGTTCACTCGAATATCCATTCTCATAATATCTCCGGCCAAAATCTGTCGATAACTCGAACGAACCACTTCCTCCCGAGTATAGCGACATCGCTATCGTCCCAATTATCCCAACTAATATCAGAAGTGCATAAAGAATGACGAGAAACCCTACCACCTGAATAAATATTGGGAGCGGTCTACGCCAAAAAGGCAGCAATCCGTATTTCATTATTCCCCTAACGATCCATCCGTAATTGCGCCGAGATGCGCCTGGCTCACATGATCGGCATACTTCGCGAGCACGCCGCGCTGGAACACCGGCTTGCGCAATTTGAGCGCCTTGCGACGCTTCGTCAGCTCGCGCCCCGGCACATCGAGCGTCAGCATCCGCGCGCGCGCATCGATCGTGATCTTGTCGCCATTCTTCACCAGCGCCAACGGACCACCCAAATGCGCCTCGGGTGAAATATGCCCCACCACAAAACCGTGCGTCCCGCCGGAGAACCGCCCGTCGGTAATCAGCGCCACATCCTTGCCCAGGCCGCGACCCATGATCGCCGAAGTTGGCGCCAACATCTCGCGCATGCCGGGACCGCCCTTCGGCCCCTCGTAACGAATCACCACCACGTCGCCCTTCTTGATCTTTCCGCCCAGGATCGCCTTCTGCGTCTCCTCCTCGGAATTGAACACGCGCGCCGTGCCGCTAAAGCGTTCGCCCTCCTTGCCTGAAATTTTTCCGATGCCGCCCATAGGCGCAAGATTGCCGTAAAAAACAACGAGATGACTTGTCGGCTTGATTGGATTATCGAAACCATGAATCACATCCTGACCCGCCGAGTAAGGCTTCACGTTGCGCAAATTCTCCGCCATCGTCTGGCCGGTTACCGTCAGACAATCGCCGTGCAACAGCCCCTTATCGAGCAGCATTTTCATTAGCGGCGTCAACCCGCCGATACCCACCAGCGCCGCCATCACGTACTTGCCGCTCGGCTTCAGATCGGCCAGCACCGGCACCCGTTTGCCGATACGCGTAAAATCATCGAGTGCCAACTTCACTCCCGCCGCATGCGCAATCGCCAGCAAATGAAGCACTGCATTGGTCGAGCCCCCGAGGGCAATCACCACCGTAATCGCATTCTCAAAAGCCTTCCGCGTCATGATATCGAGCGGACGAATCCCAAGATCGAGCAGACGATGCACCGCCGCGCCCGCGCTCGAAGCATCGTTCTTCTTCGCGGTCGAAATCGCATTTTGCGCTGAGCTGTTTGGCAGGCTCATTCCCAGTGCCTCAATGGCACACGCCATCGTATTAGCGGTATACATGCCGCCGCACGAACCGGCGCCCGGAATCGCACAAGCCTCCAGCGAGGCGAGGTCGTCGCCCGACATCTTCCCCTGCGCATGTGCCCCTACCGCCTCAAACACCGATACGATATCGACATCGCGCTTCTCGAAACAACCCGGCAAAATCGTACCGCCATAAACAAACACCGCTGGCCGATTCAATCGCGCCATCGCAATCAGGCATCCCGGCATGTTCTTATCGCAACCTCCGATCGCCACCACGCCGTCGAAAAGCTCGCAACCCACCACGGTCTCGATCGAGTCGGCAATCACTTCACGCGACACGAGCGAATATTTCATCCCCTGTGTCCCCATCGAAATGCCGTCCGAAATCGTGATCGTATTGAAAATAAGCGGCTTACTCCCCGCCTTCGCCACACCTTCCGCTGCCGCAATGGCCAATTGATCGATATGCGCGTTGCACGGCGTCACTTGACTCCACGTCGAAGCCACGCCGATTTGGGACTTCGCAAAATCGCCCCGCTCAAATCCAACCGCGTGCAACATAGCGCGGCTCGGCGCCCGTTCCGGCGCTTCGACCAGCGGCCCCGACCAGTGACGATGCAACGGCTTACGGAACTTGGCAGATTTTTTAGGCGTTTTCATGAGCCTTCCAGCCTACGAAACTAGCCGCCCCCGAAAAAGCCAAATGTGATGATCCCAGATTTCGCTTATTGCCTAAAAATTACGGACGCGGTTTATTGGAAACCCCGGGAGCGAAGTTCGTGCTCGTATTGGTCACACCGGGCGCAAAATTCGTAGTCGCATTCGATACGCCGGGAGCAATGTTGGGCGCATTAGTCACACCGGGTGCGAAGTTCGTACTCGTATTGGTCACACCAGGTGCGAAGTTCTTAGTCGTATTCGAAACGCCGGGGGCGATGGATGAATTAGTCGTCATACCACGTGGAATATTCGTACTCGGACCAGAAACGCCGGGAACAACGTTCGTGGTTCCGGAATTATCCGCACGCGACAAATCGGCTCCCACCCAAATCGTAAACATTAGAATAAATGAGACCAAGCTGGTCAGCGTCAAAGTCGATATTTTCATTCTTTAATATCGCCCTCCCGCCAGCTAACGCAATGGACACAATAAAAGCCATCTTTGCCATTAAGACGGCTTAGCCATCGGTGATTTCGGTCATACAAAGATCAAAGCAAAAATATTAACCGGGCCTTGCGCCCAATTTTTGCAGTTTCTGAATCGCTGCCTTGGGAGACTCAGACTGTTCCCTGTGCACGATTACCGTATAGGTCCCCCACGTTAAGCGATCTCTCGGGTTCACATAACCTTCCTTGATAAAACGCCCATTTACAAAAGTCCCGTTCGTCGAATCGAGGTCCCTCACAAATAAACCGCGCGCCGTAATATCGAGAAGACAGTGCCTTCGTGAAATCTGAGAACTTTCAACCACCAGGTCACACGATTCATCGCGCCCCACAATGCTCGTCAATCGGGTCAACTTGACATTCACCAGTGGATGCTCTTCAGGAACCAGGAAGTAATCGAGGGTGATCTTCTTTTCTTTTTCCCTCTCTTTTACTTTCTCTTTCTCTTTTGGTTTTATCTCTTTCTTGTCCTTTGCCTCAAGACCAAGCGCCACCTTGCTCGTCTCCGCAATATTGATATCCCGCCTGATCGCATGTTTAAGGGCATAAGCATGAATATTGATTTCAAATATTTTGCCCGTGGGAGTTGCTCCGGGAATCCAATCATAGGAAGCGTCTATAAGTTGAAGGGCCTCTTCAACGACCTCTTCCCCCTCCCTACTCCCACTAAAAGCACTAATGATTGAGCCATTATTTGTAAAAATATGAAACGACGTCTGCGCCGTATAGGCCACAAGACATCCTTCATCTCGCCTCTGCCCCAAACGAACGAGAGCTTCTTCCACCGTAAAAAGATGCCGAGGCATATTCATAACCACTCGTCATGAAAGCATGGAACGTACCGGAGTAATGTTATTTTTGCGTAAACTATTGCAGCAGAATTAACTATGATAAACAAATCAAGCCACTCAACGTTCCATCCCGCTAATCATCTCACAATATTTGCAAAAAAAAGCCGCCGTGAACCGGGCGAACCCGATCCAACGACGGCAAATTTCTTGGAAAATCTATCGCTTAGTAACGATTGCGATTTCCGCCACCCGAACGACCACCGCCGCCGCCACCGCCGCGAGCTTCCATCGGCTTGGCTTCGTTGACCGTGAGGTCACGACCGTCATGGTTCTGGCCATGAAGGGCGCTGATGGCGCGCTGGCCTTCTTCGGCGCTGCTCATCGTCACAAAACCGAAGCCGCGGGGGCGGTTCGTTTCGCGATCCATGATCAGGTTGGTTTCAGTGACAGTACCATGTTGGGCAAAAAGCTTGTTCAGGTCCTGTTCGGTGGTTTGGAAGGAAAGATTTCCTACGTATAATTTCATAATGCTAGTTTCTGTTTTTAGTTTCACGACTTAGGCGCCGACTCTTGAAGTGCGTACTTGGGCACGCATGAAATACCTTTGGGAGCGGGACAGGAAACCTGGAACACTACTACTTGGCTTCAACGGGAAGCGATTGGATCGAGGCGGTCATGATGACACAAAACCTCAGGATGTCCATTTATATATAAAATCTGTCATCCCGAGCTTGTCGAGGGATCAGACACACCTTCTTTTTCCTATAAGCAGGACAAATGCGAAAAATGAACCGCTCCATGCTCTCCAGCGGATAGGCTGTTTGGACCGGTGTCTGATTCCTCGACAAGCTCGGGATGACAGATTCTTTAATCCGTCAGCTCGACATTCCAATAAGCGAGATCGACGAAATGCTTCCACGAATCATCGCGCACCTTCGTAAATTGGAGATGCAACATCGGACGCCACTTCGGCCGCTTCGGCTTATGCAATAACCTCAACCCCGCTTCACCCGGAGTACGATTCCCCTTGCGACTATTACACGGCACGCAGGAGCAAACGATATTCTCCCACGACGTCTCACCGCCGCGATCGCGCGGAATAACGTGATCGAGATTTAAATCCTTCCGATCGAATTTATGTCCGCAATACTGGCAGGTATTGTGATCGCGTTCGAAAATGTTGTGCCGCGTGAATTTCACTTCCTTTTTCGGCATTCGATCGAAAAAAAGCAGCAGGATCACCTTCGGCACACGAATCTTGAACGAAACCGTACTCACCACATCATGGCCTTCATAGCCGCGCGAAAAACTGAACCACTGATCGAACGTCATCGTCTGAAACGAACCGCTCTCCGCCTCCACCACCTGCGCGTGACCTTGATAAAGAAGCATGAAAGCGCGCTTCACGCTGCAGATATTGACCGCTTGCCAGAGACGATTGAGCACGAGGACGTTTTGGCTCAGGATCGCTTCCATGGATCCCTTTCAGCCTTGAGGAGCGAATCGCTCCCGGCAAATAAAACGTGGTGTTGTCACGTTGCGGTGATTTGTTAGCAGAGCCGCCTCTCCATGTCAATCCGCGCCACGTTACGTTTGGTTGACGAACAACCGTCATCCCGAGCTTGTTGAGAGATGATAGAGCTTTGCATTTCTGCTTGTACTCCCCGGCTGTTCTGCTTGGATGAGAGCTCCCTTTTAACCAAGAGCCCCTCTTATGTCCCAACATCGCAGCCTTCGTTCCTCCAGCACCATTGCAGCCAAACGCAACGTTTTGAAACGTTTCGAGCGCGTCGACCTGCTCAAAAAGCGCGGCCAGTGGAAAGAAGGGCGTAGCGTGATGAATCTGCCCAAGACCAAGCCCGACGTTTAAGTTGGGGCGTCTTTGTTTTTTCGACGAATAACCAGGAGGATGTTCCTCCAATAATTCGGTAGTTGTACAGTTTGAAAATTCAACCGATTAATCGATCACATTTGAGAAGAAGTGGTTGGTAGTGGGTCAGTTGAAAAGCCTGTCATCCTGAGCTTGTCGAAGGACCTCTAACTATTTGCTCAGAAAGTACGTTTTGAGCGGAATAATGAGAGGTTCTTCGACAAGCTCAGGATGACAGGTTTAAAATAAATTTGCGAAAAAGTTCAAACTAACCCATTACGGTACGGCGCACGCATGTGATATTTGAGATAATCTCCAGAGAATAGCTCTTCGACTGTCGCTTCTTTTATACAAAAATAATCATCCATGGATTTGCACGAATTTCTTGGTTGCCTTGTCCTGATGTTGGGTGGACTTTCCCTGCTTCAGCTGAATGCGATCGGCTGGCGGAAGATCGGCATGGGGTTGATCTGGCTGGCGAGCGGGTTGGCAGCTTATTTTCTCACTAGTTCCGTCCCAGCGGCGGCAGTCATGTTGCTGGCGTGGATTTTTTTTCCGATCTGGGAAATGATTTTTGTACTGCGCAAGTTGCGCGTGCCTCGGCATCGCGAGCTGACCGATGCGCGCGCACCGCGCGATGAGTTCGAAGAGTTGTCGGAGATTACCCATGAGTTGCTAGATCAGGGGTTTCAGCATCTGGATGAGTGCCGGCTGCAACCGGCCCAGCATGAGCAGTACTATCGTATTTTTGTCCGGGAAGATGGATTGACGCAGGCGACCATCGGTTATGTCGCTCAGGGAGCGATCGGGTTCCATTTCATTGCTTTTACCTCGAACAGCAAGGATGACCGACGCTGGGTGACGTGGGATTACCCACTGACTTACGGATTGGTTATGCCGCCGAATATCGCGGTTTTTCGCGCGCTTCACTGCCAGGATGTGGCGGAACTTTACCAAGCTCATCTCGATTTTCTCGAGATCAACGAGGTGAAGCCCGAGGATATCGTTCCGGGCGAACAGACAGCAGTGGCGGCCCGGGCGCGGCTGGAGGAAACTCTGAATCAGCAGATCGAGTACAATATTTCGCGCGGTTATCTCTCCCCGACAAGTGGGAGAGACGCGGAGAGTTTCTGTTATTCGTGGCGCGGTACGCTCTATGTGGCGGGTCAGGTGCTGCGGGATTTGCTGTTTTAGGGTATTTGGTCGAGGGTCTAATTCCCTGCAGCCAGTTTTAACTTTTCCTGGAGGGCCCGGCTCCCGCCAAACCGCGGATGACACGAAGGTCGTCCCTCCAAAGCAATGGAATGCGCAAACAAGGGCGTTCCCAAGTACAACTTGGGAACGAGGAACTGATCCTTCATAGCCGCCTCTACATTTTACTCCATCGAGACGTATTGATCGAGATCGGGCGGTTTATGCGTGCCGGGGCGCTTGGTCTGCCAGTTGGTCCAGTCGATGTAGACGTAGGTGCGGAGTCGTTCTTCCTGTTGCTGGCGATAGTTGGTCTCAAATTTATTCAGGTTAGCGGGATCGGCCTTGGCCTGGCTGTCGAGATGGAAGATAATGGCGTTGTTATCGCCACCCGGAATGGGGTCCGAGACTCCACCCACCGGGAGCGTGGTTGAAACATAAGCAATGGCGCGCAGGCGTTGATCTTTTTCCGGCGCGTCCATGGGCACGAAGGGAGAAGGCGTTTCGACTTTGAGGTTCAGTGCAGCGGCGGCAGTTTTGAAATCGGTACCTTTTGCGACCGCGGTCTTAAGCGTCTGGTCGGCGTTTTTGACGGCGGTTTCGAGAGTTTCCGTGCCCTTGGTTTGCTGAAGGGTTTTTACGATCTCAGGTTTTACTTCTTCCAGTGGACGCAGTTCGCTGGGTTGGATTTCCACCAGGTGCAAGACCGCAACGCCATTTTCCAACTCGACCACTTTGCTGATCGGATCATCTTTCGTAAGCGAAAAAGCAGCGTTGTTAAAGCCGGGGCTCGGCGGCACACCGGCTGGCGACGTATCGTTGGCGAAAAAATCGGTGGTGTTAGGCGTCAATCCTTCTTTTTTCGCGCCGGCGATGAAATCGGCAGAGGGTGTATTGGTAGCTGTGGCGGAGGGATCGGGTTGGAGGCTGAGCGCAAAATTAAGCGCCTTTTCCCCCAACGCATTCTTGGCGGCAGCCTTGTCCTTATCGGCCAATTTCATTTGCTCGGGAGTCAGCTCGTAGAGGACATAATCGACTTTGCGTTTTTCTTTTGTGCGGTAAGCCGGGTTTTCAGGATGGGCTTTGTATTCGGCTTGAATCTCTTCAGGCGTGACCTGGGCCGAATCGATAAATGATTTTTGATCAAAACTGACGAGACTGACCTGAAGGGGACCATAATATCTTTCGAATTGAGCGGAGATATCCTGGGCCGACATGTGGACAGAAGAAACAAGCGCTTTGCGAACGGCATCGAGACGAAGGCCGGTGCGCACGACATTCAGAAATGTATCGAGGGAGATGTGATAACTGTTTTCAAGATTCGTGGCCACGGCCTGAAATTCCGTGGGACTATAAACTCCGTCCTTCTGAAAAGCGGGAATGGTGTGGATAAAATCGATCAACTGCTTTTCACTCACCTGAATGTGGAGACGGTCCGCTTCGTGCAAAAGCAGGAGCTGGCGCCAGACTTCATCAGCCACTTCTCCACGCGCACCGGTTTGACTCAATTCTTTGGCGCGGCCCTGAACGATAATACCGTCGATTGTATTGCGGACGGCATCGGTAAGCTGCGCAATGGAGAGATCTTCGCCATCGATCCGTCCGAAATCGGTGTGAACGCGCCCACCCTGACTCGTCAGCAGGTTGCCGGCATTTCCGTAAAAGAGAAAACCGAAGCCGATGACGGCCAAGACGACAATTAAAACAGTCTGTGACTGGCTGCGAAGAAACTTCATCATAACGCGACAACGCTCCGGGAGGGGACGGGGAAAGAAGACATGATCGTGCCATGATGCTAAGCCAAAGGCCCGAGGACAAGCGGGAATACATGATTTTATGTCCATGCCTATGGCTCCTGTTAGGGGAAGCATGTTTCGATCTTTCGGGTGGCCCGGAGGTGATGATTATCTGAAATACTTCAGAGTTCTTTCCTGTAGCAGCGGTCGACGGCTACCTAAGAGAATAAATTGAGTGTCACCATGACCTCGCGCTTGCTTTCATCGGCGCTTTGGTTTCAGTTCATGACATGATCCCCCATTTTTTTCCACGTCTTCCGCTTCTGGCGGCACTGGGGCTGATCCTGTCGGTCGACACTGCCTGCGCGGGGCCACTCTCCCCACTGGCACCGCAACCCAACTGGGCTGATTTGGAAGCTTATCAAGGCACCGTCACGCACAAGGAATTTGCGCGGCTGATCGATCAGGTCTACTCCCCGGATGGCGCTTTTTGGAAGTTCGCCAAGATCGATGACAGTAAGATAACGATTTTCTCCGATGAAGCGCATTCTCAACCACCTCTCTTTACCCTCCGTTTTGCTACCAGCGACAGTGCCAGCGTACCTCCACCCTATGTTTACAAAACCCAGGCCGTTTCAACTGATCCAACACGACCTCTGAAGGGTTTACTGATCGCACTTGATCCGGGCCATATCGGCGGCGACTGGGCCCAACTCGAAGCGCGTTACTTTAAAATAGGGGACGATCCTTCCGTCGAGGAAGCCAAGCTGAACATGATCACCTGCGACCAGCTGGCGGAACGGCTTGAGGCCGATGGCGCGCAGATTATCTGGGCCAAACACGATTACGAACCAACGACCCATCTGCGCCCTGATTCGCTGCATCGCGAAGCCATCGCCGCTCTAGCGCTTCGCCCCGATACCACCAAGCGGATCAGCGATGAGGCGGCGATTGAGCGGATGATCGACAACGAGGCGGCGCTCCTTTTCTATCGCGTGGCCGAAATCCGCGCCCGGGCCGAGATCGTCAACAAACAGCATCCCGACCTGACCATTTGCGTCCATTACAATGCCGACGACTGGGGTAATCCCGACCGACCGACGTTGACCGCGCGCAGCCGTTTGGTCATTTTCGTCAACGGCGCTTATGAAAAATCGGAACTGGCTTACGATGACATGAAATACGACCTTCTGCGCAAGTTGCTTGATCGTACAGCTGTGCAGGAGGAGCGGGGTTGCGCGCTCGTCGGCCAGGAGATGCTCGATGCCTTCAAGTATCCACCCGAGGCTTATCTTGGTTATTTTGCCCATCACGTGACTGATGTACCAAGCGTCTATGCGCGAAATCTGTTGGCCAGCCGGCTCTATCATGGACCGGTGATCTATTGCGAAGGTCCTTACATGAACGCGCGCGATGCCTATCCCCGGATCATCGCAGGCGACTATCTCGGAATGCGCACGATCAACGGCGAAAGCGTCCCCAGCATCTATCGCGTCTACGCCGCCTCGGTGGAACGCGGTGTCTTGAAATATTTCGGGGTGAAGTAAGGGCTACCGTTTCCGTCATCCTGAGCTTGTCGAAGGATCAGCCTCCGGTAAATAGACAACCCAAGGATAAAGTGGATGCTTTCTGGAAGCTGATCCTTCGACAAGCTCAGGATGACGGACTTTTTAAGCGTACACTTGTCCTCAATAAGCGCGGGATGACAGATGTTTTATTTCCGGCTAGGTTGGGTCGATGGAATCGCCGGTGGAACTTTTTCTCGCGTTGCGCTATCTGCGTCCGCGTCGCACGTTTGTCTCGGTCATCACGGTGCTTTCCTTCATGGGCGTGACGTTGGGTGTCATGGTCCTCATCGTTGTGCTTTCCGTCATGGCCGGTTTTCGGGAACGGCTCGACGACAAGATCATCGGCTTCAACGCCCACATCACGGTGGCCATGGCCGATGGGGCCGTGCTCTACGATACCGACAAAGCCATCGACATCATTAAACAGCAACCGGAGGTACTCGCGGCGGGAACCTTCATCCGAGGGCCGGTTCTCGTCAAGCACGCCAACAAGATGTCTCCCGCGTATATCAAAAGCGTTCCGACCGAAGGTGACGATCCGGTCCTGCCGCTTAAGCGGTACTTGAAAATGGGTGAGTACGAATTACACGGCGATTCCGTCATCGTCGGCTCCGAGTGGAGCAAGCGGAACTCCGCTTTTCCCGGAGACGAAATTGAAATTTATGGGCCCGCTCTCCTGGAAGCAGTGGCCCAGCATGAACCAGGCAAACCGGTCGTTATTCCGATGCCAGACACACCAATCGTCCGCGGTATTTTTCAGACAGGACAATTTGATTACGACCTCAATTTCCTGATCGTTTCGACCGAAATGGCTCAGCATATCTATGGTCTCGGTGAAGGCGTGCATGGCATTGCCGTGCGGGTAAAAGACCCCTCCCAGGCCGAAGCCGTGAAAGAACGGCTCAACCAGATTCTGCCGCCGACGTTGCGGGCGCGAACCTGGATGGACGACAACCGCGATCTCTTCAACGCCATCGCGACGGAACGCGTGGTGATGACTTTCATCCTCTTTTTTGTGATGTTGGTCGCTGCCTTCGGGCTTTGCAGCACGCTGATCACGATCACCGTGCAAAAATCACGCGAGATCGGCTTGATGAAGGCGCTCGGTGCCAATGATCTTCAGGTTTGCGGCGTGTTCCTGTTTCATGGCGTTATTGTCGGAATTGTTGGCGCGATCAGCGGCACGGCGCTGGGATTACTGCTACTCCACTATCGCAATCCGTTCCGCAATTTCCTGATGAGCACGTTTAACATTGAGGTTTTCCCAAGTTCCGTTTACGGGCTTCCTGAAATTCCCGCCGTGATCAATCCGATGAATATCGCGCTGATCGCGATCTCGGCTGTGGTCATCTGCGTGCTCGCTGCCTTGATTCCGGCACTGAGTGCGGCGAGGCTGGCGCCCGCCCGGGCTTTGCGGTATGAGTAAAGTGACAGTGTGGTCAATCGATGAAGACAAAAAATTTCCTCGTCTTATTTCTGGGATTGTCGTGGTTGCTTGCGACCTCTCTTCCTGATTTTGCGCAGACCGCTCCCGCGCCTCATCAAACCCTACCTCCGGTTGCCCTGCATATCGACAAGGCGACACTTAATACGGAGATCGCCGTGACCCCAGACGAACTCGAACGAGGCTTGATGTTTCGCGAAAAACTCGCCGATAACGACGGCATGATTTTTATCCTGGGCAGTCCCCAGGCCGCGACCTTCTGGATGAAAAACACACTTATTCCCCTCTCGGTCGCATTTATCGACCACAACGGCGTTATCCTTGAGATCCACGACATGAAAGCGCTCGATGAAACCATCACGCGCAGCGAAAGTAACCAAGTCTGCTACGCCCTTGAAACCAATCTTCACTGGTTCGCATTGAATGGCATCAAGCCGGGCGACAAGATTCTTCCGCCACCGAGCACACTCGTTCCAACCGCAACTCATTAATTTTCCCATGTCTCTTCCCATCGATTACCACATGCATCCGCAGGCCCACAGCATCAAGCCCTATACGCAGGATCTTCTGCAGCCGTGGGCCGATAGCGCGCGGAAATATGGCGTGAAGGAAATCGCTTTTACCGACCATGACCGTTACCTGGAAGGTGTCGATTTTTCCGAGATTGAGAAGCTGCGCGCGGCTAATCCCGACCTGAAAATTCTTGCCGGGATCGAGCTCGATAACGATCCGGTGTCGGGACGCGCGGGACGCATGTGGGTGGAGAAAAATTGGGATCGCCTTGATTTCGTTCTCGGCTCCGTCCATTACCTGCCGAACGACGCCGAGATGTTCGACCAGGTCACGCGCAAGGATGAGTTCGCTCAGCGCGACATAGCTTCCGATTGCGCCAACTACGTCCGCAATGTGGAGGGGATGATCGAACGGGGCGGCATCGATGCGCTGGCCCATCTCGACTTGATGAAAATTCATGGCGTTTGGCATCCGGAAGGAGGGCTCCTGCCTCATTTTATCGCTTTACTCAAACGCATTCGGCACGAAGACCTCGCCATCGAGATCAGCACGGCAGGCTGGCGCAAACCGGTCGGCGAACAATATCCCCACGTCGATATTATTCGCACTGCGCAGGAACTCGGCATTCCTTTTACCCTCGCCAGTGACGCCCACTCGCATGCACAATTAGCGGAGGCATATGATCGACTGGAGGAATTGCTGCGCGAGCTCGGGATTCATGAAGTCGCCAGCTACGAAAAACATCGCCGCCGCATGATACCTTTATCCTAGAGTCAGCATGGAACATAATTTTGAGGCCAACTTTTTCACGCTGCTCGAATTCCTCGACGTGGGAAGTCGAATCGAAATCGACGCGGCCTGCACCAAGGTTTCCATCCCCGCGCACCAGGTGATTTACAAGCAGGGAGATGAGTCCAGCCTCGTTTACATCGTTGTCTCAGGCACAGTCGAAGCAATTACTCACAGCCCGGATGGCAAGCAAACGCGCTCGCTCGGTTTTATCGCTCGCGGCGATTTCTTCGGCGACCTCGGAGTGCTCACCAATCATCCGCGGCTGGCGACCGTCCATACCTGCGAAGCGACCCAGGTTTTGCAAATCGAAAAAATGGCCTTCCTGCGCCTGCTCGAAAAGATCCCAAAAATGGGCGCTTACTTCAGCCGCAACCTCGCCCGGCGCCTTTTCAAGACTTCCACGGAGGCGCACCGGGCCATCTACTCGCTCGATCTTTCCGGAAACCTGCAGCACTTCGATCTGCTCGTCATTTTCCAGGCGATCACGAGTATGGGGCGGAGCGGAGAATTGCATCTCAACAATCTGAGTCACGATCTCATCGGTAGTTTTTTCTTTCGCGAGGGCCGTGTCGAATTCGCCCGTTTCGTCCACCTCGAAGGAGTCGAGGCAGTGTGGCAGGGCTTTCTCGAATCGGCAGCGGAGGGTTCCTTCACCTTTCGCGTGATGGCCGAACCCGCGCTGCCTTTTAACAAGGAACACATCATCGAGATTGAAAGCACCGAACTGCTCATGCAAGGCGTCGGTCGACGCGACACCTATCAGGCGATACCCGAAATATTGCGCAAAATGGAAGGGAAGCTCAGCCGCAAAGCCGAAGCGCTGCAATGGAGCGATCCCGAGACGGCTGCCTTGGCTGAACGAATCCTGGAGCTAATCGCGAAGCGTCCCCAGCCGATGCTGAGCTTGTGGCGGCGTTTGAATTTTTCGGCGCTCACTTTCCTCGAAGTCATCAATGGATTACTGCAAACGGAACAAGCCGAGTTGCTGCTCGACACGCCGACCGAACCAACAGCCGAATCAACCGTCGGACAATAGTTAGAAATCAATCGAGACAAATAACGCAACTTCCGTGACGAGAACTTATTATATATTTTTATGGAATAAGTAGCTACTAATAGCTGGAAGTTTTCCTCTACCTACCATATATAGTACAAGCAAGTCATGAAGTCCCCCGTCAGTTATCCCCCGCAGCGCCGCCTGGTCGCTAAAAAACAGATCCGGCTCGATTTGCGTCGCGCCACGCCGTTTTCGCCAGAAGACGAGGTGATCGTTCAACACAAGAGTAATTTTTGGAAGTGGTTCAGCTTGGTGGCGTTGTTCCATCTTGTGGTGATTGGCCTTGTAGGATTGTTCTATGCAGCTTCGCCAACGCCTCCGCCAACGCCATTTGAATTCTCGCTGCTTCCTGACGGCGATGTGGTGAAGGGAACACCGGGAGCACAACAAGCTCCCAAGGTAAGTACCGTTACACCGGCTCCCTCAGCCCAGCGAACGCCGACTCCGGCCATCGAACCCCAACCTGTTCAACCTCCGCCTCCAACCGCAATGATTCCACCGCCTGTGCCGGTACCGAAACCCATCCAACCCAAACCGGTAGTGCTGCAGCCAGACGCTCCTCTCGTCACGCAGGACAAACCGGTGACACCGCCCAAGCCGAAGGTCAAAGTCGATCTCACCCAGCTTGTCGATGGACCGGCAATCGATGTCCCCAAACCGGTGCACAAGCATAAACCACAAATGAACAAACCAGTCGCCGTGGCCACCGCCAGCGACCTCTCCAACCAAAATGCCGCCGCCACTTCCGAGAGCCACGGCTTGAGCAAGGAAGAAATCGCTCAGGAGTTGGGAAAGAAAATGGAAGACGCCGGTGTCTCCAACGCGGTCAAGATCGGACCAAGCGGCGCGGCCAATTCCCAGGCTAATCCGTTCGCCGATTTCTACGCGATGATTCGCGATCAAGTGATGGACAAATGGCAGCACCCGAACCAGCTCGACGAGACTGCCGTCAATCCCATTGTCCAAATTCATGTGGAAAAGGATGGCCGCGTTCCTCCCGAGAGCGTCACGCTCGTAAAATCGTCCGGTAATCAGTCTTACGATGACTCGGCGCTGGAGGCAGCGAAAAGTCTCGGTTACCTGCTTCAACCCTTGCCGGACGGCTGTCCGCCTGATATTCCCATCACCTTTAAACTTACCCGCTAACGTGAAATTATTGTTAACCTGTTTTTGCACCGCACTCGTCATCATCCTTGCCAGCTCCCGGCTTCATGCCCAGGGAGTCGAAGTGCCTGTCGATACTCTCGTACCGGTGGGCATCGGCCCGATCAGCGGTCCGCAAGGAGCGATGGCCACGCAGGTCTTGAGCACCGACTTGAGACGCACAGGAATGATTTCGCCGGTGAGTGAAGGATCGGGTGACTTCCAGGCGACCGGTGATTACAGCGGATCGGGAATGACCGGCAAATTGGTGAACAAGAAAACCGGCGCAGAAGTTGTCAACCAGACTTTCAGCGGCACAGGCCGTGCGCCGATTCACGAGTTCGCCGATGCCATCACCAAAGCCGTGACGGGAATACCGGGCTTCGCATCGAGCAAACTCGCTTTTATTTCCAACGCCACAGGAGCCAAGGAGCTTTACCTCGCCGATATCGACGGAGCCAGCGCGCGCGCAATCACCCACGACAATACGATCAGCGCCAGCCCCGCCCTGAGCAGGGATGGAACCAAGCTCGCCTATACGTCTTACAAAAGCGGTTATGCCGACGTTTATCTGATTGATCTCGCTTCTGGCACCCGGACCCGTATTGCCTTTTTCCCCGGCATCAATTCCGGCCCTTCCTTCTCACCGGATGGATCGCAGATCGCCCTCACGCTGAGCAAGGATGGCAATCCCGAAATTTACACGATGCCGATTAGCGGCGGTACGCCCAACCGCATCACCCGCACGCGCGGTTCGGAAACTTCTCCCTCATGGTCGCCCACTGGAGATCGCCTGGTCTATTCATCCGACGATCGCGGCAGCCCGCAGCTTTTCATCAGCATCGCGCAAGGCATTGGTGAATGGGATCATCTTGTCACGGGCAACTCGTATTGCACCAAACCCGACTGGTCTCTAGATGGCAAATCGATTGCTTTCACCACGCGCATCAGCGGGCAGTTCCAAATCGGCGTCTTTGATGTGGCAAGCCGCAATGGCCATCTCGTCACTTCTTCAGGCGGAGAAAATCCAGTCTGGACGCGCGACTCGCGTCATCTCGTTTACGACAACAACGGTCATCTCTATCTACTCGATACCGCGTCGCGCCAATCGCAGCCCGTCGACATGAACATCGCTGGCTGTTCTGAACCAACCGTCTCCCGTTAACAACCAATCCTAGAAACCATTGTCAACCCACTCCACATCCATATAATCCGCCCCTTGATCCCCAACCCTCGCCCTCTCATGAATAAAAAATGCCTCGCACCCTTGCTCATCGCTTTAATCTTTACCCTCGCCGCGTGCAGTGACAGCAAGAAGGGACCTAACTACACGGGCATGGGCGGAGATAGCGGCAATCTGCCGAGTGATCAGGTCGACACGACGGGCATTCCCCAAAATGCACGCGGTAATTTCAACCCCGAAACTGACGTTAATTACCAGACTCTCGAAGCGGACACGATTTACTTCGCCTTCGACAGCTCAACCGTTCCCGCCTCGGAGAGGGGAAAACTTCAGCAGGTGAGCGATTGGATGAAAGCCAACCCGGATCATTCCCTTTTCCTCGCCGGTCATGCCGACAAACGGGGAACTCCCGAATATAATCGGGCGCTGGGCGAACGACGTGCGCTGGCCGTGCGCGAATATCTCGTTGGTCTTGGCATTCCGCCCACTTCGCTTTACACCAACAGTTACGGTGCCGATCGTCCCGCCGTGCAGGGCGATACCGAGGATGCCTACGCCAAAAACCGACGCGTCCAGGTCGGTGTCGTGATCAAGCCCTGATCGAAAATATCAGGGCGCCGGGATGCCGGGGACTTTGACTTCAGGCTGGCCACGTTTCTGGGCAAGAAGCCAAGTGTAGAGGGCTTCCGTAGCATAAGCCCGATCCCACGAGTTGTGGTTCAAGTCGGGATAAATCGTCAGATGGGGATGACCTCCGGCTTTGCGAATGGCTGTGATCATGTCCGTCGTCATGGTGACTGGAACCGTGGTGTCTTGCTGACCGTGGAAGGCCCAGATCGGAAGGTGGGCAAGACGCGCCGCATCCGCCGGATCGCCTCCGCCACAAATGGGAACAACGGCTGCAAAACGATCTGGAAGCAGAAGCGCGAGACTCCATGAGCCAAAACCACCCATGCTCAGACCGGTGACATAGACGCGGTCGGGATCGATCCGGTACTTGACCGAAACTTCGTCGAGCAGATGAGCAAGAGTCCTCGTTTCCCACCACCCGTGTGGAGGAGGAGGACACTGGGGCGAGATGACAATGGCGGGAAGCTGTTTGCCAGCAGCCATGAGCTTGGCCAATCCATTCTTGCGAACCTGCTGAAGATCGGTGCCACATTCACCCAACCCATGCAGGAAGAGAATGAGGGGCCATTTTTTGTTGGGATCGTTCGTGTAACCAGTTGGGAGATCGACCAGGTATTGATAATTTTCATTCAGACCTAGCTTCTGGCGCAATTCATCCCACCAATCCGCATTGCGCGTGAGCACGTTGGTCCGGGCTACTGCGGGCGGATCTTGCGGCGATGTTTCGGAAAGACCAGCCAGCAGAATGGCAACATCGGAATTTGCCCATATGCTGCCAAAAAAACCTTTTTTGATTGTCTCGCCAATATTGGTTTGCTGGGACTTCGAGACGGCAGGATCAACCAGTTCGGAGGGCATCTGCGCGTTGATGGGTATTTTGGTCCATGCCCAGTTAAATGCGGTCGGCGTGCGATAAAGCGTGATGGAGCGGCGGGTCTCAATGCCGCCATCGAAATGAATCCGCACAACGGCTCCGTAACGTCCGGGATTGTCGGCTTGTTGCACTTCCTGGAAGGCGGCGTTGTAAAAAGTGGTGGTGATTTTAAAGGAAGGGATCGACCGGCGAAGCAAATCTTCCTGATCCAATACTCCTTTGGGAAATTTAACGCCGCTGAAAACAGTGGGAAGAAACCGGTAGACAAGATTGTCGGCCTGTTTCTGAGAAATGAAGGCCAATTCCTTCGGGACTGGAATCGGCCCTGTCTCCCTGAAAAGCAATACGGGATGAATAATTACCAGCGCCCAAACCGTCACGATCACTCCGCAGGCAAAACCAATTATTACCAAGCGCATATCCCTGTATAACTGCGTGGGGAATTGGCGCAAGGAAACTCGGGAAGCAGGAGGAGATCCAATTAAAGCCTCCTTATCTCTGCAAACCTCTTTCGGCTAACTTTTCAAGAATCAACCGGTTACTGGAAGTAATCTTGAGGTTGGTTAATTCAGAAACAGAAAACCATCCCATGCCCTGTCCTTCATGAAGCTCAAGGGTGTCTTTGCGAAGACAGAGTTCAGAAAAATAAAATTTGGTGCCATGCCTATCGGCTTTATCGTCGTGATAAATAATCGCTAACTGAGGAGTTAAGTTAATTGGCAAATACCTGAGCTCTTCAAATGCCTCTCTTTGAATGGCTTTTTTCGGTGTTTCACCAGCTTTGACTCCACCACCAAAAAAACCCCAATATCCTGCATAAGCGGAAGCTGTCTCATCTCTATGTTGAAGCAAGAATCTGCCGTCTTGATCAAAGAGAACTAGAAGAACAACGTCGCGGCACACAAAATATTCTTTCAAAAAATAAATTTAAACGCCCCATCACATACCGTACACGTCCTTGCTTAACGGCTTCATTCTGGCTCAATACCGACGTGACTGTCGATTCCCCGCTCACCTGCTCCGCGTTACGCAAGACGTTTCGCCTCGGACAAACCAATCTCGAAATTTTGCGCGGGTTGGAAACATCGTTTCCCCGGCAGAGCCTAAGCACCATCCAGGGAGCTTCCGGGTCGGGCAAAAGCACGCTCCTGCAAATTCTCGGCGGATTGGAACGTCCCGATACGGGTGAAGTGCGCTGGCAGGGCGAATCGATCTACGACTGGTCGCGGAGTCAACTGGCAGGCTGGCGCAATCTGACCGTGGGATTCGTTTTTCAGGCCTACCATCTTTTTCCGGAGCTTTCGGCTCTCGAAAATGTCGAGTTCCCGGCGCGTCTGGCCCGGCGGAGCGACCCGGCCCTTGGCGCGCATTTGCTCGACCAGGTCGGCCTTGGTGCACGCCTGCATCATCGCCCGGCGGAACTTTCGGGAGGTGAACAACAGCGGGTAGCGATTGCCCGTGCCCTGCGTAACAATCCGGCGCTTCTCCTGGCGGACGAACCGACCGGCAATCTCGACAAAGCAAGCGGGCATGAGGTGATCGATCTGTTGCTGAAGCTGCACGAGGAACGTGGAAATTGCCTGATTATCGTGACGCACGACAATGCGATCGCTGCGCTTGGACAGCAGAGCTACCGGCTCGAAGAGGGGTTACTCAGTCAGCAGTAAGACCCCGAAGCCGCTTGCGAAAAAGGCGTGAATGCGGGAAGATGGCCTCCTTACCCATGCAGCATTTAAAAATATATCTCGATGGCGAGTTCGTGGATGAACCGGATGCCAAGGTTTCCGTGTTCGATCACGGCCTGCTCTACGGCGATGGCGTGTTTGAAGGCATTCGCTTTTACAATGGGCGCGTTTTCCTGCTGGAAGAGCATCTCGACCGCCTTTATGACTCGGCCAAGGCGATTCTCCTCACCATTCCGCTTGAACGCGATGCGTTACGCGCTGCGGTGCTTGAGACATGCCGCAAAAACCAGCTGCGTGATGGTTATATCCGGTTGGTAATCACCCGGGGCAAGGGCGACCTTGGCCTCAATCCGACCAAATGCCACAAGCCGACGATGTTTATCATCGCATCGACCATCGAACTTTATCCGGAAAAATATTATTCGGAAGGTCTGCGCGTGAATACCGTGCCGACGCAGCGCATTTCGCCTGCCGCGCTCAGCCCGGCGATCAAATCGCTTAATTACCTCAACAACATCCTCGCGAAGATCGAGGGCAATCTCTACGGCGCACAGGAATCGATTCTCCTCAATCAACAGGGGTTCGTCGCCGAATGCACCGCAGACAATATTTTCGTGATCAAACAGGAGAAGATTTTTACTCCCCACGTATCGGACGGCGCACTGGGCGGCATCACCCGGCGATTGATGTTCGACTTGGCGAAGGAGATGGGCCGCGAAATCCGCGAGGCCAACCTAACGCGCTACGATCTTTTCGTGGCCGACGAGATTTTCCTGACTGGGACCGGCGCCGAAGTGGTACCGATCAGCGAAGTGGACGGACGCAAGATCGGCCCGGGTCGAGTGGGCAAGATCACCGAAGAATTTATCCGCCATTTCCGCGAGCGAACGCAAAATACGGGCGTTTCCATTTACTGATTTTGTACTATATTGGAACCGACACCAAAAAGTGCTCACCTATTTTATATGATTTGCGAAGTTTGCCAGACTGAAAACGCAACAGTGCATTTGACCCAGATTATCAGCGGTAAAATGCAGAAGATCGATTTGTGCGAGAAGTGCGCCAAGGAAAAAGGCGTGGCCGATCCCGCCGGGTTTTCCCTGGCCGACATGCTCCTGGGTCTGGGAGCGGCGGATGAAATCAAGTCGAACGGTTCGGAAGAATTGGTCTGTCCGCAATGCGGTTTTACCCAGCCCGATTTCAAAAAAACCGGGCGGCTCGGTTGTCCCCAGTGCTACGTCACCTTTGCCGAAGGGCTCGGGGTGATCCTCAAAGACATGCATAAAGGCATCAACCACAAGGGTAAAATCCCGAGCCGGGCCGCGCGCGCCCAGGATTATCAGAATAAACTCAAGAGCCTGCATGCCGACCTGCAAACCGCGGTGCAGTCCGAAAATTACGAAAAAGCCGCCTCCTTGCGGGATGAAATCTCGCACTTGGAAATGCAGTTGAAAAGCTAGCGCTTTCTCATCGAGACAAGATGGCGACTCAACCTTCGGGAGTGCTAGAGCGAATAAGCTGACTGGAATTAGGTCGCGGCACAATGCGCGGGACTCCGGGGGCAACTTTCGGCGCAACCTGAGCCAGGGCTCCGGACGACCGCCGCGCCTGGATCTCGAGAATTTTTTTCCGCAAAGTTTCCAGGGTGAACGGCTTTTCCAGCACACCGAATTTCAACTGGCTGAACTCGGACATAAAATCCTGAAAATAGCTGGGGGGAAGTCCGCTCATCAGGACAATTTTGGTTTCGGCATGACGCGCATCGTCAGCTACAGCTGTGGTGTAACGCCCAATGAATTGGGCACCATTCATTTCCGGCATGTTGTAATCGACCAGGATAACCTCAGGTAGAGTTTCGGTCGAAAGCAGGGCTTTCAGGGCCATTTTGGGATCGCCAAACGATTGGGTGCGATGGCCAAGATGTTCCAGCAGGCTGCAGAGACCGTCGCGGACGAGGTCGTCATCATCGATGACATAGATCAAATAATGGGCCTCAGCCGGCAACCGCTTCGACTGCGTGAGGATGCGCTGGGATTGTTTCAAGATGCGTTGCGTGGAGCGGCGGACATCGGTGCCTTCCTTGTCCTTGCTTTTGGGACGAGCAGGAATCGCCCCATTCCGGGGCCAGACGAGGGAAACGGCCGTCCCTTCACCGATCTTGGATCGAATTTCCACCGTGCCGGAATGTTGTTGAAGAATCCCGCGTACCATCGCCAGGCCCAGACCGGTACCCTGCTGTTTGGTCGAAAAGAAAGGCTCGAAAATACGCGCCAGATTCTGTTCGGAAATTCCAGCCCCATGATCCCGCACAGTCACGGTCGCCATGTTTTCCGTCCCCTCCCACAAGACGTGGATGATTCCACCATCCGGCATGGCTTCACGGGCGTTTTTAATGAGATTAAGCAGACAATGGCTCAGGTTTGAGTAGGAGCCCGAAACCGTCAAAGGCGTGCTTTTTTCCTGCAAGTCTTTCGCCAGGGCAATCGGGTGCTTCCCCGAGGCAACCCCGGCAATGCGGGCCACATCGTGGACCAGGTCAATGAGGTTGAATGAAGTGATCGTCGGCGGCTGCTGTTTCGCATAGCCGAGGAGACTGCGCGTCAGCAAAGCGCCGGTGGAACAGGCCCGGATGATATTGATCAGGCTATCGCGCACCTGAGATGTCGTCCCCGGCTGAGCCAGCGTGACCTCGGCATTCGAGTGGATACCCATGATCAGGTTGTTGAAATCGTGCACGACACCACTGGCCAATTCGCCGATTGTCTCCAATTTTTTATGATTAATCGTGTTTTGGAAGCTATCAACCCTACTGGCGGAATCCTGAAAACAAAAGAGATACCCGTGCTCTTCCTTCTGGTCGGGCGTGGCCGGATTACTCTGGTAATATACTTTGACGAGGTAATGGCGGTCCGGTTTGTCCGGATGATGAAACTCGGGCATGACTTCTTCCGCCGCGCCACTAGCTCCTGCCAGGGCCTGGGAAAGATACTCACCGAGAGGTAAAGGCAGTTTATCCCATGCGAGGGGGGCAGACTCTTCCCCTGTCGCAGGAATGCCAAAAAGCTCGGCGGCAACGCGATTCCACGCAATTAACTCGTAGCCACGAGCTTCTGAATAACAGACCAGAAGCTCGCCTCTCCCTCCTGCACGATCCAAAAGTTCCTGGAGATATCCTGTTGAAGGAATATTAAACACCCTGGAGGTACTATAGGAATCTGGGCACCAAAAGCCAGTAGATAAAAAGGCGCGGCGAAGAATCTCCCAGAGGGACGGATAAATGTTTACGAAAATTTAATTGGATTTTCTCCTGCACTTCCCTATTGCTTACGGTTCCCATGGCTCAGAAATCCAAACCCAGCGCCAAATTAAAAAAGGCCGTTAAATCCGCTCTTCCCAAAGCAAAGGCGAAGACTACGGCCAAGCCCAAACCTCTCAAGGCTAAAAAAGCGCCCGCGATGAATCACAAATCTTCCGCCAAGCCGGCCACAAAAACCGACAAGGCTAAAATCAAAAGTATTTCCAACGGCTCCGACGAGGCTCACGAAGCGACGCGTCCGCAGGTTCGCCTGCCGAAGGATGCGAAAACCCGCGCCTTTTTCAGCCGCCAGAAAAGCCGCCTGCTCGATTTGCGCGATCATTTCCTCGATCAAATGCAGAGCGTTGCGCAGGACAGCCTCCGTTCACGCGCCGAAAATAACGAAGCTTCCGCCGTGGGACAACATCAGGCTGACGCGGGCAGTGACGCTTACGAGAAGGATTTCGCATTAAGCCTTCTTTCCCAGGAGCAGGATGCTCTTTACGAGATCGAGGAAGCTCTCAAGCGGATCGAGATCGGTTCTTATGGTGTCTGCGAGATGTCGAACAAGCCGATCCCTCACGCCAGGCTTGAAGCGATCCCCTTTGCCCGCTTTACTGTCGAATGCCAGCAGCAGCTTGAAAAAGAGAACCGGGGCCGCCGCCGCTGGGATACCGCCCCACAATTCATGGATTCCACCGAAGCCTTCGCCGATGAGGAGGAAGAATCTTCGGATGACGACGATAAGAAAAAAGAGAAAGACTAGTTATGCCCCCCGTTGCTAAACCCATGCGGCCCCGCCGCCGTACGCTTCGCTCGCTGCCCAAGCGTCGCATCGATATCAACACGGAAGCCATCGACTTCAAAAACACCGAATTGCTCAAAAAGTTCCTGACAGAAAAGGGCCGTATCCTGCCCCGTCGCATCACTGGCATGACCGCCAAGATGCATCGTAAGCTGACCCAGGAAATCAAGCGTGCCCGTAACATGCTGCTCGTCAAATAACCGGAGTATTCCCATGTCCCGACTTTGTGATATCACCGGCGCCGTACCTGTTCGCGGCACCCGGATTCTTCGTAGCGGTAAAGCCAAGAAAAAAGGCGGTATCGGTACCCACGTAACGGCCAATACGCCCCGTGTTTTCCAGCCAAACCTGAAGGAAAAACGTATCTTTGTCCCGGAATTGAAGCGTTACGTCACGGTCAAGCTAACCGCGCGCGCACTCAAGACCATGACCAAAAATGGCGCTTACTCCACGCTGAAAAAAGCAGGCGTCATCTAGGTCTTCCGGTTCAATCCGCGCCCCTGTGCGGAAACGCGATTGTCTCTTCAAAATGATCTCCGCGCTTTGCAACTTAAGAATCCCGGTGGTAGGCTGGAATTTCCTTTAGGTTGTTTCATATCGCCCATTTCGTCTTATGTCCACCGTGGCTCATCACCGTATCCTGATCGACGATTATTTCGACATCATCGTCCAGCATAAAGCTTCCGATCTTCACCTTCAGGAAGGCCAGCCACCCAAGATGCGGCTGCATGGCGACATTCAAAAAATGCGGGATGAACCGCTGACCCACGCGGAAATGGAACAGATGCTCAGCGAGGTGGCAGGTCACCGGCGCTGGGAGACTTTCGTGAAAAAGGGTGACGCCGACCTGGCCTATGAATTGAGCGCAGATGCCCGTTTTCGCTGTAACCTGCACCGGCAATTGCACGGACTCGGTGGTATTTTCCGTTTGATTCCCAATCGGATTGCGTCGCTGGAAGAGTTGGGCGTTCCGACCGTGATCAAAAGATTCGCCAATCTCAAGGGTGGTCTCGTTTTGGTGACAGGCCCGACCGGTTCAGGTAAATCGACGACGCTGGCCGCCCTGATCGATTACATCAACAGCAGCTACGCGCGTCATGTCGTCACCATCGAAGAGCCGATTGAATTCGTGCACAACAACAAGCTAAGCATCCTGACCCAACGCGAAGTGGGTGAAGATACGCCAAGTTTTGCCATGGGCCTGAAAAATGCGATGCGCGAGGACGCTGACGTGGTGCTCGTCGGTGAAATGCGCGATCTGGAAACGATTTCCCTGGCTCTGACCGCGGCGGAGACCGGCATGCTCGTCTTCGGCACACTGCACACCAATAACGCCCGCAAAACGGTTGACCGCATGATCGACGTTTTTCCAAGCAACCAACAGCCCCAGGTCCGCACCATGCTGGCCGCTTCATTGCGGGGCATTGTGGCACAGCTCCTGATGAAGCGCGCGGACGGCACCGGTCGAATCGCGGTTAATGAAATCCTGATTTCCAATAATGCCGTTTCCTCGATCATTCGCGAGGGCGCGGTGGAGAAATTGACCGACGTTCTTATCAGCGGTAAATCCGAGGGAATGCAGTTCATGGACGATGCAATCGAGGACTACCTCGAGAATAAACTTGTTTCGCCGCAGGAAGCTTACATGAAGGCCATCGACAAGCTGCGTTTTGCTCCTTACCTGGAAGGCACGGCGATGGGTGAGATCGCCAAGGGCGGCAAGCCTTCCAAGATTCCGAGAATCGTCAAACGCGGAACCTAATTC
>Ga0207048_10004_pt1 | contig 94385 bp, 78 predicted proteins | sample Alteio_BWMinCont_65_FD_153301 | JGI IMG/M metagenome (GOLD analysis project Ga0207048, IMG submission 153301) | Enriched cells from forest soil in Barre Woods Harvard Forest LTER site, Petersham, Massachusetts, United States -... | ecosystem: Environmental > Terrestrial > Soil > Temperate forest >...
AGAACGATCAGACCGCAACAAAGGAGGCGTTCGAGGTACTCCACTTCATCGCCCGCAAGCGACTTGCGGCGGGGCGGTTGACGGTCATCGACGCGACTAACGTCCAGCCGGACTCGCGGAAGCCGCTCGTCGCATTGGCTCGCGAGTTCCACGTTCTGCCTATCACGATTGTGTTCGACTTCCCAGAAAAGCTCTGCCAAGAACGGAATCGGAACCGACCGAACCGCGATTTCGGTCCTCATGTCGTGCGCAATCAGGCACAGCAGTTGCGCCGATCTCTTCGTGGACTCGAACGGGAGGGCTTCCGGGGCGTCCACGTTTTCAAGTCCCCCGAGGAACTGGACGGACTGGAAATCGAGCGCCAGCCGATGTGGACGAATCGCCGTAGTGAGCACGGGCCATTCGACATCATCGGCGACGTGCATGGGTGCTTCGACGAGTTACGGGATTTGATGACAACCCTCGGCTACTCGGTGGAGAGGAACGGCGACGGGTATCACGTCGGAGTGCCTGAGAGCCGCAAGGCGATCTTCCTCGGCGACCTTGTGGATCGCGGCCCCAAGATTCCAGACGTGCTCCGCTTGGTAATGGGCATGGTGCAGGCTGGCACTGCCCTGTGCGTCCCCGGCAACCACGACATGAAGCTGCTCCAGAAGCTCCGGGGCAAGGACGTGAAAATGGCGCACGGACTTGCTGATTCCGTAGCACAGCTTGACGCCGAGTCGCCGGAATTCAAGAGCAGGGTGTCGGAATTCATTGACGGTCTCATCAGTCACTATGTCCTCGATGACGGGAAGCTCGTCGTGGCACATGCCGGAATGAAGGAAGAGATGCAAGGGCGTGGTTCTGGGGCGATCCGCTCCTTCGCACTGTTCGGGGAAACGACGGGCGAGACCGACGAGTTCGGGCTTCCTATTCGTTACAACTGGGCGGCAGACTATCGTGGGAAGGCTTCCGTGGTTTACGGGCATACACCAATCGCAGAACCGCAGTGGTTGAACCGCACAATCAACATCGACACAGGATGCGTATTTGGCGGCAAACTAACGGCGCTGCGCTATCCCGAAAAAGAACTCGTCTCAGTCCCAGCCAATCGTGTTTACTACGAACCTGCGAAGCCGTTGGCATCTGCGCAAACGGCGACTGTGCTCTCGCAGCAGCACGAGCAGGATGATGTCCTCGACATCGACGACGTAATCGGGAAACGCATCGTCGAAACAAGACTTCATGGAAATCTCACCATTCGCGAGGAAAATGCAATCGCCGCGCTCGAAGTGATGAGCCGTTTTGCATCCAATCCGAAATGGCTTATCTATCTCCCGCCGACGATGTCGCCTAGCGAGACCAGCCAAAAGAAAGACTTGCTAGAGCATCCTACTGAGGCATTCGACTATTTCCGCAAAGCGCACGTTGAGAGAGTGATCTGCGAGCAGAAGCACATGGGGTCGCGTGCGGTCGTGATCGTTTGCCGCGACCGAGACGCAGCACTGCGTCGATTCGGGGTAACGCAGGACGAGATCGGCGTCTGCTACACGCGGACTGGCAGGCGTTTCTTCAACGACGGCGAAGTGGAGAGGGAGTTCCTCGTTCGAATTCAGAAAGCGGCGACCGGATCAGATCTCTGGGAAGAGCTTAAGACCGACTGGCTGTGCCTCGACTGCGAACTCATGCCGTGGTCTTCCAAGGCGCAGGACTTGCTGCGCCAGCAATACGCTCCGACCGGGGCTGCGGCACGGGCAGGGCTTGCGGCGTCTATCGCTGCGTTGCGAGCGACTAGTGGGCATGTGCCGGAAGCCTCCGAGCTAGTTGAACGATTCGACGAGCGCCGGGGGATGGCGGAACAATACATCGAGGCTTACCGCCGTTACTGCTGGACAGTTCGGTCATTGGCAGACCTAAAGCTCGCGCCCTTCCATCTACTGGCAAGCGAGGGCACGGTGCATTCCGATAAAGATCACGTCTGGCACATTTCCACACTGGCTCGCCTTTGCGGCTCCGATCCGGGCCTGCTTCTGGCAACGCCCTATAAGTTAGTCGATGTCGGCGACGAAGCAAGCCAGAAGGCAGGCATTGAGTGGTGGGGAGAACTCACTGCGTCCGGTGGAGAAGGGATGGTCGTGAAACCTTTGCAATTCGTCACGAAGAACAAGCGTGGACTGGTGCAACCAGCGGTGAAATGTAGAGGGCGGGAGTACCTGCGCATCATCTACGGAGCGGAGTACACCGCGCCGGAGAATCTTGAGCGCCTCCGTTCGAGAGGTCTAGGCACAAAGAGGTCCCTCGCTCTGCGGGAATTCGCACTAGGGATCGAGGCACTTCACCGATTTGTCGAGCGAGAACCGCTACGCCGTGTTCATGAGTGCGTGTTCGGTGTACTCGCATTAGAGAGTGAGCCTGTTGACCCGAGGCTTTGAGGCACAGAATGGCAACTCCAAAACTCAACCCTGACCAAATCGCTCAAGTCTCAGGACTTGTGTGCCAATACATCACCGTACAGCGTGGGAAATACGCTGGACGAGCCGTGCTCTTGTCCGCGCAGCAGAAAGCGCCTCTGGAACCTTTTTTTGCGCGAGAGGTGCTCGACAATGTCCGCGTGCTTGTGCTCGAAGGCGAGCGAGTTCCAAACCCCGAGTTTTATCCGATGCTCCGGGGTTTTGGATTTCGGAATCTGCCCGACCAGTCGGCGATGGGGGCGATCACCTTCTGCGATGTAGTCGTCTCCCATGAGCCGTTCTCTGATGGGTTGCTTTTCCATGAACTCGTGCACGTCGAGCAGTATCGGCAGCTTGGCATTCCGCGCTTCTCAGAACTTTACGTGCGTGGATTTCTGAACGGCGGCAGCTACGAAGCAATTCCTCTAGAAGTGAATGCTTACAGTTTCGAAGATCGCTTTCGACGTGATCCTCGACGGGGATTCTCGGTGGAGGCAGAAGTGAACCACTGGCTTGCAGAAGGGAGGTTCTAATGGATGAGATTCGGCAAGGACGACCTTTGGCGATTGACGATAGCGCGAGGAGTGGATCGCCAACTGAGCCAGCCTTTGTCGCCCGTCCTGAGGGTGCCCCTGCCTATCACGGCTTTGTCGTCCTCGATGACGTCAAGGTGGACGGCTTCACTCTTGGCAAGATCACCGATTGGGAAGCTGAGCCTTGCGAGACGGGAGACGCCTTTGTGATTGCGCCGGACGGAAGTCGTGCTGGTCTTGTGTGGGAGGTATGCGATCCGCCTTATTTCCAAGAGGTCATTGCAACCGAAGCTACCCGATGGGGAGTGTGGGGCGTCGGTTTTCTTCTGCCAATGATTAGCCGTGAGAACGCCTGCACGAATCTCGAATCTATCCTCCCTCAACTAAAGTCTCGGTGGACTGAATGGAAGTCACGATTGAGCACACCTTAGCAGCGCGAATCGAGCAAGTTGTGGGCTGACTCCTAATCTATGGCAACGATCCTCTTCCGTCCCGTAGGTTTCCACGAACTCTCGCTGATCTGGGACTCAGGAATGCGAGAGTTTCCGCCGCGATTACCCCATCAGCCGATCTTCTATCCAGTGGCGAACGCGGAATATGCAACTCAGATCGCAAGGGATTGGAACACTAAAGAGTCCAGCTTCGCGGGATACGTAACGAAGTTCTCTGTCGCCGAACCCTACCTCGCCAAGTTCGAGCCTCATATAGTTGGGTCAGCAACGCACGTCGAATATTGGATTCCAGCCGAACTGCTTCAGGAATTCAACGCTTCAATTCAAGGGCTAATCAGCGTCGAGTCTGGGTTCTTCGGGTCAAGTTTTAGGGGCTTCGTTCCTGAGGGTTTCGGACTTAAGGGGAAGGACGCTATCGAGCAGTTCGCCGCCATGGCAAAGACGTGGGACTACAGCCGAATGGATTTTGTCTGCGAGGTCTCGACGAACCGTAAAGCCGTCTACCTGAATTTCTTGTTCTGGGCACAGTTCGACTTCAATGCCCAAGGCATCGTTGTCCAGCAGAGGGACTCGACCATCGCTCACCTTCGCGAAGCATGGGAATTTAATCACATCGAAATACCCCTTCCAGCGTGCGGTTAGGCCGCGACTACCGTGCAAAGCATGTCGCGCTGCTCGGATTACGGTGTACAGTGCCAATATGAACCCGCACGAAGCGGCTCTTGTCGAATCTTTTATTGTGAAAGCACGGCGCGAACGAGCACTGGAACTTCTTGCCAGTTCGAAGAATCGGCACAAAGTCACTAGCAAGTTTGATCACCACGGGCGGGACTATTTCATTCCTGAGTGCATCCGCTCGATTGAACCGCGTTACCAGCACCCACCGAATATTGCGGACATTCTACGAGCGATGGGAGCACCAGAAAGCTGTCATGTGATTGGCGGCGAATATGACGGCGAGGACATGGATTTGCTGACCGTGCTCAAGCAGATCGTGGGCTATGGAACAGGCACCGTGCTTTCATGTGTTCCGGGAAAGCTGGCGTACTTCGAGGGAGAGATACGAGAGCGGTTCTTGCTAGTTCGAAAATAGCGGTCATGACTGCAAACGCGTCATTTCGTCAACCGTCGGTGACATTGCCTTGTGGACTGGTTAGGATGTGAGGGTTATGTCTGATAGCCCCCTCGCCAAGATCGAGTCGGATATTCGTGGGTTCGTGCGAGCTTCCCACCCGGACATGGTTGTCCACGCCGAACATTGGAAAGAAGACCCATCTCGAATTGCGCTGTTCTTCATCGACGAGCACTTCGAGGGACTATATGCACGCCAGAGATACCACTGCCTTGTGCATTTGATTCCTAAGGACTACTACGATTCTTTTCTAGCAGGCACAGTTTGGTTCGAGCTTACGCCCGGACAGCGCCCCGAAGACATCGAGGAAGACCCCGATCAGGATTTGATCGAATCAATAACCCCCAATGTGCTGCGTTCACTGCAAGAGAAAGGTTTCTTTGCTCGGCTCGATGACATCTTCTGCCCGATGAACGGCACCACACCGCCAGAGAAGTGCCAAGGCGATTTTCGTCATGCAAAGAATACGCTTCCGCGCTGTCGATTTGACGAGTCGGACTGGTCTGATATTTTCCACGTGTTGATGGGAAAGGGGGCGTTCTGTGACTGCGAAATCCTCTACAACGCTGATGTCGAGAGTCGCCTGAAAACGCAGTACTGGCAAAGCCGAGCGCACGAGACGCGCCAAAATCTCGGTGGACGGAATGGAAGGCACGGTTCATGAAGCTATTAGGGTGCGCATCCATAATGCTGGTGCTCTGTGCATTTCTTGCTGCGAGAAAAACAACTCGGTCACCCGTCTCAAATAGGTGCATGTCTTACCCACAGGGAACGGATCCTGCAATCCCTTTCAGCGGCTTGGCAGCCCCCGCAAAATGCTATATTCGCGGGAGTCACCATGAAGTTCCGTTATTTCAAGCTGCCCGATGCTGTCAGAGCCGCCGTTGACTCGCGCATCCAGCCGTGGCACAGGTACCACGGGTTCCTCACCATCATCCTGCTCCGCTATAAGACAAACGCGGGTAAGTACAACCCCAACCCAGCACCGGGCACAAGAATCTATCGCATCGAAGAAGACTTACGGCAAATCCTTCAGTTGGATGTGGAAACCTTCTATCAGTATTCCGAACATGATGCTGGATCAGATCGCCGAAAACGTCAGATTCTTTTTCGGATTTTCCCTCGCCAACAAGACCAGCATGAACCCGCATGGTTTCTGGAATCACTTGACCCTTCTGGACAGACTAGCAAAGGAGGCTGCGGCTTTAGGGCTGCTTGGAGACGTTGCCGGGTTGTTGGCGCAAGCCGAAGATTTCAGAAAGCTGCGGGCATACCGCAACAAATCCATCACTCACTGGGATGCGAGCGACAGCCATCTTGCCACCACTTGGGACGGCACCAACCTGACGATCCAGCGCGGGTTCGTAGGCGATAGAGCCGAGCTTGAACGCCGCACGGCTGCCGGGGAATTTGAGTTTCAAATGACGGTGCCCCTGCCGGGGCTGTATGGCTTGGTGGACACCTACGCGGCAACTATGCAGGAATTTTTAGAGTCGAACGCCGCTAAGTTCGTGGGCAATTAGTGCGCCCAGCGGAGGACAAACCCGCCCGACCGCGTGCGCATCTGGTAAGGCAGCGCACCGTTGCCACGAATGCCGTCCTCTAGGAAGGATGATCAGCCTCTTGCAAAGCGAGAATTCTTACCCACAGATTTACCCACAGGAAACAGTTCCAACAGTCCCTTTCAGCGACTTGGCAGCCCGATTTCGTCATTAAGGTACCGCGACGAGACCACGCTTGCAGGGGTACAGAAACTCCCTACCGTTTCCTACCAAAAAAGTCGGCTGGAGGGCGTCAGATCGTACTTAACTTGACGACGATTGACCTCAAGTTACGCAAAAGACTGCATCTTGCTGATAGCGTAGGTTGTGGAAAACCCCAAACCGAAAATCCACCCCCCGCAACCATCCGAATACGCCCGTCTGCGGGGACGCCGAAGATCGACGCATAGGGGTCGGTACCAAGCAAATCCCACGTGCCCTCGGCAATGTCGCCGAGAAACGTCGCCATCGCATCGATTCGGGCAATCAAATCCCAGCATCCCTGTGTAAGCAGAGATCGGCGACCTAGGAACTGGATCTGAAATCCAGGAAACAACGCAGCGCGCTCTTAGGAATCTCACGGCACCAGAGGAATCGAAGCCCGAATGCCGAAAAAAGCCGGAGATAGCCTGGTGAGAAAAATCCTTTAATAATAAGAAGCTGCCGGTCACGGTTCAGCGGTGTAGTTGGAAGCCGTGGCAGAATTCTGAGTTCCATGGACAGAAGAACATTCTTAAAACGATCAGGAATGGCGGCGCTAGGTCCGCTGTGGGCGCGCGAGCTATGGGGAGCCGCAAAGAATCTTCCGGGCGATGCGGGAACGGCGGATCTGCGGAATGCGACGCGCGTTGGTGGGGGGATTCGGCGGCGGCCGTCGGATGCGAATTGGCCTTCGCAGGCGGCGTGGAAGCGGCTGAATGAGGAGGTCGACGGAAATTTGATTCCAGCAGAATTTCCGATCGAGGCTTGCGTCAAAGACACGGGAAGCGCGGCCTGCCAGAATCTGTTCAGCAATATTCACAATCCCTATTACATCGGAGAGCAGCCTGGCTTGACGCAAACGTTGGGATGGGTGGACGCGTGGGTGAGCAAACCCAGCGTTTACGTGGTGGCGGCGAGCAAGGTAGATCACATCGCGGCGGCGGTGAACTTCGCTCGGGAAAATGATTTGCGGCTGGTGGTGAAGGGCGGCGGGCACAGTTATCAGGGAACCTCGAACGCGGCGGATTCGCTGCTGGTGTGGACTCGGCATATGCACGACATCACCATGCACGAAACGTTTGTTCCACAAGGATGCACGTATGCCCCACAACGCGCAGTGACGCTCGGCTCCGGTGCGATTTGGATGCAAGCGTACGACGCGGTGACGACAAAAGGTGGCGCGTATGTGCAAGGCGGCGGATGCACTACGGTCGGCGTGGCGGGCCTGGTCCAGAGCGGAGGCTTCGGAAGTTTTTCGAAGCATTACGGAACCGCGGCGGCGGGATTGTTGGAGGCGGAGGTAGTCACCGCAGATGGGAAAGTGCGCATCGCGAATGCATGTACTAACCCAGATTTGTTTTGGGCGCTGAAGGGCGGTGGAGGAGGAACATTCGGCGCAGTCAGCAAAGTGACGCTGCGCGTACGGGAACTGCCGGAATTTTGGGGCGCGGCGATTCTTACAGTGAAGGCCGCATCCGATGACGCGTTTCGGCGTTTGTTGCGCTACTTCGTCGGGTTCTATCGGGAAAATGTTTTTAACCATCACTGGGGGGAGCACGCGCAAATTGCGGGGGACAATGTGCTCGACTTGTTGATGGTGTGCCACGATTTGAGTACGGAAGAAGTAAAAAAGATATGGCAACCCTTTCTGGATTGGGTGGCGCGCTCGCCGGCCGCTTACACAATCGAGGGACAACCGATTCTGGGCAGTATGCCGGCTCGGCATTGGTGGGACGTGGAGTGGAGGAAGCAGAACCATCAAGCAGTCTTTAATTTGGACCAGCGGCCGGGGGCGAATTCAAACAATGCGTGGTGGACGGGGGACGCGGGGCAAGTGGCGTGGTTCCTTTACGGATACGAATCGTTGTGGATGCCGGCGTCTCTGCTCGAAGATGATTCGCAGGAGCGGCTCGCGCAGGCGCTGTTTGCCGGTTCACGGCACAAAGACATCGAATTGCATTTCAACAAAGGGCTGGCGGGGGGGCCGCGCGAGGCAATGGAGGCGACACGCGATACGGCGACGAACCCCGCAGTGCTGAATGCGTTTGCGCTGGCCATCGTAGGCGACGCAGGCGGCGGATATCCGGGCGTGCGGGGCCATGAGCCGGATGTCGAGGCCGGACGAAAATCCCGGCAAGAGATCCACAAGTGCGTAAATGAGTTGCGCGCGATCGTGGCGGATGACGGAGCGTACGTTTCGGAGAGCAATTTTTTCCAGGAGAACTGGCAGCAGGCGTACTGGGGAAGCAATTACGCGCGGCTGGCGTCGGTGAAAGAGAAATACGACCCGACAGGATTGTTTTTCGTGCACAACGGCGTGGGCTCGGAAGAGTGGAGCGAGGACGGGTTTGTGCGGAGAGCCAAGAGTTGATAGTCGAACATCGAGAGTAATGGCGCGGCGAAACAGATGCGGCTCCTACAGTATTCTCTGTAGCGCAGATTTGCTCGGTCCACTAGCGAATTTTGCGCGTATTACTTAGCTCGGGAGTCTAACTGACAGAAACACAGCTTTACTTTTTGGCACTCAATTTGCCTCTCTCGTGACCGGGAGGGACGGCATGCTAAAAGTGAACCTGGATAGTGTCGGTGAAGCCGCTATTGTCGAGTGCGAGGGCACCATCAGCGATGGTGATGAGGCCCTTCAGCTCTACGATGCGATCACGGGGCGGGCAGCGGATCGTGTGATCGTAATAGACCTCTCAAGAGTAAGCGTCACGGTGGGCAAAGGTTTGAATATGTTGTTGTTCCTGCAACGCTGGGCACGCGATCGTGGCATTCAACTTGAATTGTTCAATCCATGTCCTTCTGTAAGAAGTGAGCTAGAGCATGCTATGCCGCCCCACGAACTTGAGTTCGTCTCTCTAAGCGAGGTCATGGCTGTCTTGATAGATGCGGCAAACCGTCAGACGCTGGCTGCCTGATTCGTCCCCGGGTCTATCGCCAAGGTGACAATTTCACGCTAGGTGCGCCTTCAGCATGCCAGAGGGATCGGGACCCCACGGCACCTGCCACCCAACGGCAGGACCCGCCGTGCCCTCCGGCGCCTCCTGCAACTGAATTGCAAACGCTACGGGTATTTTTCCGGGGATTCGGCCTACCGACAACGATTGGTGCTCCCGCACCCTGGTCTACCGCCAGCGCCCTTAACATTTCCATTGCAAAAAGCTGAAACAGTCCGGCCTTTACATTTCCACACTTGTGACGTCGGTCACATGAAGCGGTGAGCTAGCTCACCGTGAAAGTGACGGGGATCTCTTAACCTTGTAGGCTTGAATTAGAACTACGGTCGCAGAGACTCGGATTTCAACCGACCAGAAGTGGTCAAGGAGGAAACTCCCATGGCGCAGAACACCGTCACTATAACCGACAATCGTACGGCACAGACCTACACATTGCCCATCGAAGACGGCGCGATCCGGGCCATGGACCTGCGACAGATCAAAACCAGTCCTGAGGACTTCGGACTGATGACCTACGACCCAGCCTTCACCAATACAGCTTCATGCCGCAGCGCGATCACGTTTATTGATGGTGAGCGCGGCATCCTGCGTTATAGGGGCTATCCCATCGAAGTGCTGGCCGAACATTGCAGTTTTCTTGAAGTTGCGTACCTGTTGTTGTTTGGCGAGCTGCCCAGCGCGAATGAACTGAAAGATTGGGTTAACGACATCACCCATCACACCATGCTGCACGAGTCGACCAAGAACTTCCTGGGTGGTTTTCGATACGACGCCCATCCCATGGCGATGCTGGTGACCTCCGTGGCAGCACTGGCCACGGTTTACCCGGAGGCGAGGGACATCCACGATCCCGTCAATCGTCTACTGCAGGTGAAGCGCCTGGTTGCCAAAATGCCCACTATGGCTGCCATGGCTTACCGGCACAATCTGGGCTATCCCTATGTGTACCCGGACAACGACCTGGGATATGCCGAAAACTTCATGAACATGCTATGGAAAATGGTGGAACCAAAGTACGTCGCTAATCCGGTACTGGCACGCGCACTGGACATTTTGTTTGTCCTGCATGCTGATCATGAGCAGAACTGCAGCGCCAATGCGATGAGGTGCGTGGGCAGTTCGCAGGCCGATCCCTACCTGGCTACCGCGGCGGCGGCCGCCGCCCTTGCCGGGCCGCTGCACGGAGGCGCGAACGAAGAAGTGTTGAAAATGTTGGATGAGATCGGCTCCAAGAACAACGTGCCGGCTTATGTGAAGCGAATCAAGGAAGGGCATGGGAAGCTGATGGGATTCGGGCACCGGATTTACAAGAACTACGACCCACGCGCCAAGATCATCAAGTGGACCGCCGAGCAGGTGTTCGAAGTAACCGGGCGCAACCCGAAGTTGGATATCGCACTTGAACTGGAGCGCATCGCGCTTGAGGACGATTACTTTATCAAGCGCAAACTGTACCCGAATGTGGACTTTTACTCGGGAATCATCTATCAGGCGATGGGATTCACGCCAGAAATGTTTACTGTGCTGTTTGCCATTCCGCGCACGGTGGGGTGGCTGGCGCAGTGGCAGGAGATGTTGAATGACGCAGAACAGAAGATTGCGCGTCCACGACAGATCTGGACCGGGCACGAAGTGCGTGAATTTGTGCCGATGGCCAAACGGAATGCCTCAGCTGTGCTTCGCTAGTGTTTGATAACCTTCATGACCCGGTGACGGCTGTCACAGCCGAGCCCCTTCCCTCGGGTTTATCGTATAAAAGGTAACCCTATGTCCGCGCCCGCCGTCAGCTCGTCAACCATTGAAGATGGATTGCGCCGGCTAGCTCCGGAGCATTTGCGTGCTGCCTTTTGTAAACTTCTTGTCTAAAGGGGCAACGGCGGGCGAGCGGACTCGCGCTAATTTAGCCGGGTTTTACCGGCCAAAATACTTGGCGTTTCGCTCAGTGAAAGCTTTCCACTTTTCCGGCAGGTCATCCAGCGCGAAAATCGCCGATACCGGGCAGACGGGAACACAGGCTCCGCAATCAATGCACTCGACGGGGTCGATGTACAACATTTCCTCTTCGGCGTAAGCCGGCGAATCCTTCTTAGGATGGATGCAATCTACCGGGCAGGCGTCCACACAAGCAGTGTCCTTGGTGCCGATGCAAGGTTCTGCAATTACATAAGCCATAAAATCTGTGTCTCCCTGAGATGTTTGCGGAACTTAACAGAACCGCTAATTCTAACAAGAATCCCGCCCGTGGTACAGCATCCAGCAGGGAATGCGCTATCAGAGCAATGGAACCCTCGATTACACGATGGCAGGACCTGCTATGCCTCCTACGCCTCCACCAGTTCCCGCTGTGCGCTTGGCTCGTATTCGACAATGTGCCCTGCCACGGCGCTCGCCGCCACGGTCAGCGGACTGGCCAAGTACATCTGCCCAGGTCCGCTGCGGCCGGGGAAATTGCGGTTCTGCGCGCTGATGACAACTTGTTCCGGCCGCGTGGTCACGCCTGGTCCGGCGTTGATGCAGGCGCCACAGCTCGGTTCGATTACATCCGCTCCGGCTCTCTGGAAAATTTCGAGATAGCCTTTACGTTTGCAGTAATCGCGCGTCTCCTGCGAACCAAACTGGATGTAGAACTTCACCGACTCCGCCACGCGCTTGCCGTGCTTGAGGGCATCGGCGAGCACCAGCGCATACATGTCCATGTCTTCGTTCTTGCCTGCGGTGCAGGTGCCGCCGTAAGCGAGTTCGACCGGCACGGGTGTATTCAGTTCGCGAATGTACTTGCCATTCCCCGGATCGCCCGGCGTGGCTACCATGGGCGTAATGTCGGCGGCGTCCAACTCAATCACGTGCGCGAACTGCGCGTCGGGATCGCTGGAAAGACCCTGGATCATGGCCTCAGCCTTTTTGCGGTCCATCCCACGGCGCTCGACCAGAAAATCCACGGCCTTGCGGTCGGGCGCCACAATCCCGGTGAAGCCGCCGATTTCGGCAGCCATATTGGTCATAGTGGCGCGTTCGTCGACGCTGAGTTCCTCGATGGCCTCGCCTCCGTATTCCATGACCTTGGCCAGCGCTTTGCCCTGGCGGACGTAGTCGAGACTGAGAATCCTTAGAATGAAATCCTTTGCGGTAACGTTGGGGTGCTTCTTGCCGCGAATGACAATCTTGACCGATTCCGGCACCTTCACACGAACATCCTTCGTGATCCACGAGTTGAATACATCAGTTGTGCCGATGCCGAAGGCTACGCACCCGATCGCGCCCACGTGGGGCGTGTGCGAGTCGGAGCCGATATTCAACTGTCCCGGCAGCGCGTAGCTTTCCAGAACAATCGAGTGGCAGATGCCTTCCGAGCCCTTGCGGTCTTTCAATTCACCATGCAGCTTGATGCCTTGCTTCGCCGCGAAGTCCTGTTGCTTCAGCTTGAGCTGAGTTGCCAGATCGAGCAGGCCGAGTTTCTTTTTCTCCTCCGAGATCACTTCGTCGAGGAACGTGAGGTGGTCGCGGAAAAACAGAATGCTCGCGGGATCGTTCACTTTGGCGTCCTTGCCGACGTAGCGCTCGAAGAAAATGGCGGCCATCGGCGTGACGTATTCGTGGCTGAAACGTAAGTCGGCACGGGCAAAGCCTGTGTCGCCCGGCTTCACAAACGGCACGCCCACATCTCCTTTGTCGTCGAGCATGTGTCGTGCGAAGATCTTCTCCGCCACGGTCATCGGCCGTCTTTCTGTGTTGATCGGCGGCAGAAAGACTTTCTTCTGCATACGCGCGACGTTAAACGGAAACAGACCACCATACTCGATCACCTGTCGCGTGATCTCATCTTCTCCTGCGGTGAATTCACTGAGAGCGATCTCCTGGCCGCTGCGAATCTGGTCAATCAAGGAGAAATTGGTTGAGGTCAACACACCGAGATTCTGGCAATTCTGCTTATAGATGCGCTCGATGTTCTCCGCGATAACGATGCGAATGCCGGCACACATCTCTGCGTAAGGCGACTGCTCCCGGCTGGATCCCTTCCCCCGCCGCTTGCCGCTGACGGCGCAAACGAATCCACCCTTTTTCACGTCAGAACGCCCTATGGGAAACATGTTGCCGCACTTGAGGCCCAGGTAAGGGATCTCGCCCAGAGTCTCGTCGAAATAAAAACAGTAGTGCGCTGGAGTAATCTCGTCAGTCGAGATATCGTCACGCAGCTTGGGATTGTTGGCGGGATTCTTTGTGTCCCAGGGCAAGTCTTCCCCTGCAAGCTGCCGCTTGATGAGTTCGGGGTCCTCGGTGAGGAAAAGAATGCGGCCCTGCAGACGAACCTTGTCGGGGCGTTTCTCGATTTTGCGTTCAAGAAGTGAGCTGATCACGATCGATAGCCTAGGTTAAGAGTAGTAAGCGTTACTGATCCTATTGTAACTCGCGCAGCACACGTCTTTCATGGCATGGCTAGTGGTGTCCGTGCGTTCGATCATATTTCTCTCCGGCCGGGATCGCGACCGCCAGGCGATTCTCTTTCGGCGCGAGCGGGCAGGTGGCGAAGGGGGTCACTGCACAGGGGGGATTGTAAGCTCGGTTGAAATCGATCACCACGGTTCCATTCACGACAGGCTCGGTTTCCAGGAACCGTCCACCCGGGTAGGTGTCGGTTTTACTGGTCAGATCGTTGAAAACGAACGAGAGTCCCTTCGAGGGATCGCCACCCAGATCCGTCAGTCGCACTTCCTGACCGTTGATCTTAAAGACGACGGTCCCGGCTACCGGCGTGGGCGTGGTGTCGCCTAGAACGTTGGGCACATCCACCGTTTTCTTTCCGTCGGAGGGTATCCAGGTCGCGGTCACCCGGTAGGATAGATCGATGGGAAAGAAAATCGGTCCGTGGTAATTCTTGGCCTGCTCGCTATCGAGATCCTTCAACCGAATGCCAATGCGCTGACCCCGCACGATCGCTTTGATGCGCAGACTTCCCAGTTCAACGATTGTCGGGCTAGCGGACGTGTCCGGTTGCAGCTTGACTGTGGTCACGGGTTTGCCGTCGATGGTAGCGTGGGCGTCCGGGCCGAATTTCACCGTTACATCCGTCCCCTGCAACTCGAAAACGCCGGCATGAGCCGGCCCCTTGGGAAACACGATAGGATTGCCCGCGTCACTGCCGAACGAATTTTCCCCGGGCTTGAGCCAGAATAAGCCTGCCAATGACAGCCAGTTCGTCTTGAGGTCGTCGACCAGTTCAGCCTTCCATTTATCGAACGACTGAATGTATGCCGCATCGGCCGCGGGAGACGAAGGATTTTCTGCGAGAGCCGAGGCGGCGAACTGCATCGCGATCGCCAAGGCAAATATAAATGACCAGGTTCGCTTCATAGTCAAGTTCTCTCAACCTCTCTCGTCGTCCAACTATCTTCTGAACTCGTGCACATCGGGCAACGGTTCCAAGTCGCGCCCCGCGAAAACCTGCTCGAACTCGCCGATCATAGCCAGATGCACTAACCCGTTCGAGGCCAGAGTTTCGCGACTGTGCAGTTGGAATGGCCCACCCTTAAAATCGGTCACCGTCCCTCCCGCCTCCTGCACGATAAGTACACCCGCAGCGGTATCCCAGGGATTGAGGTTGAATTCCCAGAATCCGTCAAAGCGTCCGCAAGCCACGCAGCACAGGTCAAGCGCCGCGGAACCCGCTCGCCGCACCCCGTGCGTATGCAAGGTGATTTGATGGTAAAAAAATATATTCGGATTCTTATGCCGCTTATGGCTTGGAAACCCGGTAGCCACCAGGCACTCAGCCAAATTCGCAGTCTTCGAAACGTGAATTCGCTGCTGATTCAGGTAAGCTCCGCTTCCCTGCTCGGCTGCAAATAATTCGTCCCGCGTGGGATCGTAGATTACTCCGGCGATCCGATTCCCCTTGTAGTCCAAACCCAGGGAAACGCAAAAAACCGGGAAGCCATGAGCGAAGTTCGTGGTTCCGTCCAGCGGATCGACGTACCAGCGATAGTCGCTGCCCGTGTCCCGCAATCCTTCTTCTTCGCCCAGTATGTCGTGAGTGGGCCAGCGCTTCCCGATTCGCTGCCGGATCAGCGCCTCTGATTTGCGATCCGCGACCGTGACCAGGTCAGCTTCGCCTTTGTATTCCACTTTGACGTTTTGGCGGAAGTAGTCCATCAGCAGCGCACCGGCTTCGCGCGCGATCTCCGCCATAGCCGGGAGGAAGTCGTTGCTATTCGAGGAAGTTGTCATTCGATGGGAAGTCGTTCACTTGCATAACCGCTCCATGCAGGCTACCGGCCCTTAGCGCCGTCCTCTGCGATGTACATGATTTCGTGTTTAAAAATGAAAAGATTCGGGCCGTCTTCCCGCGTCAGCCTGACCATATTCTTGTCGTAATATTCAATCCAGCCGTAAACGACTTCGCCGTCGGCCAGTTTGATCCGGACCGGCTTCTGTTTCTCCCCCAACGACTTCAAATACGCGGCCTCCTGCGAGGTTTCCTCGGGAGGAGTGCTCTTGGTTTTCCGGGGAGCGGAGGGACCTGCTTGTCCGTTGAATACCATAACAGCATTTTACACGTGGCTACGGGTGGCCGCTGCGGATGGTCCAAAGATAGAAATCAAGGTTAAAAGCGGAGGATCGTGGTAGCATACGGCAATCGTTTTTCCGAGGAGGTTTCGCCATGAGAAGCTCAATTCTCGTGTTTGCGTTTCTTCTTTCAGGGGCCGCAGCTTTTGCGCAGGGTCCGATTCCCCCCAGCGGACAGGTGCAGGCTGGCAAAGCCGAGCGCGACTTCGAAAAAACCGTTCCTCCACCAGCTCACCAGCAGCCCTCACTGGATTTCGCAAAAGTTAAGAGCGACGCGGATGAACTGCTGATCCTGTCTCAGTCGATTCATTCGGGGGTGGACAGCGTGGGGAAGGGTATGCTTCCGAAGGATCTGATCGATAAGCTGAAACAGATGGAAAAACTTTCTAAGCGGCTGCGCAACGAATTAACTCCTTGAGCCTTAGCAAGAAAATACCGGCTCCGGTGGAGTTGGTGTTGGCAGTCGCGGGCAATTCGCCCGGAAGGTCAGCTTCAAAGCGACGTCGATTTGTATCGCGACTCCGACGTGTGCCCGCCGATACCGCCCGGACCCGGGAACAATCCCGCCAGTGTAAAATTGCCTTCTGCAATGCAAAAGATTGAAGGCGAGGTTTGAATGTTTTGGTGTCGGTCGTTTGTGTGTCTGCTTTTCCTGGCAGGCAACTCGCTCACGAGTTTTGCAAAACCCGTCAACATTATCCTCATCACTCTGGATACGACGCGCGCGGACCGCATGGGTTTCTTGGGTTCCAAATGTGGACTTTCGCCGAACCTGGATTCCCTGGCCCAACAAGCGGCGGTTTTTTCCCGTGCTTACTCGCAGGTTCCTCTGACCACGCCTTCGCACGCAACCATCCTGACGGGAACCTACCCTCAGTTCAATCACGTGAGCGATTTGGGATCACCTCTGGGAAAAGACTTGCCGTATCTGCCCGACATTCTGCGCCAGCACGGATATCGCACCGCGGCATTTGTTGGATCGGAGGTACTCGATCCGAAGAGCGCAGCTGCGCCGGGGTTTGACCGCGGCTTTGAGACCTACGACGCGCCGTTCCACATTCGTGGACAGGGTGAAGATCGCTATCATAGCGTGGAGCGCAGAGGGATGGCGGTTGTGGATAGCGCCTCGGCTTGGCTCGACCAACATCCGCAAGGTCCCTTCTTTCTCTGGCTGCATTTCTACGATCCGCATGATCCTTACGATCCGCCGCCGCCGTTCAAAGCGCAATATGCCGGTTCGCCCTATGACGGCGAAATTGCTTATGTGGACTTTGCTGTTGGCAAGCTGTTGACGACGCTGCGTTCGCGTGGCCTGTACGATCAAAGTCTGATTGTCGTCGTCGCGGACCACGGCGAGGCTTTTGGAGAACACGGGGAATGGAGTCACGGTCTATTCCTTTATGACGAGACCATCCACGTACCGCTATTGATTAAGCTGCCGTCGGCGGGTTCAGGTCGACGGCTAATTGAGAGTCGCGTTGGCCTGGTCGACATAGCGCCAACGCTTCTGCAGGAAGCGGGAATTGCCGCGCCTGCGGCGATGCAGGGTCAGTCTCTGCTGGAGCTGGTGAAGTCTAAATCGAACGTAGCGGTGCAGGATCGTCCGGAATATGCGGAGACCGACTACCCGTATCGCGCTTTCGGCTGGAGTTCATTGCGCGCCTGGCGGGCGGGAAAGTACCTTTACGTTGATGCGCCGCAACGCGAGCTCTACGATCAGCCGCAAGATCCCGAGGCAGCTCACAATCTGGCGAACAGCGCCCCCAGCGTCACGGACACGATGGCCTCGCAGCTCGATGAGTTTCGCCACAAGACGAGTCGGGCCAGGTCGGCCGAAGTGGCTCTCACTCCGCGTCAGGCTGAGCAACTGCAGGCGCTCGGCTACGTAAGTTCCAGATCGAGCAAGCCGGAGAGCGAGGAAAAGCAACGAGGGGCTGATCCGAAAGATAAAGTCCAGATCGCCAATTCGCTTCACCAAGGTTTGCTGGACGCTGAGGAAGGAAACTACCGCGAGGCCATTCCACTGTTCGAACAAATACTTAAAGCCGATCCGAAAGTAGCGCTGGCGAACCTGCAATTGGGCCGCGCCTGGAACAGCCTGGGAGAATACGACAAGGCTGTGCCCTGGTTGCAGAAGGCGGTAGAGCTCACGCCGGGCTCAGCGGAGGCGCACTACGAACTGGGAGCGGCGTTGGGGGAGATGGGTGACTGGGCGGGATCGGCGAAGCAACTGGAAGCTGCAGTGGCTCAGGACCCGGGCTCCGACGAGATGCACTTCTATCTCGGTTCAGCTTATGAGGAAATCGACCGCATCGGTGACGCCATCAAGCAATACCAGGCCGCGCTCGACATCAACCCTGACAATTTCAGGGCAAATCTCCTCCTGGGGCGCTTGCTGGCAATGCAAGATCGCCCCAAGGAGGCTGAGCCACTTCTGCAGAAGGCGGTCAAGCTGGATCCGCAATCGGCGGATGCGCACAAGTTTCTGGGCAATGTGTACACCGTGTTGGGAGACGAGGAGAAGGCGCGCCGCGAATTAGCCGAGGCACAGCGGCTGAAAGCAATGGAGCCCTGAGGAAAGTAACCGGTTCAGGAACGCCGGTTGCGGTACAGTGAGGGATCGACCGCAAGAGCCATCGCTTCCACATTCAAGTCAAGACCAAGGAAATCGCGGACCGACTTTGCGGAGCCCGCCGGGTCGCTAAGTACCTTTCGGTATCCCACACGGCAAACCGGGATATCCGTTCTGTGCTCGAGCCAGTCGACGATCCCTCTCAGGTGATCGCGAAAGGCGGAAGTCAGGAGCGCGGCGTCCACGAGCTCCGCTGATCCGCGACGCTTGAGCATTTCATCTTGTGACGCGAGCACTTCGGGCAGCGGACGCTCCATGAAAATCAGCTTGTAATTCCTGCCTTGGGGAAGTGAAAGAAGAAGCTGAGAAATCACTTTCACCGCCTTTCCTTCGGCTTCGTCGATGCGAGTCGGTTCCTTGGGCAAAAGTTTGATTGGCTCCCATTCACAATAGCCGCGCGGATTGTCAATGTCCGGCTTGCGTTCCAGATCGGTCAGTAGCGGCATGCCGCCAGCAGCCAGCATTTGCATCATCAGCGATGTACCAGAGCGCGGTAAGCCCGAGACGATAGTGATCACGATTCGACCATAGTAATTTGCCACGCCCAGCTGTAGCGAGGCTACGGCGTGGTGGATGGCGAAACGGTCCACGGTTTCCCGTCAAGGTGCCCGGGGAGAGCCAAGCCAAATAGTTTCAGAACCGTGGGAGCGACATCTACAATGGCAGGCTTCTCATCACTGATCTTGCGATTGCAGAAAAGAACGCCGGGAACCAGCCGCGGGTCGATGCAATGGTCGCCGCTCCATGCCTTCAAGTTGTCTTCGAAGATCTGGCTGGTGACCTTGCCCATGACGGAATCCCAGGAGGCGCGGAACCCGTCGCCATAACCGACGATCAGATCAGGCGCGTTGTCCACGTAGGGACCCGCATACACAGAGTCGCAATCGAAGACACCGGTGATGCCGGCGCGGCCAGAGGCAGGGTCTACGAGTCCATCGAGTTTCCGCCGCAATTCGTCTTTCAAAGCGTCCGCATCGGAGCCTGCTTCAATGATGCCCTCACGCTCGCGGCCTTTGAGGTTCAGGTAGAGTCCGTTCAGGCCCATGGTGTAAGCGCGCGTGCGAGACCAGTCCACATCCTCGAACCAGTCGCCGCTCTCGGTCTTTCCGGATTTCAGCGCCAGATATCCGTTCTGGTGCAGCCAGGCATTCAGGTTGACGCAGCGCGCAAACGACTTGAAACCGTGGTCAGAGACAACCATCAGCAGAGTCTTGTCATCAATCTGCCCCATGACGCGACCGATCAGTTTGTCCATGCGGGAGTAAAGATCCTGGATCACGCTGGGACGCTGATCGCGAGGCACATCGCGGGCAGCAGGGTGGTCATCCTCGAGATACCGCCAGAACATGTGTTGCACACGGTCCGTCGTGTCGAACACGCAGGCGCATAGACCCTGTTGCGTTTTTTCCAGGGCGTCGAACAACATACGCTCGCGATCGTCATGATTGGCATAACACTGCGCAAGGAAAGCTTGATCGTCGAGCACTTCCTCGTTCAAAGCCCATGTGTCTTCGGCAAGCCCCAGGGTTGCATAAGGACCAAACAGTTTTGCCAGGTAAATGGAATACGTCACCGGGTGAGAGATGGGTAGATCGGGCTTGCCGGGATCGATGTTCACCGGCGTCACGTATACCTCGACCTCGGGCGACAGTTCCTTGAGATAGAAGCGGCAGATTCCGTGTGCGCTGAAGCCCACGCCAGCGCTGAACTTCACTGGAACCCACTCCGAGTAGTCGCCAACCTTTAACGTGAACCTTTGTGAGTCCACGGTGAAACGGGCTTGATTCCCTTTGTCAGGATGGATCTCAAAGTTCACGCGCAGTTCGTCGCCCGAACCACCCGTCAGCGGATTTTCAGGACCGGGAACGTAAGATCTGCACGACGAACCGTTGCGCTCGATCGGAACCCGCACCCCGCCTTCGCGAAATTTGTCACCGCGAGACCGAGTTGTGCACAAACAAAAAGTTCCCTGGCTCCCTTTCAGGTCCGGGACACACATGCCGGAAAGCAGAACTCCAGAGAATTTCTCCGGCGGAAAAGTAACCGGCACGCGAATCACCGAACAGAAAATGCCAGCTTCGCCCAACCAGTGCCAGAAGGGTATTCCGCGGCGCATGCCTTTGATTCTCGGGCCTCCGAGCGGGATCGTGTACTTTCCAATCTTCCAACTGCGCTTCGGTCCCTTAATCTCGGCCGAAGACAGGTAGGGAAGGTAGTTGCTAAGATCCCGGGCGAGAAAATCGTAAATGTTGTGCTTGCCGGGGTTCACGCCGGTCATAAATGTCGACCAAGCCACCGGAGAAATGGGTGGGAATGTGGTCTGCAATTTCCTGAAGGTCCCTCGCTCGCTCAACTTCGCGAGATTCGGCAGTTTGCCTTCGGCAATGAATCGCTCGGTCAACTCTGGATCCATGCCGTCAAACCCGAGAATTATCGCACGTTTAATCTGTGCTTTTCCGTAGGCCTTGCGCCGCCGCAACAGGCGAAACAACTGCCGGAAAGGCCAGGCAAAAAAGGCGTAGACGGAATAGAAGAAGGCAACGAAAAGCGTCCAGAAAGACGAGAGCACGGCGAAACCCGCGCCAGGCCCCGCGTACGCGTGGCTAGGTAAGGGATGGAGTAGCACGATCCCAAGAACCGCCAGACATGCGAGAAGCCGCTTGCGCTCTACGCGGAAAATCGTCTCCCTCCACTTCATATCTCAATCCCAAGAATACTCTTGGACAGAAAACCTGCGGCCAGAGACAAAACAAAGAACAACCAGATCCAGTTCCATTCGAGACCAGCGAACGCTATGCTCCGGGCAGGATATTGTACGGCGATTGACTCAATCGCATTGTTGTCAGGCAGAGCGGCTTCCGAGGACACGAGAATACGCTCCCAGAATTTCCCGCGAAGTCGGACCGGCGACAAGCGCCGCAAGCCCGCCCCAACCACTAATCGTTTCGAAAAAGTCTCATCAGAGGCATGAATATTGACGATGTATTCTCCCGGTTTTTCGGCGACAACTCTCCAGGTTACCTCGCCTTCAGAAGGCGCGTGTACCGCCGGGGCCGTAGTCGCCAGCCCATCCGGCAGTTGAAGCGATGCCTCATTCGAAGCCTTTAGATTGTCCATCCGAACCGTTATCAGAAATGGGTGCCCCACCTCCGCCGGCATCGAGCCCAGATAGCGATCGAGTTGCACCATCAGAAAAATCAGAGGCAGAATCACAAGCAGCAAAGGCTTGAATGCCAAGCGAAGATAACGGCCAGTCGCCACCACGATGCGACCATACGACCTCAAAACGACGGGGATCTGATCCTGAAAAAGCCTGAGCGCCAGCAGGTGCGCTTTGAGGCGATCCTTGGCGATGTGGATTTCCTTCTGGTCGGAGGTATAGCGAAACACGACCACCATCACCAGACCGATAACGAGTGATATCCCGACAACAATTAAGGCTGGAACATTAACTCCAAGAGTGCCCATAGGCGCGGAAAGCGGTGAGGCCACGCTACTCGATATACCCAAGCCCCTGGAGCCGCTTCTTTACGATTTCCTTCGACGTGGAACCGCCTTCGCTCGGAGGCAGCACCTTGTTCACTTCTTTCTCGAGAGCGTGCACCACGAATTCGTCGACCGACGCGTAGCCGCACGCCTCCGCGCACTGCTTCACTTTATCCAGCAATTCGCCTTCTAGCTTTACTTTGTGAGAACCGAACATTGATCTGCTGAACCTCGGTCTCCTGCAAAATCAGTGGGTCGCGCTACCGGACTGAAACACGGATCGTCCAATCATACCCTTTGCCTTGGCGATTCCAAACTCTTCAAGAATGGTCGGGGCAATGTCTGTCAAGGCGGGCGCCTCGGCTACAATTTTCCGATTGCTGAGCAAAACTCCGGGGACGAGAGTGTAGTCCATGCAATGATCGCCACTCCAGGGGTTGGTGTTATCTTCGAGTTCTTCCGGTGGAAAAGCGCCCAAAATCGTTTGCCATCCCGCCCGGTAGCCGCGGTTGTATCCGACGATCAAATCCGGCCCCTCCCTCGCATACGGCCCTTGATACGCCCCGCTGGCGAGGTCAACGCGGGTGATCACCGGCAGTTTTGCTTGTGGATCTTGCACTGCGAGCAGCTTAGCCCGAATCTCCGCCATTAAACTGTCGGCCGCAGTTCCCGGTTCTACAATTCCATTGCTTTCGCGGCCCCGCAAGTTGATGTAGAGCCCGTTCAGCCCAAGACCGTACGCCCGCGTCTGTGTCCAATCCACGTTCGCAAATGGCTCGCTGGAATTGCGGCTAGCATCATTCTTTAGTTTGATGTATCCGTTGTCCAGCAACCAGGTATTCAGGTTGAAGGAACGATAGTATGGGGCAAATCCGTGGTCGGAGAGAACGAGCAGTGTCGTGTGGTCATCCAATCGAGGCAGCGCTTCCCCCAACACCTGATCCATCTGCTCATAAAAGTCCTCGATTGCCGAACCGTTCTGGGCTGCAAGCGTGGCATCGTATTCGGGATGCTTGGAGTCCATCAACCGCCAGAACATGTGCGAATTGAGATCGAGGCTGGAAAAGTAAAAAAAGAATACTCCCCGATTGAACCTTGGGAACTCGGCGTCGAAGATGCGGCGATGCTCAGCCAGAACAGTTCGGGCCTGCCGCAAATACTCGTCGTCGTCGAGCACGCCATCCGATAGAGCTTTCGTGTCTTCGGCGATTCCCTGGGTATGGAACTCTCCGGCTTCGTCCGTAAGAAAGCGCGAATACCTGGACGGTGTCGAAATCGGTAGCGCGGGATCCGCGGGATCGATGTTGATCGGCGATACATACAGCTGAAAGCGGGGATGCGCCTGCTTGAAATAAAAGCGGCACATGCCTTTTACACTTGCGAAGAAAGGAATCAGATGGAACTCGACGCGAACCCAATCGCTCCACTCCCCCTCGCGCAGCACAAATTGCCTGCCCTGCACCGTGACTTTTGCGACAGACTCCAGAGGGTCAACCGCAACGGAGAATGGTTCCTCAGCTGCGGGAGAGCCTTTTCGAAACGAATTGTCGGGGCCAATCAGATTGGCCGTGACGCGCGAGTTCTCGACCAGCACGGGGATAACCTGCCCGCCTTCGACCGGCCCGGCAACGGCCGCGGGATCATCGGTGTAAAAAGAAAATGTGCCGTAAGTTCCCCGCAGGTCGGGAGTGCCCATGCCCGAGAGGGTTTTTCCCTTGGCCGCGACTGGAGGAAAATTCGAGGGAATCCGGAAGACTGTATTTGGGACGCCGTGCTGATCAAGCAATTGCCAGAACGCTACGCCTTTTCGCAGTTGTTCGGCGCTGCCACCGCCGAGAGGAATCGCCCAACTGCCGAGGCGGATCGCGTGCTTCGGCCCCTCGACCCGCGAGGCCGAAAAAAAAAGTCCCAAGGTCTTCGGGTCGCGATGAATGAAATCGAAGATTCCATGACCACCTGCATTCATCCCCGTAATAAGGTTGGACCATGCTACCGGACTCTGTGGCGGAATGCTGGTTGTGAGCTGGCGAAAATCTCCCTGAGCCTCCAGTTTCGCGAAGTTCGGCATCTTCCCTTCGCGCATGAACCGATGCAGGAGTTGGGGATCCATACCGTCGATGCCGAGAATGATCAAGCGCAGATCGCTATGCCATTGGGCTGGGGCAGAGCGGCACGAAGGCAGCATCGCCACTGCGATTAAAAGTAGCGATGCGCAGAGCACCCAGGATGTTTTCTTCAGAGACTCAATCCTCAAAGGTCCTCGTTCCGCTTTGTGACACGTTCTCGGAACGTTGTTAGACTTCTATCCATGCTGCGGCATTTGGGCCCGTGGTTCCATCTTGGCATTCTAACCTTGGTTGTTTTCCCGGTCGACTCCCCGGCCGCGGCCAAGCCGAACATTGTCCTTATCACGCTTGATTCGGCGCGGGCTGACCGCATGGGCTTTTTAGGCGCGCGCAGCGGCTTGAGTCCCAATCTGGACGGAATCGCACACCAGGGATTGGTCTTTGCTCAGGCCTACGCGCAAGCGCCCGGCACGGTGGCCTCCGACGCGACTGTTCTTACAGGCGCTTATCCCCAGACACATCGGGCAAGCGAATTTGCCGTTCCGCTGGCGACGACGCTACCGTACTTGCCGGACCTGCTTCATTCCAGCGGATACCGCAGCGCTGCGTTTGTGGGGTCGATTCTGCTGGATCCCCGAAACGGCCCCTTTCAGGGCTATGATCGTGGCTTCGACGTATACGATGCTGGCTTCCACCAGCCGCAGCGCGGTGAAAGCCACTTCCAGTCGGTCGAACGCCATGGAGATCAAGTGGTTGCGCACGCCACGAAGTGGCTAGCCGCGAACAAGCAGCGGCCTTTCTTCCTTTGGGTGCATCTGCAGGATCCACACGCCCCTTACCCAACTTCGTACGATCGTGCAGTCGCGTCGGCAGACGCCGCGGTCGGAAAGTTGGTAAGTTTTCTACGCAGCCAATCGCTCTATGACGATGCCCTGATCGTAATCGCTTCGTCGCAGGGTGAGAGTCTGGGCGCGCACGGCGAGGAGACGCACGGCATTTTCCTCTATGACGAAACCATCCATGTGCCACTAGTTCTTAAGTTACCGAAAAACCAGATGGCTGGGAAACAGATCAAGAATCGCGCACGCCTTCTGGACATTGCGCCAACTGTGTTAGCGGTAGCCGGCATCCCCATTCCCACGCAGATGCAGGGGCAGTCGCTGATGCGAGTGGCTGAAGCCAGCTCCCAGAACGACCAGCCGGCGTATTCGCGCAGCGAACTTCCGCAGCAGGGCTTTGGATGTAGCGTGCTCGAGTCGTGGCGCGCGGGAAAATATCTCTACATCCGCGCGCCGAAGCCGGAACTGTACGATCTGTCGGTTGATTCGAATGCGATGCGCAACCTGGCACAGAGTTCGAAGGCCACGCTTGAAACCATGGCCTCACAACTCCAATCCCTCGACAACCGTCTCGGAAACGAAACCGGGAAATCCGCTGGCTCAGAACTGACCTCCAGCGAGTTGCAAAAACTGGCTTCCCTGGGGTACGTCGGACTGCAGAAGGGCAGCGCGGGAGTGAACGCCGCAACCGGGGGAACCGATCCTAAAGAGCTCATCGCTGTTATCAACAGGACGCTCGCTGCACTTCTTGAGTTGGACGACGGCAAGCCCGACAAAGCGATGCCACTGCTGCGGGAGGTGCTTGCGGGGCGACCGACCATCTACCTTGCGCAGTATGGAATGGGCTTTGCGATGGTCCAGCAAGGGCAATATGCAGAGGCCATTGGATACTTGCGCAAAGCGATCGAACTACAGCCCGATTCTGCATTCGCGCACTACATGATGGGTCTCAGCCTGATGAAGACCGGCGATTTCAAGGCTTCCGCCATTCACCTGGAGATCGCGTCAGGGCGATTGCCGGCATTCTCCGCGGCGCATTCCATGCTGGCCGACGTATACGAGCACCTGGGACGCAGCCAGGACAGCGCCCGAGAACAAACCAGAGCAGCTCAGACAAAAGATTGACTGCCGCCAGGCCTAAGTGGGGATCGCATCATTTGTGCTAGGCTGATGAAACCGGTGAAGGTTCTTCGCACGCTGTATGTAGTGCTCATTCTGTCTGCTGCGGCATTCTCCGCGCCCACCAGGACGCCACCTCCGGACGTTTTCCTTATAACCATCGACACTCTTCGGGCAGACCACGTTCACTGCTACGGGTACGCCGGTGTGGCGACGCCTGCGCTCGACGCGTTAGCCAAGGACGGTGTACGGTTCACCCAGGCTTTTACACCCAGCCCGATTACCAATACATCGCACGCCAGCATTCTCACCGGACTACTGCCGGGTTCGCACGGGGTGACGGATTTCGGTGTGCCGTTGTCAGCGTCACATCCAACCGTGGCGGAGTTGCTCAAAGCCCAAAATTATCACACCGCCGCGTTTATCGGGGCCGTGATCCTCGACAGTAAGAGCCTGGCTCCGGGATTCGATCGAGGCTTCGATTATTACGATAACTTTCCCGAGCATTCGTCGACCAAGTCTCGCTGGGGACGCCTCGAGCGCCGCGGCATGGACGTCGTGGAACACGCGGAGAATTGGTTGAGCAAGCACCCTGCGGGCCCGCATTTCATGTGGGTTCACCTCTACGATCCTCATGATCCATACGAACCGCCGGCGCCTTATTCGCAGATATACAAGGACCATTTGTACGATGGCGAAATCGCATACGCCGATTCTGCGTTGGCCCACTTCATCGCTTATCTTAAGAGAAGCGGCAAGTATGCCAATTCGGTTGTCGTCGTGGTTGGTGACCATGGAGAAGGTTTGGGAGAACATCACGAAGACACGCACGGGATCTTCCTGTATGACTCGACTATCCACGTTCCCTTGATCGTCAAGTTGCCCGGCCCACGCGGCGCCGGCACTGTGGTGACGGCGCAGGTGCGGACCCTGGACATTATGCCAACTCTCCTGGAATTGGCGAGTGCTGCGGCTCCTCAAAAAACAGATGGAGAGTCGTTGGAGCCTTATTTTGATGGCAAAAGTGAAGCTGCGCGCCCGGCCTTCGGCGAAACCGACTACCCCTTGCGTTTCGGCTGGGCCCCGCTGCGGTCGGTGCGGAGCGAGGGTTTTAAGTTTATCGAGGCGCCACGGCCCGAGCTCTACGATTTGCCTCTTGATCCCGCCGAGATGACCAATAAGTATGAACCTCAGGACGCACGCGTCCAAAAGTCGCGTGCCATGTTGGCAGAAGTGCGATCCAAAGAGGCTCAAATCCAAGTATCCTCAAGCGCCGCTCCGGAGCCGTCCTCGCTGCCTGATCCGAAAGACAAAATTGAAGAGCAGAACTTGTTGCACGCGGCGATGATCGCTACGGAAGACAATCGCCCGGCGGATGCCCGCAAGACCCTCGAGAAGGTTCTCGCTCTCGATCCTAAATCGCCTACTGCGCTCCGTCAGCTAGGTGAGTTGGAGTTGCAGGCAGGGGACTATGTTCAAGCTGCCCATCATTTCAAGGGCGCTGCAGAAATCCGCCCAAATGACGCCGCAGCATTGTTTCACGAGGGGCAAGCGCTGGAGAAGACGCACGATCTGGGGGATGCGCGGGATGCGCTCGAAGCCAGCTTGAAGCTCATGCCCGGACAGTTCAACGCTCGCTTGCTACTCGGCCAGGTGTACTTGGACCTCAAGGACCCGGCAGCCGCCGAAGATCAGTTCGAAGCAGCGTTGTTGGTGCAGCCGGACAGCGTGGAAGCGCAGCTCGGCTTGGCAGAGGCGCAAATCACCAAAGGCAACTTCGCGGAGGCGGCTCAATCGCTCGAAGCATTATCGAAAGTGCAGGCCAAGAATGCGCATGTCTTCGATCTGCTGGCGAAAGCTTATTCCGGCCTGGGCAAGAAGACGGAAGCCCAACAAGCGGCGACCAGAGCCAAGCTTCTGTCCAGCAATAAGTAATCCCGCCAGGGTTGAATCCAGATGTACACTATCGGCTTTCCGGCAGGAGTAAAATACAAACAATTGTCCTGGGCCAGGAGGTTTTCGCCATGAGAATCCCAATTCTCTTGTTTGCGCTTCTTCTTTCAGCATCTGCGGCTTTTGCGCAGGGTCCAATTCCGCCCGACGGACAGCTGCAGGCTGACCGAGCCGAGAAAGAGTTCGAGAAAAGTATCCCTCCTCCAATTCACCAGCGAACTTCAGTGGATTTTGCAAAAGTCAAGAGCGACGCCGATGAACTGGTGGTCCTGTCTCAGTCGATTCATTCTGGGGTCGACAATGTAGGGAAGGGCATGCTCCCGAAGGATCTAATCGATAAGCTGAAGCAGATGGAAAAGCTTTCCAAGCGCCTGCGCAACGAACTCGCTCCTTAAACGGCAAGACAAAAAAAAACACCAGCCCCTGGTGGAGCTGGTGTTGGCAGTTCGGTCAATTCGCCTAGAAGGTCAGCTTCAGTGCGAATTCGATCGTGCGCGGCGAACCCAGCGAGTAAACGCCGGTACCGACGCCTACCCGGTTCACAAATTGACCAGCGTAATTGGTGCCGTTAATGGTGCCTGTGCCACCGCTGAGCAGACCAGAGAGCATGCTTTCCGGCAGGTCAAAGTTGGCAAAGTTGAAAAGGTTGTAGAAGCCGATTGAAGGTCGAATGGTCAGCCGCTCCTTAATGGTGTAGGTCCATGCGATGGTTGTGTCCATGGTGCGCAACCAGGACAAGTTGACTTGGCCCGGAGGCGCCAGAGGTAACGTCGGAGCCACACCGCCCAAGGCTACCAACTGAGCCGCTGTCATCAGGCCATTCTGGATCAACACATTGCCCGCCGGAGTCGGCTGTCCCGCCACCGTAGCGTTGTAGTTGGCGATGGCCCCGTTGATGTTGCTGGCGTTGATGCCGCGGTCATAGTTTCCGACGTGGGTTCCCGGCATCGGATCCTGCGTCGTGCCGTCTCCCGTGAAGTCGGTACGGAAGATTTCGCCAGCGCCAGCGCCGGTATTGGGAACCGTGAGTGTCGTCGAAAGCGGACTGTAGAAGTGCCCGATCAACCCTAACTGGAATCCGTAGCGGAAGTCCATGTAGCCGCCGAAGGATATCTGGTGGGTACGATCCAGCGTGGAAGGCCCAAAGTAACGGTTGACGTTGGAGTTGTCCAGGGACGGAACGATGAAATCCTGGTCTCCGCTGGCCGCCGTGACATTGGCGTCCGGCCTCACGCCGCCGCCAGTGTTCTGGAAGCTGGACAAGGAGTAGGAGGCTGTGAAGTTGAGGCCGGTCGATCCTTTGAATGGCGACTTCACATTGTCCACCCACTTCATTTGCAGGCCGTCATAGGTAGAGCGTCCAACGGGTGATAACAAACCGATCGGCGGAGCATTGGGGTTGATACCACTGAAGGCACAGGGACGACCGAGAGCTGCCACGCAACTGCTGCCACCCTGGTCACTCGCAGAACCCAGACCATTGCCAGCATAGTCTCCCATTGACGCCCCGGCACTGATAGCGCAGCCCACCCCGGCCGGTCCTGCCGGGCAATTAAAGTGCGCGTTGGTCGCATTGATCGCTGCGTTAGCGCCGGCCAGATTAAAGTAGTTGATGTCCCCCGCGTGATTCTGGTCCACGCCCAACAGATAGTGGGTCTGGACGTTACGCGCGTAATCGACGGTCAAAACCATGCCGCGATGGAGTTCCCGCTGAATGCCGATGTTCATCTGCACCGAACGGGGTGATTTGTAGTCGGGGTTAAACATCGAGAGGCTGGTTGGGAAGGCGCACGGGGCCACCCCACCGGCACAACCGGTGAGGCCGGTCCCGACGTACGCCGGGTTAGCTGCCGACAGGTTCAGCGGCGACCCTGCCACGTAGGCCTGCTGCAACGCGATAATCGATGGCAACGCGTTGCCGATCAGAGGAAAGCTTTGCGCCCCCTTAGGGCCGCACACTCCGATTGCAAGTGGGCTTCCAGGCGTGTTGATGGGGCCGTTCGTCGTATTTAGGGTTATCGGCGATCCAGCAGAAGCGCACGGCCCGAAGAACTGAAGGAACGCGCCGGTGGGCTCTCGATTCGGGCCATCAAACAGCACATTGTTCCAGACGGCGTTCTCGTAGAACAGGCCGATGCCGCCGCGGATTGAGGTCTTGCCATCTTTGGTGGGATCCCAGGCGAAACCCAGTTGTGGAGCCCAATTATTGTTTGGCTGGTTGACTTGCGCACCCAGATTCGGCTCACCCGGTATCAAGTTGTTTAGGCCAGGTATCGCTGGATATTGGCTATCGGTGCGACCCGTGTCGCGCATATAACGAAGCCCGTAAGTCAGAGTGAAATTCGGCTTGATCTTCCAGCTGTCTCCCCCGTAGAAACTGATGCGATTATCGGGGCCGAGGCCGCCCGCCGGGAATCCGATTGCTGCTTTGGTCGTGGAAAAGCCCAAGCCATTAGCCACGGTAACGAAATCGGCAGGGTAATTGAACGGGTTTGCAGCGCCGCCGGGGAAAGGCCCCGTAGCTGCCGCTAATTGCTCAGCAGTAGAAACCCCCGACCCGACCTGCGGTCCGTTCTTGAAGAACGAAGCGAAGCCTCCGCCTTGGATGTGGTTGTACGAGATTCCGTAGCGGATCACGTGTGCGCCGAGGATTTTGCTGCCGTCGTATTTGATCTGATGGTTGCTTTGTGGAGTGCTCTGGGGAGACAAAAGATTCGGCCCAGCCACCAGCCCGGTACCACCCATGAAGAGTTCCGCGTGGATGTTGGCAAACGGCAGCGTCGCGCTGCCTGTGGTCGCGTCGACAATTTGATTCTGGAATTTCAGGTACGAGAAGCGGATGGCGTGGCTGAAGGTGCCAGTGTTGAAATCCACGCCGCCGACAAAGTTGCGGGTGATGTCTTTGTTGTTATAGACCGAGTACCCGTATCCGAAGGTGGCTCCGAGGAGGTTTTGGAAATCCGAGAAGCGGAAGAACGCGCGCGCGCTCTTCGTCAGCTGATAGTCCAAGCGTCCCAGTAAATTGCCCTCGTGGAATCCGTCCTGGAAAGTACCCGCGAACGACTGGAAAGGAGCCGAGATGGGCACTGGCACGGACGTGTGCTGTATGGTGCGCTCGCCGTCCATGAAGAAGAACAGTTTGTTCTTGATGATCGCGCCGCCGAAATCGCCGCCGTATTGGCTGCGCTGATAGGGCGCGGTGAAACCCGGAGGCGTAGGCAGTGCCGCCGAAAAGACGCTATCACGGAAGGCGCCGAAGGCATCGCCGTGGAAGGCATTGCTTCCGGATTTCGTGGTCACGTTCACAGCGCCGGAAGAAGTCAGCTCCGTCGACATATCCAGACTCGACTGGCTGATCTGAAATTCCTGGATGGCGCTGGAGGGGATGTCGGTCGTGGTCGTGCCTACAGTTTCATCGGAGACGTCCACGCCATCAACTTCGATGCGGGCGGTGCGGCCGAAGCGCCCTCCGAAAGAGATCGAAGAGTAACCGGCTTTCGTGGGGTCGAAGTTCTGACCATCTTGAATCTGCACGCCCGGCTCAAGCTGGGCCAAGTCAAGGAAGTTGCGGCCATTCACCGGCAGGTTGGCGATCTGATTTTCCGTGATCACGCCTTGAACAGTGGGCTGCTCGGTGTTCACTTGAACTGAGCTGGCCTCGACTTCAACCACCTGGCTCGTCTGGCCTACTTCCAATTTCACGTTCGCGGTTGCGGTGTTGTCCACCTGCACAGTCACCGGCACTTCCGTCGTCTTGAAGCCGGGGGCCTCGACCCTCACGGAATAAACGCCTGGGATCAATGAACCCGAAGTATACGAACCTTTGGAGTCCGAGGTCCTGACGGACGCCACTCCTTTGGATTTTTCAGTGATGGTGATTTTTGCTCCGCTAACGACTGCGCCGGAAGGGTCCGTGACACTTCCCTGGATGCTGCCGTTGCCGACGTTGGTTTGCGCCAACAGGAGAGTGGAAGACAGCAAAAAAGTTATCGCCAGAGCAAATGTTAGAAGCATTCCGGCGGAACGGAGAGCGCGGTTGAAATTCAGGGACATCGTCCACCTTCCTTTCAGAATCTGTTCAGAGTCAACGTTTCCGAGCTGAATAGCGCTTTCGCAGTCGAGTCAGGCGGGACTACAATTATTTGCTTATTGCCAAGGACTCCCGCCAGCAATCAGAGGCCGACCGCAGCCTCTCACCAAAATCCAAGCAAGTCCTTAGGTGATTAGCAGTGCAATTGACGGACCAAGACAATTAACGCAGACACTTTGGCACGTCATCTGCAATTATGTCAATAGCTTATGTGCAGTTATTGTTGAGCTCATCCAGCCTCGGACCAGGGTGATTGATTCCATATTCTGTAGATTATTATTGAAAATGAAATCAGGACGAGCGCGAAAGCCGCATCAAAACTTGGATTTCGTCGTGTAATACCCGGTCCGGTGACGCACGGTGAGCGACGAACCCACGGATGACCCATCCACTTTGACTTCAATGTGCCGGAAGCTGGAATCGGAAAGCCGTTGCGATGGGTAGTAAGCCAACAAGTACTGGGTGCGGAGTTCGTCACTGATTTTTCGGAAGGCGTCGTCGAGTTGCGGCACTGATTCGGCGTAAAAGTACTTGCCGCCAGTGTCCTCCGAAATCTGAATCAAGGCGTGCTCCCCGCCCGTGTCACGTCCTGCGCTCGCCTCAATCGGAACCACAATAATGCTGTAGACGATGGCTTCCGCTTCCTGCGCGGAACGCACCGCCTCCTTATAATCCACGCGGCTGACAGTATCGCCGCCATCCGTGATCACCACCAGAACCTTTCTTCCTTTGCGCGGGTCGAGCGCCTGCGCCCCGAGGTAGAGCGCATCGTAAAGAGCAGTAGCCGATCCCATGCGAATGCGATCGATGCCGTGGTCGATTGTCTTGAGATCGGAGGTGAATGGCACGACCTCGCTGACGATCTCGCTGAAACCGTAAAGAGAGATCGCGTCGACGGGCCGAAGAATGGCGTGCGCAAAACGGCGCGCGGAAGACAGTTCGAGTGGCAGGTCCTTGCGCGTGCTCAGACTGGTGTCGATATCCAAAACAATGGAAAGCGGCAACGCCGATTCTTTGTCGAACACAGAAATGGTCTGTGACTTTCCGTCTTCCAGCAGCGTGAAGTCTTCCTTTTTCAGACCAGCGACCGGAGCACCGTGCTCGTCGGTGATGGTGACGAAGACGTTTACCAGCTTGACGTCAACCTTCAGCGTAGTTTCGGAACTCTGAGCCGGACTTGCGCTGTCCGGGCCGTCGTTATTCTTCGAGCTAGAGGATGCCGGTTTCGCCGGGCTTGTTCCACCACTTGCCCACGGTGGCTTCGGCACCTGAGCATGCGAGACTGCGACCACGATAGTCAGGAAGAAAAGCATGCGGCGCATGCGGAAGCTGAAATTGTCATTCTTCGCATGCTCATCATTCCGAACTTTGCGCATGGGCGCTTTCTCGAACCGAGCCTTTGACCGCAAAGTTCGCCACCAAAATCTGTAGGGATCACGAAGAGACAATCTTTTCACTTAGATGCAGACCTTCCGGAATGGCTGCTTTCGGCCTTGGGAATCCCATCCGGGAAAGGCGCGCCATCCGCCCAGACCGCGCCATCCTCAAAGTACTCCTTCTTCCAGATGGGTACGGTGCGCTTGAGGGTATCGATGAGCCAGCGGCAGGCATCGAAGGCCGCCGAGCGGTGCGCTGAAGCCACAACGATCAAGACGCTCGCCGCCCCGATTTCCAATCGCCCCAAACGATGCACCACGGCAACGTCGCGGATGGGAAACTGCTGAAGGGCTTGCTCGGCCAGCGCGTCCATCTGTTTGAGCGCCATCTCTTCGTAGGCTTCGTAATACAGATAGAGAGTACGGCGGCCTCGTGTGTTGTCCCGCACCACTCCTTCAAATATGACTGCCGCTCCGTCCGCGGGCTGCTTGAGTTTTCCAAGCACACTCTGCGTGTCAATTTTCTCGCGGACGATCGCGGAGAAACGCCGGCGTTGCGTAGGCGTGTCGCTTTCAGGATCCATCGCACCTCCACTCACCGGCGGTAGAAACGCGATCTCGTCTCCTTCTTTCAGCCTCGCATCCGTCCCGGCAAATTCCTGATTGATGGAAATCGCAATCGAAGCGGCAAGTTCGCCGAGCCTTGGCGTGATCTCCTCGTAGTGAGTAAAGACGTCGCCCAAAGTGGCATGCTCTGGCAGGTTGAGGAGATCGCTGCCTCGCCCCGCAAGATCTTTCAGCATGCCGAAAAATAGAACGCGAACCTGCATGAAATCCCAGTTGCCGCGATGGCAGACCGTTGCGAGTAGTGTAACGCGGCCGCGCTATTGCGAGCTTTCCGAAAAAAGAAAAATGCCAGCTCCCTTGCGAGAACTGGCGGATTCTTCCTGCTAATGAATTGAAGCGTCATTACCTGTGCGGTTTCGATTCATGCGAAGGAGGTGGTTGTTGCGCCGCGCGTGGCGCCGGCGCCGGTGGTCGTGGCGGAGCACTTTGACGCTGTTGCTGCCAAGCGTTGAATTTAGTTTGCTCATTCTGCTGGTGCTGAGGATTCTCCTGCACCGGCGGAGCTTGTCTCACCAGAGGATGTCCCGCAGGCGGACGTGGCGCCGGTGGTGGTGCCGGACGCGCCGCCTCCGGCTGACGCATTGCTTCCTGCGGCGGCGCTGGTCGCGCTGTATTTGGTGTTGGTGCCGGACGATTGTTTGCTGGCTCCTGTGGATGCGGAGGCTGGTTGGCCTGCACTGGCGGTTCTGGCCGCGTCGTTTCAGTTGGTCGTGGCGCAGGTTGTCCCGGTCGTGACGCCTCAGCAGGTGCGTGAGCTGCGGTTTGCGGTTGTCCTGGAGCCTCCGTGCGCACGTTTGGTTCTGGAGTGTGCGCCTGTCCAAGAGACGCTCGTGGAGGCGGAGGCTGCCGGGTCGCAACCACCTGCCGGTTCATCACCGCCGCAGGCGGCTTTACAGTAACGGACCGGCCGGCTCCTATGACACTCTGCCGGACCGGTTGCACGGGAATGCTGTGGACTACGGGAGCGTTCTCAATCTCCCGTTGATTTACTTTGGCAAGGTTGGCTTGAACCGGACGCGCGTTCGCGAAAGTCTCATGTGAAACCGCGGTGACTCCATTCGTCACATGTTGATTGGCGTAGTTAATTCGAGTCACGTTGGTTGTGTTGTTGTTGATAATCGTGGTGTTGTAAACATTGGTCACCTGGGTCACGTTAACCCTCGTGTTGGTGACGTTTACATTGTTGACGTAGCCACGACTGGTGCGATACCAGGGCACGTAAACTTCACGCGGAGCCAGCGGGAACCAGGCCACGCCCGCACCACCTCCAAAAGCCAAAGCTCCACCGCCCACGAACACGACCAGCGCGGGCGCATACACCGGGCGGGCGTAAACCGGACCCGGCACCCAGCACCATGAATTTTCCACAAATGCCCAACGTCCATAGTGGAAGGGAGCGAATCCCCAAGGCTCGTCTTCGACCCAGGTCCAACCCCAGGGCGCGACCCAGACCCAGTGGCCGTAGCGATAGGGAGCCCAGCCTGGTGCGACCGCGGCAGGAGCCCATACCGGACCGTAGTCCGCCACATAGCGCCAGTGGCCATATTCGTCGAGGTCGGATGCGCCGGTCATGTCAGGTGAAACGTAATTGGACGACTCGGCGTGATCTTCCCGCTGATCCCGTTGGAATGCAAAGTTGTCGAAATCGTCGCGATCGGGTATCTGGTCGATCTCGTGATTCAGTTGGTCAGTACCCGTGAACTTGGCGAACTGCCCGGCAACTACATCGTACGAGTTTCCGCCACCCGTCGCCTCGCCGCGCCCACTCCAGACTCGGGCATCGGTTTCAGTTCCATCGGCGTTCACGTCAAAGCGATATTCACCGGTGCGCTGGATCTGAAACGCCAGATTCGGCGTGTCTATTTCGAAGTGATCGTCGTCATCCAGATGTCGCACGCGCACGAAAATGGATCCCTGCGAGAGCTTCAGCTGAGTGGTTCGGTCATCGAGATCAAGGAATGTCACACTCGTTTCCGAATCCATCCGGATCGATGTCGAGCCGGTTTGCAGCTCGGCTCGCGAATCTTTGTCAGCCCACAAATTGTCGCCGGTAGTCAGCGGGCGATTGGCGACAGCCTGCACCCAATCGCCTTCGCCGCCCGGCTGAAAGGAGACGGATCCCACCGAATAACTGAGTCGCGCCACCCGGCCTGGAGGATCTTGCGCCGGCCCCTGCTGTTCCGGGGGCTGTCCCTGATCCTGCGGTTCCTGGGCCACGATTCTGAGCGGGGATTGCAACATCAGCAACACTCCCGCCAGTGCAATTCCGGCTACCAAGGCTTTGTGAGTTTTCATGGGTTTCATATTCCTCGTTGCGTCTTCTAACAACACCGCTTACATTGTCTATTAACCCCGGCCCACCTGATAAGTTCCATACCGTAAATACTGCACCGAAGTAACTTACTCCAAACAAAAAGATGCCAGCCTTCGTTTCGAAAGCTGGCATCTTCTTTGTAAACTTATATGTTTGCTTACCCGACAGGCTGTTCGCTTAGGACTTTCTCGCGTTCCTCAGCATCCTGTTTCTCCTGGCGAGGGGACGAAGGCAGAGCCAGTTCCAGAACCTCACTGATGGTTTTAACGTAGTGAATGCTCAAGTGCTCTAGTTGCTCGGGCGTCAAGTCCTCCTCCACATTCATCTTGTTCTCCGCCGGCAGGATGATGTCGTGTACCCCCGCCCGTTTGGCGGCCAAAACCTTCTCCTTGACTCCGCCAATCGGAAGCACGTTCCCGCTCAACGTGATTTCGCCAGTCATTGCCGTAAGCGGGCGCACCGGATGCCCGGTAAGCAGCGAGACCAGTGCCGTAGCCATAGTCACGCCTGCGGATGGGCCATCCTTGGGAATCGCTCCCGCGGGTACGTGAATGTGTATGTCATGTTCCGCAAAGAAGGTCTCGGGAATTCCGAGTTGCTCCGCGTTCGACCGCACCCAGGTCAAAGCCGCCTGCATCGACTCCTGCATGACTTGGCCGATCTGTCCGGTCATGGTGAACCCGCCTTTGCCCTTCATCGTGTTGGCTTCAATGAACAGGATGTCGCCACCAGACGGAGTCCACGCGAGTCCCACAACAACCCCTGCACGTTTGGTGCGTTCCGCGATTTCGCCTTCGCTGCGAATCTTGATGCCGCCCAGGAATTCCTGAACGACCTCGGGGCTCACGATCAACTTCTCGGTCTTGCCCTCCGCCAGACGGCGCGCCTGTTTGCGGCACACCGTACCGATATTCCGCTCCAGATTTCTTACCCCGGCTTCGCGAGTGTAATGCCGAATGATGTTGCTCACCGCTTCTTCCGGAAACTCGATCTGCTCCGGCGTGATTCCGTTCTCCTCAATCTGCCTCGGAATCAGATATTGAAACGCGATGTGAATTTTCTCTTCCTCGGTGTACCCCTGCAGTTCGATGATCTCCATGCGATCACGCAACGGCTCCGCGATCGGATCGAGCATGTTTGCCGTGGTAATGAAGAGCACCTTCGACAGATCGAACGGTACATCGAGATAGTTGTCCCGGAACGTGGCGTTCTGCTCCGGATCGAGCGCTTCCAAAAGTGCGGAACCGGGATCGCCACGGAAATCGCGCCCTACTTTGTCGATTTCATCCAGCATGAAAACTGGATCCTTGGTCTCGGCGCGGCGAATGCCCTGGATGATTTGCCCGGGCAATGCGCCGATGTAGGTTCGCCGGTGACCACGAATCTCGGCTTCGTCGTGAACGCCGCCGAGCGAAATACGAACGAACTTGCGTCCCAGCGCCCGCGCGATCGATTTCCCCAGCGAAGTTTTTCCCACGCCCGGAGGTCCGACAAAGCAAAGAATCGGTCCCTTCATCCCGGGCTTCAAACGACGCACCGAAAGATAATCCAGAATACGATCCTTCACTTTTTTCAGGTCGTAGTGATCGGTGTCGAGTACTTCCTTGGCTTTGATAATATCGACATCGCCACCGGAAGTTTTCGCCCACGGCAGCACTGCAAGCCATTCGATGTAGTTGCGCGTTACCGAATAGTCCGCTGCCATCGGCGACATGCGCGCAAGCCGCCCTAACTCTTTCAGCGCTTCTTTTTTGACTTCATCGGGCATTCCTGCCGATTCGATCTTCTGCCGCAATTCTTCCGTGTCCCGCGCGCCTTCATCCTGCTCACCCAGTTCCTTCTGGATGGCCTTCATCTGCTCGCGCAGATAATATTCGCGCTGGGTTTGCTGCACCCGATCCTGCACTTCCGACTGAATCTTGTTCCGGAGTTGTTGAACTTCCAACTCCTTCGCCAGGTGCTGATTGATCTTCTCCAGCCGAACCCGTACGTCGGTGGTCTCGAGTGCGTCCTGTTTATCCGCAGTGGACAGGGATGGCAACGACGACGCAATAAAATCGACCAGCCGTCCAGGCTCTTCAATATTCATCGCCACGGTCGAGAGTTCGTCCGACAGAGTCGGCGAGCCCGCCACAATCTGCTGAAACAGGGTCAAAACGTTGCGCTGCAGCGCCTCGACTTCAGAACTCTTGGGCGGAATTGCCTCGGGGACGGAGTCCACTCGTGCCCGCATGAAGGGCGCGAGTTGAGCAAACTCTACCAACCGCACCCGCTCCAGGCCTTCTGCGAACACAAACAGGCTCTGGTTGGGCATCTTGACCACTTTATGCACCACGGCCAAGGTTCCCACCGTGTACAGATCGGTGGGTTGGGGTGAGTCGACACGGGCTTCCCGCTGGGCGACGACGACGATCGTTTTGTCCTCGCCCAGCGAATTAATCAACTGGACGGAGCTCTCCCGGCCTACGGTTAGAGGCAGCACGGCGTGCGGAAACAGCACCGTGTCCCGAACCGGAAGGATCGGTAGCGCCCGGTCTTCGGGCTCACTATTCCTTGTGTTTTCTTTGACTTCTTTCGTTTCTTTGACTTCTTTCACTTCTTTTGTATTGCGCTCAGTACGCGATGACTGTGCCATATAATTTCACCTTGAGTGTAATATGCTCAAGTTTGATGACTTAGATGCCCCGGAAGATGCAAACGTCCTCTGGGAAAATGATTTTCGCTGACGTTTTGAATTCTAAACCTTCCAGCCAGGGTTTGCACCAAATGGACGGGTACTAAAGTGACCGTTTGCGGCAAGAGCGCGGCCCGAAAGCATGCATTCTCAGGCCGCCCGGTAGATCCCCAGCACTTTCACTGGACTCGCGCTCTCGGCCAGATGTCGTAGCGCCTTGCGTGCGACCTCGTCATCTCCGCAAAGCAAATCAGCGTAGAAAACGTATTCCCACGGCCGCCCTCGCAGCGGCCGGGATTCGATCTTGCTCAGGCTGATCTCCCGCAACGCAAATACACTCAAGGCCCTGAACAACGTGCCAGGAACGTTCTTCACCGTGAACACAATCGACGTCTTATTGGCGCCGGGAACGATGCGACGGCCCTTACGGACTAAAAAGAACCGGGTGAAATTTCGTTTGTCGTCCTCAATACCAGCCGCCAGGATTCGGCCTTGATACACGGAGGCGGCCTGGCGCCCGGCGATCCCCGCGGCGTCTTTCAACTCATTCTCCACCACGTGCTTCACGCTGCCCGCCGTGTCATAAAACGGCGTGGCCTCAATCTTCGGATGCTTGCGGAAGAAATCCCGGCATTGATCCAGCGCCACCGGATGCGAATAGACCCGCCGGATATCGCCCATCTTCACGCCCCGCGCCGCGATCAAGTTGTGCACGATCCGCAAGCGAAATTCCTGCTGAATGAAAACGTTCCTCGCCAATAGAAGATCCAGGTGCTCCGCGACTGATCCCGCCAGAGAGTTCTCGATAGGAATCACGGCAACCTTCACCGAACCACGTTCCACCCGGTCGAAGACTTCCGCCGACCGCGCGCACGGCACAATTGTGCAACCCGGAACCATACGCTTCGCCGCTTCATGGCTGAACGAACCTGCTTCGCCTTGGATGGCAACTTTCATCGGAACAACTTACTTGTCGCGGGAGTCCGAAGCAATTCTTTCTCCAGCACGAACGCATCCACGCCATTCGAGTAATAGCGCGGCATGGTCTTCCTTACGCTGTAGTCGTGCCGCTTGTAGAAAGCCAGGGCGCCTGAATTATCCACAGCAGTCTCCAGCACCACGCTGCGGGAAGCGGCGGCACGCAGGCGATCTTCGGCCTCAGCCAGCAACTTCGACCCAACTCCCAGACGCCGGCTTGCTGGCGGCACATCAATCGTGAGGATATGTCCCACTCCCCGCTGGTTCGCCTGCGCCACGATGAACCCCAGAACCTTCCGCCGAGATTCGGTGTCCGGTCCACCATTATTCGCAGGCCTTTCCTGTCTCCCAGGAGGAGGCTCCGCGACCACGGTAAATGCGCCCCGAAGCCGAATGTAGGCGGCTAGCTCCATCCGGGAGTAAGCAATTCCCGGCGCAAAGCATTCCTGGTCGATGCGCCACAAGCTGTCGAAATCGTCGCGCTGAAAGTCTCGCAGGGCAAAATCCACCCCGTCATTGTATCTGCAGGCCTTCAAATATTCCGGCCTTCCCCATGGATTTCAGAGGCTTATGAATCCCTCAAAAATAGTCCGCAAAACAGTTGCTTGCCTTGCACCCTAAGACGTACCATGCGCATCTGAGGATACTTGTGGGGCGCCTTTTTCTGATTGACGCGGCTGGCGCGCTTGCCCTGGTGGGGCTGTGGTATTTCTGCCTTGCCCGTTACAACCACCGGCGGGGGACGAAAGCCTTGCGCTGGGTCGAAGCCGCATGTTCCCATCGCGGTAAACTCACCGAAGCTCGCTGGCTCGGCTCCTCCCGCGTCCAGGCACATTTGCAGTTCGCCACCCACTGGTTTGAGAACGCCCAGGTCACCATCCGATTGCTGCCTCGACCGTTGCCCATACAGTGGCTGTTAAGTGCCTGGCACAAACAAAAAGAAACGCTGACCTTTGAGGCGGATCTCGACTGCGCTCCCGGCATTCACCTCGAAGTACTACGCCATCGCTGGCTGACTCACAGCGACAATAAGGTCATCCGCAAATCCCGCGACTGGGCCGTCGTCCGTCCCGGCCCCGTGGTCCTGACCACCTGCACGCAGTGGAAGCAGGAACTCCCGCCCGTCATCAATACACTAATGACCTCGCGCGGGCACAATCTGCTCACCGTGCGCTTTGGTCCACACTCCCCGCATTTGGCCGCGACCATCGACCTCGAAGCACTCTCCGACGAGCGCGCCGCCGCCGGATTCCTGGGCGTCCTGCGCGACCTGGCAGCCGGAGCCTCCACTCACCGCCAATAGGTTGTAGCCGGTGTGGGGACAAGTGCGGTCGCCCGCATTCCTTGTGTGGGGATGGGCGCCCTCCCCGTCCAGGCGGAGCAAAACTCCGCAGCGCATCACCTCCAAACTTCAACCAGCACGCCGCCGATTTCCCTTGACTTACTCTGCCACCAGTCCCATATTCTGCCATCAAGAAGCCCGCCAGATTTCGACCGCTAAATCATAAGGAGGGACTATGGAGTTCGATGGCGGCGCCCTGCTCGTGACGGCAGTGATCGCCGTCCTCGCGCCGCTGATCTCGGAGATACCCATCGGTTTGCGTCTGCCCATGGTCGTGGTCGAAGTCGGACTCGGCATTCTCGTCGGACCGCACGTCCTCGGCTGGGCGGCGCCCACCGGAATGCTCGCTCTGCTCGGCTATCTCGGCCTCATTTTTCTCTTCTTTCTGGCGGGAATGGAACTCGACTTCGATGCCGTTCGCGGCCGACCGCTGATCCTCGCGACCGAAGGTTGGCTACTTTCCGTAGCTGTAGCCGTTTCGCTGGCTGGCCTTCTGTACTGGATGGGTCTGGTTCGCGCCGCACTCCTGATTGCGGTGGCTTTGACCACAACCGGAATGGGCACGCTGATGCCGATCCTCCGCGATTCCGGTGAACTGGGCACGCGCTTTGGAACCTACGTAGTCGCCGCCGGAGCCATGGGAGAATTTGGACCGATCGTGCTCCTGTCTGTGTTGATGACTCGAGAACACACCCGTTGGGTGCAAACCGCACTCACGCTGTTCTTCATGGTGCTTGGTCTGATCGCTGCCGCGCTCGCGCTGCTACCCAAGCCTCCGCGCATCGTCGCCTTTCTCGGATCCACTATGAATTCCACCAGCCAGTTGCCAGTGCGTATTGCCATCATGGTGCTTGCTGCCCTCATCGCCATTGCGGAAAAATTCGGGCTGGATCTCATTCTCGGGGCCTTCACCGCCGGAATGATCGTCTCGCTGGGCAGCAAAGGCGTTCAAGGAACCAGGCTGATCCATCGCCTCGAAGCCATCGGATACGGGTTTCTGATCCCGATGTTTTTCGTGACCAGCGGAATGCATTTCAATGTTCAGGCACTCGTCGCCAATCCTAGGGCTTTATTGCGCCTGCCGCTGTTCTTGCTGCTGCTCTTTGCCGCCCGATCCGTGCCCATCGTGTTCTACCGCTATGAACTGGCCAAAGAAGACCGGGTTCCGTTCGTGTTCTACTCCGCGACGTCCCTCCCTTTGCTGATCGCCATCGCCGAAATCGGAGTACAAACCGGCAGAATGTTACCCGACAACGCCGCCGCTCTCGTCGGCGCCGGCATGCTTTCGATTCTTCTCTTCCCCATCACCGCCCTGATCTCGCGCCGTAACGCGACTATCCCCGCCTCAGTCGCTCCCACTCGGGTTCAGGAGTAAGGGTGCTACGGGGTTTTATTCGTGCTTGCCTACTCCTGGATCTGACCATGCACGATGATCCGCACTCCAGTGTCCAGCTTCACATGCTTGCCATCAGAGGTGAGAACACCATCCGGTCCGAGTTGGAGACCATGCATTCCTTGTATCCCCGTCGACTTCGGGGTAAGCAGGGGCGATGCGTTGTTCATAGTGTTCAAATCTGAGCCCGACTTTATATCTGTGGTCGGCGTCCATCCCGCGCCGCCGGGTCCCGAGTTTTTCGACATGGAGGGTCCGTTGGCTACGCCCGGGCCCTCATCGGGCTCACTCGCCGCTATAGCTTGGATCGTCCCTTTAACGGCTAGCTGTTTACCATTGCCGAGACTGATCTGGTCGAAAACAATCGCCAGCTCGGACTGGGAATCACCCTTAGAGCGCGCCTTCGCTTCCGTGATGTGTCCCGTCACCTTCGCTCCCTCAGGCACCCGCGTCCCGCTGGGGAGGACAAATGCTCCCGTTGTCTTGAACTCAACGACGTCGCCCGGCTTCAGCTTGCTGGAATCGAGCGGCCTGATTACCTTCACAGGAAAAGCTCCGTGCCCAAGCCCGGGCGGGGCCGGAGCCATCGGCGGTGCCGCGGACGCCGAGCTTGCGGCTGGGTTGTTGCTTTGCGTTGGTGGGGGAGCGGCGGTCTGCCCTGCCATCGTTGTTCCAAGTAGCGCCAGCGCCAACATTGTGAGTACGGTGTTGCCAGAAATAGTCTTCACGTCTGCCTCCTGTTTTCTTCCAACCCCAGAGGATTCGTTAAGTTTTGGAACGTTTTTGCGGCACCATCGTAGCATGGGCGCGCTCTTCGAGTGCCGGGGATTGTCGTAGCCATTTCTATCTGAGTCGTGGCCAAGCTCCATTTTTTCCTTGACCCGGGCGCTCCATAACGGCTAACATAATGGCTACTTCATTAGCTGTTTGATAATAGCAATGATTCTTTGTGCTCTTGACAATTTCGAGATTCCCGCGCAGGCCCGAATTCACAAGCCCCACGAAAAAGACCTTCGGACCTGCTAAATGCGCTTGCTAAGTCCTTTAGAAGGGATATTTTAGAAGCTATGTCCAACTCGTCGGCTGTTTTCATAAACTTACGACGGAGCGAAATCGGGGATATCCCATTGCGTAAGTCCTTTAAAAGGGATATTTTACGAGGGTATCTCTAAAACAGTGCCTTTGTTTTCATAGATCTGCAAGAAAAGCGCGTTTTTTTGGGTACATACCTGGTACTCAGCGGTAAACAACTGAGTTAGCGTATTAACCAATTGGTAAACATCGCGAACGGGTCGCTGAGCTTAGCTTTTCTCTGGTTCCGGCACAAACCTGTATCCCACGCCGCGGACCGTCAGCAGATGTTTTGGTTTGGAGGGATCGTCTTCGATGTAGCGGCGCAGGCGGACGATGAAGTTGTCGATGGCGCGGGTGTCGGTGTCTTCGTGCAGTCCCCAGACTTCTTCCAGGATGGCTTTGCGCGAGACGATCTGGCCGCTGTTGCGCACCAGATGGCGCAGCAGCTCCGCCTCCATCAAAGTGAGCTGGATGGTGTTGCGGTTGACGCGCAGTTCCAGCTTGCCAAAATCCAGGGTGCGCCCGTCGAATGAGAAAGCATCGGCGGCGGGCGCCTGACTGACGCCCATCCACTCGCGACGCCGCAGCAAACCCTGCAGCCGGGCCAGCAGAATGGGAAGCTCGAAGGGTTTGGGAAGATAGTCGTCGGCGCCCGAGGCGAATCCCTTGAGCACGTCCTCGGGCCGGCCTCGGGCCGTTAGCATCAGCACGGGGACAAAATTCTTTGCGGCGCGCAACTCGGTGGCGACGGCGAAACCATCTTTCCCCGGAAGCATCACATCGAGCACGACGGCATCGAACTCTTCGCGCTGATTTCGTTCCTGCTTCCCTGCTCCGCGTTTGCCATTTTCTTTCTTGCCGTTATCTTTTTGACCGAGGAGCAACTCGATCGCGCTCTCGCCATCACCGGCAACTTCGACGCTGTGGCCTTCGGCTTCGAGATTGAAACGCAGACCTTGAGCGATATGCGCTTCGTCCTCAACGATCAGCACGCGGCTCATGCCCGATTCTCCCGAACCGCTTCGGGAGCGCGATTTTCAACCGCTCCATTCTCCCGGGAAGTGTTTCGCGGCAACTCGACGACCACCGTGGTTCCGTGTCCTTCGCCCAGGCTTTCCGCAAAGGCGCGCCCACCATGCTTCTTGGCGATGGCACGAACGATGAACAGGCCGAGACCCGTGCCTTTGATGTGAGCCAGCGAACGGTTGGAAACGCGATAGAAACGCTTGAAGACGCTCTTCAGTTCCGCCGGAGGAATGCCGACCCCGTGATCCTGGATGCTGAGCCTCACATGCTTTTCGTCAGGCGCCTCGACGCGGATGGAAACATCCACCAGGTCTCCGGAATACTTGATGGCGTTGTCGAGCACGTTGGTGACGGCCGTGCGCAACTCCTCCGGATCGCCAGTGACGATTGTGCCTTGATCGCTCGCGGGCTCAAAACGCAATGCCTGCGACTGAAGATGATGGCCCGTGCGGGCCACTTCCACGCACTCGCGAACCAGGCTCTCGAAATCGATGGGGATGCGCTCGCGACTGCTCTTTCTGTGGCCGGCAACTCCAGCTTTCAGGACCTGCTCGACTGTGCCCAAGAGACGATCGGTATCGTCCAGCATGCGGCGGTAGAATTCGCGCCGCTGAGATTCGTCGACATCCCGATGCTGCAGCGTTTGCAAGTAGAGACGGATCGAGGCTATGGGCGTCTTGAGCTCGTGGGTGACTGCGTTGATGAAACTGTCGTGCTGCTCGTTCCGGCGAATTTCGCGCAGCAGGAAAATCGTATTAAGAACCAACCCAGTTGTGATGGCGCCGAAGAAGATCACGCCCAGGAAAACCTTGATCCCCTCGCGCCAGTTGAGAATGATCCAGCCGAAGCCGACAGCGACGGCAACGCCCGCGAGACCGACGCCTAGAACAAGGAAGGTGATGGTCGCTTTGCGCCGGCTGGTGATGCGCATGGAACGATTCTACCGCGAAGGAAAGGAAAACCGGAGAGAAGCGCGAAAGGTTTCTTTGTGTACCTTTGTGTCCTTCGTGGTTAGGGCTTTTTAAAGCCATCAACCACAAAGGACACGAAGGTTCACAAAGGATGTTGACCTAGACCGAAGCCAACTCTGGAGATGGAGCCGTTGCTTTCGCTTCTTGCTTGCGTTCCAGTTCCGAGAGTCTTACGCGGTACACGTGGCGCGCCAGGCCTAATTTCTTGAGGGTCCAGATGCCGTACCAGTTCATATCAATTTCGTACCAGCGCAAGCCGTGGCGGGCGGAAACCGGGTGCGCATGATGGTTGTTGTGCCAGCCCTCGCCAAAAGTCAGGATCGCTACCCACCAACTGTTGGTCGAAAGGTCTTTCGTGACGAAGCGGCGCGTGCCCCAGCTGTGCGTCGCCGAATTCACAAGCCAAGTCGTATGCAGGCCAACGACCGTGCGCATGAAAACTCCCCACAGCAGAAACGGCAAGCCGCCGATCGCCAGTAGAATCACGCCCAGGACAATCATGGGAACGTAGTGATATTTGGTGATCCAGACATGGAACTTGTCTTTTGCGAGATCGGGCACATAACGCGCCAGGGTTGTGGTGTCGTGATGCATGGACTTCCCGGTCAGAATCCAGCCCATGTGCGCCCACCACTTGCCGTCGATGGGAGAATGCGGATCGCCTTCGTGATCGGAATATTGATGATGAATGCGATGCGTGGCTACCCAGAAAATCGGTCCGCCTTCAAGAGCCAAAGTTGCGCACGTAGTGAGGACATATTCCACCCACTTCGGAGTTCTGTAACCGCGATGGGTGAGCAGCCGATGGTAGCCCATACCGATGCCCAGGCTTCCCGAAACCCACCACAGAAACATCGATACGAATAGAGCTTTCCAGGTAAAGAAGAAGAGTGCGGCAATCGCGCCCACATGAAACAGGCCCATGAAGGTTGCGGTTACCCAGTTGATTTCATTGTCGGCGGCTGGTTCGCGGTGAAGCGCTTCGAGTTCCATTGTCGGTCCTGTATTGGTTGTGGAATGCTGTAAGACTAGGCTAGCAGGGACCGTCGGCGCGGAGTGTAATAGTTCTGTAATAAGCAGGCAAGATTGGCATTACGGAAGTACTCGCTCGGTACCCTCCTCGGACAAAAATCTAAAGATACAAACCGGCGCAGCGGCTCAGGCCGAGACGCCTTTCACTTCCACCCCCGCCCACTTCTCAAGCAACGTCAGGGTCGCGGCGTAATCGAGATCGCCATGCCCATCTTCGTCAGCCACATCGTAGATTTCTTCCACCGTCTCCAGCCCTGGCAGCCTGACCCGGAGTTCCTTAGCCGCATCCAACGCCAAGCGGAGATCTTTGTGCATCAGGCGTAATGGAAAATTCGGAGAAAAGTCACGTTTGAGGACAAACGGAGCCTTGTACTCGACCACGCCTGAATTCACCATCGAAGCCTGGATCAATGGCAACAGGGTCTCGGCATCGACTCCGAGCTTCGCAGCTAAAGTTAGGGCTTCGGCAAAGCCTTCGTAGATGAGAGCGATTTGCAGATTCATCACCAGCTTGGCGGCCTGTCCTTTGCCGGTCTCGCCCATGCGGAAAAACTTTTTGCCGGTGGCGGCAAACAGCGGTTTCAGTTTCTCGATGGCTGATTCCTCGCCACCCACGATGAAAATCAGGGTGCCGCTTTCCGCACCAGCCTTGGATCCGGTCATTGGGGCGTCCACGTAGTCCACCCCCTGCGCACCCACTCGTTCGGCGAATTGGCGCGTGGCGGAAGGCGAGATCGTGCTCGAGTCCACAATGGTCATGCCTTGCGTCAAGGATTCATGGACGCCTTGCGGTCCGAACAAAACGCTGTCAACGGCCTTGGTGTCGGAGACGCACAGCCATATGACCTCGGCGCCACGCGCCGCCTCCGCCGGAGACGCCGCGCTTCGTGCCCCTTCCACATCCTTGCCAGCAGTACGATTCCATACCGTGACTTCGTGGCCAGCCTTGGCCAAATTGGAGGCCATGGCTCGCCCCATAATTCCCAACCCTAAGAAAGCAACACGCATTTTCGCTCCTGTATTTGGCTCTGAAAGAACATGCTTTCTCGGCGAACTCTGCGGCCGTTCTCAGCGCGCTCGCGATCAAAAGCTTTTCATCGCAGAGGGCGCGGAGATAGTCCGCCGAGTTCGCAGAGAGGAATCTCCCTACAGGATTAGAACTGACCGCCGCACAACGGTCAAGCAATCGCCAGCGAATTGTCTTAGAATGAAACCAGCTCTTCGCGCCCAAGCGTGGCAAACGTGCCGGAAACGTTTTTCCCAGCTGTTCGCCCGCTTAAGCAGTTCGGAGCCGTCACTTCGGCCAGGAGCAGATGTTAAAGCCAACGCTTACGAATCCCGTTCTCCGCAAACGCGCGCGTGCATTTGGCACTCTGGTGCGGCACTCGGCGGTGACTCCGCGAATCGGCCAAGCCTACAAACCTAAGTTGATCAGCGATGGAGAATTGGGTTTAACTTTCATTGGGCACGCCAGCTTTTTTGTTCAAATCGGTGGGCAGAACGTCATCATCGATCCCAATTTCGCCCGCTGGCTGTTTGTGCTAAAGCGGCTGCGCCAGCCAGGAGTGCGGCTTCACGACCTTCCTCCCATCGACCTGGTGCTGGTGACGCATGCCCATTTCGACCATCTGCACCGGCCATCGTTGCGTGCCATCGTTCAGCAGGCACGAATTCGTAACGCTGCACCGCCCAGCATCGTGGTGCCTCATCACGTGCTCGATCTCGTCTCCGATCTGGGCTTTGGCGATGTGGTGGAGCTGGACTGGTGGAACAGTTACCGTCATCGCGAGCTCACCGTTACCCACGTTCCTTCGCGCCATTGGGGTGCGCGCATCATTAAGGATTCGCATCGCGGATACGGCGGCTACGTGCTGCGCGACAGCAAGCACTCGCTCTATCACGCCGGCGATACCGCTTATTTTTCCGGCTTCCGTGAGATCGGACAACGCCTAGCGCCCGAGCTGGCGCTGTTGCCCATCGGAGCTTACAATCCGCCGTCGTTCCGCAACGTCCACGCCAATCCCGCCGACGCCACCCGCGCCTTTCTCGATTTGAAAGCGCGCTGGATGGTCCCCATGCACTATGGAACCTTCAAACTTTCCCACGAACCCATGGACGAGCCCTTGCAGTTGCTCGAACAAGAAGCTAAGGCGGCTGGGATTGAAGATCGCGTGCTCGTGCTGGAAGAGGGCGTGACCCGGTTTTTCTAGGAGAGTTTCGCCCTCTGATGAGTGGCGTGCTAAGCAGCTGCTTTGATTTACCGCGGCCCCACTTCGACAATGTCACCCCATCCCGTTTTCGGACCACAAGCGCGCGCTCTATGGCGTCACCAGGAAGTTCACGTTGCTGGTCAGCGTTCCGCCCGGCGTCGTCACCTGGACCAGGCCGGTAATCGCGTCACGGGGTACGGTGGTCGTGATTTCGGTACTTGAGACTACTTTGAAGACAGCCAGCGCGCCGTTGAACGTTACGCTGGTCGTGCCCTTCAACTTATTTCCCAAGATAATGACCTTCGTCCCCGCCTTACCGGATATGGGGGCTGTTTCCACACAGAAGCCAAGGTTCAGGTCCAAACTGAAGATGGTGCCGTCCCCGTTTGACCCGTCGTTATCGGTTACCCCGTAGAAGATGCCGTTGGTGGCTTGAAACAAATGCTGAATCGGATAGCGGCCGTCGGTGCCGTCGAAGTTGTGCAACGTGTTCACCGCACCGGCTGGTGTGATCTGGAAGATTGTACCCTGATTATAAAGTCCGCCATAGTAGGTTGGGCCGTAAAAGTTTCCGTCGCTGCCCAGGACTAGGCCGTCGCGAGGAGTGGCGCCATCCGTACAAGCGATCTGGGTGCAAAAGCTGTAGATCGTAACCAGCATCCCGCTTATTGGATCGATTTTGAAGACCGATCCTTCGCCGTAGGCCCCACCGTAGGCCGTTGTTCCGTAAAAGTTCCCGTCCGAAGCCAGCACTAGCGCGATAGGATTGCTGCCGTCACCGCAGAAGGGATAGTTAATGACGCAAAAGCTGTAAAGGGTCGTCAACGTTCTCGTTGCTGGCGTGATCTTGAAGATCGTGCCACCGTTACCGGCCCCGCCCGCCCAGGTCGTCCCGTAATAGTCTCCGTCGGGGCCCTGCTTCAGGGCATCGTAAATTACAGCACCGTCGTCGCAGCCTGACTTGCTGCAAAAATCGTAGAGTGTGGTTAGGGTTCCGGCGGTAGTGATTTTGAAGACGGTTCCACAGCCAATGCCGAAACACTCGCTAAGGTTGCCGCCATTGGACGCGGTTCCGTCAAGACTGCCGCTACTTGCCTGGACCAAGTGCTTGATTGCGAAGCCGTCCGTGCGGTCGAAGCTGTGCAATGTAGTCAGTGTGTCACGTTTCGTGAACTTGAAGATTGTGCCATCGTTCGATGCGCCGCCGCCCCCCGTTGACCCATACAAATTCCCGTCCGAACCCAACACTTCCGGCGCTCCGCCGACTCCGTCGGGGCATCCCGATTCTGCGCAAAAGTTGTAAAGTACTGTCAGGGTTCCGCTTGGGGTCATTTTGAACAGCACGCCGTGAGCGTGTTCCCCACCGCCGGCGGTTCCCCCATAAAGATTCCCGTCCGTCCCTTGGATGGGCGAAAGGCCAGGATTGGCCCCATTTGTCCCGTTAAAAGTGACCAGCGTGTTAAAGGTGACAGTCGGAGGCGTCGAGGAAATAGTTGTTTGCCTGTAGCGGGTGTGGGCACCCGAAGTGGCTAAATCATTCTGGGCGGCGGCTAGAGTTCCGCCACCTAACATCAGTGCCGCGACCAAGGCTGTGGCGACCAGACTGTTGGCCGCAAATTCCCTCTCGTTTTTCATGGATAGGCACTCCTCCTCAAGATTCCAGAACGGGACCCCGAATGCTTCAAACAAGAAGCCGGTATTATAGAGATCGAGTCCCAGGCGACGAACAGAAGGAGGAAGATGCGCCCAAAACGTGGGCCAAATTATGCCCCGTAGCGGCGGTCCTGTCAATCAGCAAAAGACGAAAAAGATGCGATCGCAAAACCGGGGGCAGACGCCTTAACAAGATTGTCGCGGCGGCATCGCGATCATACAAATAACGGAATGGTCCGGCTTGAACTGAGAAAGAGTTCCAGCGCTTTTTAACAACTTTTAACATTGATTGATCTAGACTCTTCCTCCGGAGGATGTTCTATGACTGACAAAGTAAAAGCCATACCGGACGGATACCACACCGTCACGCCCCATCTCACGGTTCGCGATGCGAATCGCGCCCTTGAGTTCTACCAGAAGGCCTTCGGCGCCGAGGTCCTTCACGTTGCCCCAGCACCCGGAGGAAAGGTGATGCACGCTGCGCTCAAGATCGGGGATTCTATTCTGATGTTGAACGATGAGTTTCCCGAGTATGGCGGCGATCGCGCGCCAACTGCCGCCGCAGGCTCGGGCGTCGCCCTCCACATTTATCTCGAGAACGTGGACGCCGCATTTGAGCGCGCGCTTTCGGCCGGCGCCACGGTGAAGATGCCCCTGATGGATATGTTCTGGGGGGATCGCTACGGCACAGTGATAGATCCTTTCGGGCACAAGTGGTCGCTGGCCACCCACACTCGCGATATGTCGCCGGAGGAAATGGAGCGGGAGCAAGAGAAGGCATTTGCCAAGATGCCCAAGTCGGCTTAATACGCCAGCAGGATTCTTAGATCTCGCAGGTTGTTGCCGGTAGGCCCGGTCATGATCGTGTCGCCTAGCGCTTCGAAGAACGGGTACGCGTTGAAGGTTAGAAGGCTGGTTGCCGGCTCCAATCCGCGGGATCTTGCGCGCTCAAGAGTTGTTCCATCCGTGATCGCGCCCGCGGCGGGACTGTTGCCGTCGACTCCATCTGTGCCCGCGCTGAGGACCGTGATGTTTTCCCCCGCAATCTTCTCGGCGCAAGCGAGCGCGAACTGCTGATTGCGGCCGCCCACGCCTCCGTTCATGACCTTCACCGTGACTTCGCCGCCGGAGATCAGGCAGACGCGCTCTGCTCCTTTGCGGAGTTCTCGCAAGCGCTGCAACAGATAATCGGCCGCACGCGCGTAGTCCCAGTCGTCGCAGCTGTTGTCGACCTGCACCGTGAATCCGTGGCGCTCGGCTTCTTTCTTGCAGGCTTCGAGCAAAGTTGAATTCGATAACACCGTCCACCAGCGGCTGCGATGGAACGCCGGGTCATCCGATTTAGGTGTTTCCTCGAGCGCGTGGCGCTGAAACAATTCGCGGACCGACGCCGGGAACTGTTCCAGCAGCCGGTGCCTGGCGGCAAGTGCGTAGCAATCTTCGACGCTGGTGGAGTCGGGCATGGTCGGACCGGAGGCCAAAGCGTCCGGCGTATTGTCGGGGACATCCGAGACCAGAATCGAAACCTGCTGCGCCGCCAAGCCAGCGCGGGCCAATCTTCCGCCCTTGATCGCGGAGAGATGTTTGCGAATGGCATTGATTTCGGCAATGGGCGCGCCCGAGTGCACGAGCCCGCGATAGGTCGCGATCAGGTCATCTAAAGAAATTTCGTCATCAATGGGCTTCTCCGCGATTGAAGACCCGCCGCCGCTCAGCAGGAAAATTACGAGTGACGCGGCGTTCTGCGCGCTTAAGGACTTCAGCATGGCCTCGGCGGCGCGAATCGATTCTTGATTCGGCGTAGGATGTCCGCCGTGAAAATAACGGAACCCGCGGGCTTGCGAGTTCGGCTGCACCGAACTGGCGATGATTCCTTCAAAGTTGCTTCCGGCCTGAATTTCCAGCGCGCTCACCATCGTGTGCGCCGCCTTGCCGATCGAGACGACTAGCACCCGGTTGTAGGAATGCAAATCGTAAAGGTCTTCGCACACACGCAGCACGCCGCGCTCGCAAGAAACATTGCGCTCAAATGCCTGATCAATACTGGATTCGCCAAGAGCACGTTCAAAAAGATGCCGCGCCGTAACTCGCATTTCGATGGCGAGTCGTTCGCGGTTGGCCGCAGCTGAAGACATGAGGAAGATTATAAAAGCGATTCGCTTTTCTCCGCTGAGAACAACATCCGTATCACAACACTCTCGGGATCCAGGCTTCAATCGCGTCTCGCAGTTCACGCAGGCGCCCTTCAAAGAAATGATCCGCGCCCTCGATCAAAACCAACTTCTTCGGCTCGGGAAGCGAGCGCACAATTCCCTCCAGCTTCGCTAGCGGACCAAACTGATCGCGGTCGCCGCTAACGAATAGCTTGGGTTTCGCGCAGTTGCCCAGAAACTCGAAATTATAGACTCGATCGTCGATCGCGCTGACCGGCAATCCAAGCCCTATGACAGCGCTGACGCGAGCATCAGGACACGCTACCCGCAATCCCACCGCTGCCCCAAACGAGAATCCAGCGAAGATCTGCGGCAGATGAAACTCGCGATCCAGCCAGTCAAGTGCGGTGCGCACGTCCTCGACTTCGCCGTTGCCGTGATCGTGCTCGCCGTGACTTAATCCAGCGCCGCGAAAATTAAACCGCAACACCGGGTAGCCGAAGTGATTCAGCGCCTTCATGGTGTGAAAAACAACTTTGTTGTGCAGAGTTCCGCCATAAAGCGGATGAGGATGGCACACCAGGGCGGCGTGCGTGGCGTGTTCCGCACCCATATTGAGCAGGGCTTCCAGCCTGCCGGCAGAGCCATCGAGGAAGAGGGAGCGGATCGAACTATGCTGTGCACTCATTTCTTTGAACAGAATAGCAGCCGAAAGTGCCGAGACGTTGCGGAGCGACATCCCTACAGCGCGACTGTAGAGACGGGGCTCGCTGCGTCACGGTTGTGCCTGAATTTACCTGCGAAAGACTGTGCGCCATCACCTGCGTTATGCTCTTTCCCATGGATGTCGTCGCTCTCACTCGTCAACTCGTAGACATTGAATCGATCACCGGCAACGAAGCCCTCGTTGGCGACGTTGTTCACCGCGAACTCCTCCGCCTGGGATACCAAGCGAATACGTTGCTTGTCGAAGGCACTCGCTGCAACGTGTACGCCACGTCGCCACAGCAACCCAAACCCACGATTGTTTTCTCGACCCACATGGACACTGTCCCGCCTTTTATTCCTTCTTCCGAAGACGCGACGCGGATCTACGGCCGGGGATCGTGCGATGCCAAAGGAATCATCGCCGCCCAGATCGCGGCAGCTGAGCGGTTGCGGGCAGAGGGTATTTACGTCGGACTCCTTTTCCTTGTAGGCGAGGAGCGAAACAGCCTCGGCGCGCAGGTGGCTAATAAGCAATCTCCCGGGTGCAAGTTTCTGGTGAACGGCGAACCCACCGAGAACCGGATGGCGAGCGCATCCAAGGGAACGCTTCGTGTGAACGTGATTGCCGAAGGAAGAATGGCCCACTCCGCATATCCGGAACTGGGCGAGTCCGCCATCGACAAGCTTCTCGAAGCTTTGAGCCGGCTCCGCGCGATGAAGCTGCCCTGTGAAGAAGGCATCGGTCCGTGCACATTGAACATCGGCATGATCGAGGGCGGCCGGGCTCCCAATGTGATTCCGGATAAGGCGCGAGCGCAGTTGCTCTATCGGCTGATCGGGCCCACGGACGAATTACGGCGAGAGATTGAGCGCGCAGTTGCAGGCCTGGCCAAGGTCGAATTCATCTTAGAGATCCCATTCCTCCGCCTGCGCACGCTCGACGGTCTGCCCACCATGGTCGCCGCCTTCACCACCGACATTCCCGCGCTCACCAACTGGGGCGAGCCGCTGCTGATCGGTCCCGGATCGATCCACGTCGCCCACACCGAGGGCGAGTACATCGAGAAGCAGCAATTGAGTGACGCGGTGGACTTGTATTGCGCGATTGGGAAGAAGCTCGTAGGCTGAAAGCGGACTCCATGGCCATTCATCTTGGCCCCTATCCCAGCACGCTGGTACGCAGAATCGTGCCCGATGCGCGACGCATTTGTGAACAAAACATGAAGCATCAGATCACACTAAAGCTCGACGCGACTCTTCGCGTGAGATACAAGCGATTGCGGACGAGGAGGGAATCTCGATCAGTGGTTTGCTTGCTGCTCGCCTTGAACAAATCGTGCACCAGCGGAAGACTTACAAGAGCGCACGAAAGCGCGCTTTGACGCGGCTACGCAAAGGGCTTGATTTGCAGTGGACGCCTCCCCGTTCACGCGCTCAACTTCATGAACGATAATTGCCCCATTCGAATTGCGCAGTTTACCGTGCGCTAACCAGCCCCCATCTAGGCGAATTCCAGCCGCTTGAGCTTGATGCGGTCGGCTCGGACGCGGGCAAGGTCGTAATGCGCCTGCTGCGTGAGCCAGGTTGCGGCGCTACCACCAAAGACCTTGGACAGGCGCACGGCCATTTCGGGAGAAATTCCGCGCCTCTCGTTGACCAGTTCCGACAGCGTGGTACGGGTAACACCGAGGGCAGCGGCGGCTTGTGTGATGGTCAAGCCGAGAGGCTCGATGCACTGGCGCAGCACGAAGCCGCCAGGGTGCGGTGGATTCTTCATCGGCATCCTTGAACTCCTTTAGTGGTAATCGGCATAATCAACGTCGATCGCCTCGCCCTCGGCAAAACGGAAATCACCCGCCAGTTGGCCCGCACCGTTACCGCCCACGATCCTTTCAACTCACCCTTGAGCGGATGCAACCGGAAGCCTGGCAAGTCCATGTCCGCAACCGTAGTGGCAGCCTCGAGCCTTGCGAGAATGTCCCGCAACTTCACCGCGTGTTCTCTCAACACGCCGCGAGGATCGTCGTCCTCGTAAAGGCGTTTTAGACCTTTATGCCGGATCGACCGGATCATGTCCAACTGTAATGCGTTACGTAACGCATGTCAACGAGAAACACTCGTTCGTCGCCGTCAATTTCAGCGACTACACCTCCGCGGCCTCAGCGCTGAAAAGCTTTTCCGAGTCTGTCGCGATACACTTAACTGATGACCACCCAGACGCTCAACTCCCTCTCCAAGGCGTCTTCCGCCTACCTGCGCTCCGCCATGCACCAGCCCATCCAGTGGCAGGAGTGGGGTGAGGAAGCCTTTGCCACCGCGCAACGCGAGAACAAACCGATCCTGCTCGACATCGGCGCGGTCTGGTGCCACTGGTGCCACGTGATGGACCGGGAGTCCTACGACAATCCCGAAATCGCGGAGATCGTGAACCAGCATTTCGTCGCCGTAAAGGTGGACCGCGACGAGCGTCCCGACATCGATAGCCGCTATCAGGTCGCCGTCAGTTCGATCAGCGGGCAAGGTGGCTGGCCGCTGACGGCGTTTCTTACTCCCGACGGCAAACCGTTCTACGGTGGAACTTATTTCCCGCCGGACGATCATTATGGACGTCCCAGCTTCAAGCGTGTACTGCTCTCGATCTCGAATGCCTATCACGAAAAGAACGACGACGTGATCGAACAGGCCAAACTGGTCGAGGGTGCCATTTCCCACGCGGAATCCTTTGCCGGGAAAAGCGCAAACTTTTCGCCCACTGTGATTGACGCCATCGTCCAGTCAGCTCTGAAGATGTACGATCCGCAAAATGGCGGATTCGGCAGCGCTCCCAAGTTTCCGCACCCGGCAGCTCTTGATTTGCTGATTGATCAATATGTTCGCTCGGGCGATGAAAAATTGCGCGACGTGTTCGTCACCTCGCTCGAAAAGATGGCTCGCGGAGGCGTCTACGACCAACTGGCGGGCGGATTTCATCGCTACTCTGTCGATGAGCGCTGGATCGTGCCCCACTTCGAGAAGATGTGCTACGACAACTCAGAACTGCTGAAGAATTACGTGCACGCCTATCAAGCCACGGGTTCCGAATTCTTTGCCAGCGTAGCCCGCGACATCGTTCGCTGGATGGATGAATGGCTCAGCGACCGCGAACATGGCGGCTTCTATGCTTCCCAGGACGCCGATTACTCCATGGACGACGACGGCGATTACTTCACATGGACTCTCAAGGAAGCGCAGGCCGTTCTCACCGAAGAAGAAGCTCGTGTGGCCTGCCTGCACTACGACATCAACGAAATTGGCGAGATGCACCACAATCCCGCAAAGAACGTCCTGTACCAGCGCCCGTCGATCGAGGAGATTGCGAAACGGCTCACTCTGCCACAGGAGCAGGTCCTGACTCTGCTGCAATCAGCTAAAGGCAAAATGTACGCCGCCCGTCTGAAGCGGCCTACTCCCTACGTCGATAAAACCGTCTACTCAGGGTGGAACGCGCTCTGTATTTCGGCATATCTCGAAGCCGCCAAAGTGCTGCAACTGGAAGCTGCCGAACATTTCGCGCTACGTTCACTGGATCGCATCCTGGCCGAGGGATGGCATGAGGGAAAAGGATTGCTGCACGTGCTCGCTTACTCTGATGCAAAGGCCGAACACCGCCAAATCCCCGGTGTGCTGGACGATTACGCTTTCAGCGCCCTTGCCTGCCTCGACGCCTACGAGGCCACGACGGATCTCAGCTACTTCAATTTCGCCACACGCATCGCTGATGCGATGATCGAGCAGTTCTTCGATCCGGTCTCCGGGGGCTTCTTCGATACCGGAAAAATTTCATCCGACGAGAAAGTGCTCGGCGTGTTGAGCACGCGGCGCAAACCGTTCCAGGATTCACCCACTCCCGCTGGGAATTCCGTGGCTGCGATAGCATTGCTCCGGCTCCACGCCTACACCAATAATAAGAACTTGCGCGACAAGGCAGAGCAAACCATCGAAGTCATCGCGGGATTGGCGGCACAGTACGGACTATTCGTAGCAACCTATGGCATTGCCGCAGTCCACCTGTCGCATCCTCACACACAAATCGTGATCGTTGGAAATGATGAGCTGGCAGGACGACTCTACAACGCGGCGCTTGCCCCTTACTCTGCCGGCAAGGCCGTGCTGAGGCTGGCGGCTAACCAGGCAGTTCCGCAGAATCTTCCACCTGCGCTGGCCGAGAGCATTCCGCAACTGCCTGCGGTCAAGGAAGAAAAAAGTGCAGCTGTCATCTGTTCGGGATTCACCTGCCGGTCCCCGATCTCTGACCCTGTCGAGCTGGCGCGAAACTTGCGCGAACTTTCGTTGACCAAGCGATAATCCGGTCGAGCCTCGCACAAACAAAAAAAGAGGCTGGCGTTGCTTTTTGCAATCGCCAGCCTACTGAATTTCAAGAGCTGCTTAGGGGCAGCCCGGAAGTACACAAGTGCCCTTAGCGGCAGTTTCGTCCTGTGCACGATGGGATCGGCGCGCCGTCCTCCGGTGCCGGAACTACCGGAGCGGCAAGTGCTGTATACGCGCAAATCATACCTACCATCAGGAATAACATCCTGACCGCACGTTTCATGGATTGTTCTCCTAGCGGGTCCCCTGGGAGCGGCGACCCTGACTTGGCAGGGATTATACAGGGTCGTGTCAAGTGATTCGCGCAGTTTTGTTTTAACTAAAATGATTTTGGCGCGCAGTTTACGAAAAACGAACGACCGTCTCGATCGCTTCTGTTTTACTGCTCAAAACGGATGACTCGTGCGGGGTTAAAGCAATTCAGATCCGTTTGTTTTTACGGATTCCGAAATAGCTTGTCCAGAATTTGGACAAGACGATTAGCGGGCCAAGTCTCCAGGGACTGCGCGACGAACAAACGAAGGTACAACTTTTTCGGAGACTGACATTTTACGGACCAAGTGCTTGTCCTCGATTTCTCCGCGTTCAGGCTCTCTCGGAGCCCGCGAGAACGCCCGGTCCACCATACTCTCGAACATCGGAATCAACGAATCGCTGCCCACCGGATGGCGCGCCTCACTGAGACCCAGGTCCCAGCGCTGTGACATGAGGAGCTTGGCAGACCCTTCCCGGGAGGTCGCCTTCAACAACGCATATCCAATCCAGATCAGAATGGAGAAGCTGTATGCGGTCGTGTTGATAAGGCTTAGCGTATGGGAATGGATCTGACCGCCAGAGAACAATGCTAACCCAACCAGTTCAACGCTGGCGAAACCGCCAAATCCGAGAGTGATGCCGAAGCTGAGCTGCCGCCGGGAAACGCCCAGATGTCTCGAAAAAAACAGAAGGAACAAAATAAGTCCGCATTGAATGACCCGCATGCAGCGCTGCATGATAATGACAGCCTGGGCTAATAGTGTGTCGTTCCCCGGTTGACTTGCGGCCGTAACCACCATCGCCACCAGTAGCATCACCAGCGCCGCCCATTTGAATAGCAGCGTCCCCAGGTCCTTGAGGTTGGGGTAAGGACGAAGTACATCCAGAAAGATCTCGTGAATGACCTTGAATCCTATCGCTAGACTGATCGCCGCGCTGATCCAGTAGGCATAGAAATACGGCATAATGGTGCCCGATCGGTAAATCGGGTAAAGGACCAGGAAATTCAGCACCTGGAAAACGATGTAGGCGAAAAACACCGGAAACGTGCGGTGAAGACGGCGCCAATACATGACCCCAGCCAGGGACAACTCCAGGACTGGGTGGGCGATCCAGAGCGCATCCTTGAGATTGACATGCATGGGTTTAGCTCATTGTCACAGCTGCCTACGGGTGTCTTCCCCCGTTTCTCGCTCCTTGACCTTACCAGTTCTGGCGAAAGGGTCAATGGACGAAAGTAACCAAAGGTAACAGTTACCCCGCAACTTCTGCTAAACAATTGTTACGCTGAAGGATAGCCTCGCTGTCCCATAACGGGACACGGGAAGCGCGAAGGTTCGGATGGTTACTATGGGATTGATCCTGGTCGCGTGGCGACCGCGTCCCTGTTCAAGGAGGGCAACAACGCATCCGGGCCGGGGTGGACTTTATCGGATCGCAGTGCCTCTCCCTGACGATGAACCCTTAGGGTCATCTACAGTGTGTATGGTATCGAACCGAGTGGCACATTGTGGCATGGTACTCGAACCATGGCCCTCTCCCCTTTTCAAGAACGCATCAGCCACCTTTCTGCCAGGGCTGTCAGCGTCGAAGATCCGGAAGAGTTCAACCGGGTGTTCTCCGACTTGAGAGCGGCTCTTCGAGGCCAGCTCGCACATCTTAGAGAAATGGTTGACGACGCCAAAGAAACGATTTCGCGGCTCCCTGCGAAAGCCGTTCTCGAGCCACGAGGAACTGAGAGGCGCAAGGAAGAGCGACGAAAAGGCCAGCGGCGAAAGTTGAAATCAGGACTCGGTGGCGCCGCCAGTTTCGGCAGCGCTTGACGTCTCCCAGGATTTGCGTCAATCTCTGCAGCGATCTGTGCGGGCTTGCTCCGCCTGGACGGCGCTTGCCCCATTAGTATTTGCGGGGAAGCCAGGCGTGCCTTTGCGGGTACGGGTTACCATGGTTCGTTGCCGGGGTTCTGGAGGCCGCTTATAATTTTGACACTCCCGCTCTAGATGCGAGGTTGTGGTTCATGACCAGGGTCACCGGGGCCGATCAAAATCGGCAGAGTCAGGAATTGACCATCTTCCACGATGTGGCCAAGGCTCTGACCTCATCGCTCGATCTCGACTCCATTCTGCAGACCATCATGGAAAAGATGGCGGAATACTTCCGTCCCGATACCTGGTCGTTGCTGATGGTGGATGATGAGCGCGAGGAACTGTACTTCGCCATTGCGGTGGGGAGTGCCTCCGAGGCCTTGAAGAATATCCGGCTCAAAGTGGGCGAGGGCATTGCCGGGCATGTGGCCAAGCACGGCGAGCGGTTGGTGGTTCCGGATGTCATGACCGATCCTCGGTTCGCCAAGCGCATTGATGAAATGACTAAGTGGGAGACTCGTTCGATTGTCTGCTTTCCCGTGAGCTCGCGGCTGCGTGTCTTGGGTGTGATTCAGTTGGTGAACGTGGACATGGAACACTTCGGCGATCAGGAGATATTCTTTCTGCAATCTCTGTGCGACTACGCGGCGATCGCGATCGAAAATGCGCGGGCGGTAGAGAAGATTCAGGAACTCACCATCACCGACGATTGTACCGGGCTTTACAATGCGCGGCATCTTTACAAAACGCTCGAGACCGAGGTTTATCGCTCGTCGCGCTTTGGTTACGAATTTACGGTTTTGTTTATCGACCTCGATCACTTCAAACAAGTCAACGATACCAACGGACATTTGGTTGGAAGCAAACTGCTGGCTGAAATTGGATACTTGATTAAAGCGCAGCTGCGTTTGATTGACTACGCTTTCCGCTATGGTGGCGACGAATTCGTCGTGCTGTTACCACAAACGGGGAAGGATTCGGCTTTGGTGGTGGCGAGGCGTTTGCGCGACAGCCTGCGCACCAGCATGTTCTGTAAAGAAGAAGGGCTGAATCTGAATGTGCGGGCTTCGATGGGGGTAGCTACCTATCCTCACGATGCGAAGACACCTCACGACATCATTCGGCAGGCGGATGAGATGATGTATCTGGTGAAGAACACTTCGCGGGATAATATTGGGATCGCGCAGCGTGGCGTCATGAAATGAGCGCAGAGACGTAACTAGCTGCGTCCCTACGCTCAGCTGCTAGTCTTCGGCTTCTTCCCCGAGAAGTCTTAATCTGCAGGGACCGCGGCTGGTTGGGTTACTCTTGCCGTCTTCTGGCGGGGTGCTTCAGTCTGCAGCCACTTCCGTATCTCCGGAAGTGCGGCGCGAGTGGCTAGTTCTCCGGCGCGGACCAGGGCGGCGCTGTGCTCGAAGGCATCGTACTTGTAGCCGTTGACGTCTGGCTCGATCACCAGGTCGGCGGCTTGCTTCCACTGACTGCTGTTCATCTCCTGGGCGATGGCGAAACATTGCCCGATTACATCGAATAAATGGCGGGGGCCTTCGCCGCCTGCCCAGTTGCCTTTCAGATGCACGGCCAGCACGCGCTCCGCTCCCATTTGCCGCAACGGTCGGGTGGGCACGGTGTGCGACAGCATACCGTCGATCAGCAGGCGTCCGCGAATCTTTACCGGCAAAAACATTCCTGGATAGGCGCAGCTGGCGCGTACGGGGTCGATGAGCGGCCCGGAATGAAAAACCACACCCTCGCCGGTGGAAAAGTCGGTGGCTGTCACCGCTAACGGGATGCGCAACTCCTCGAAGGTTTTGACCTTGAGAAGGTGGTTGAGGAACCCGATCATGCGCGAGTTGCTGGCGAACCCGTAGCGCGAGAGCGTCCAACTCGCAATGTGCTTGAAGCGGACACGGGCGGCAACTTGCTCGAGTTCCGCGGCGGAGATCCCGCTGCAATAGGCGGCGCCAATGAGTGCGCCCACGCTGGTTCCGGCAATATAGCGGATGGGGATGTTTTCTTCTTCGAGGACTTTGAGGACGCCGACATGGGCGATACCGCGAGCGAACCCTCCACCCAGCGCCAGACCGATCCCAACGCCCGTCGCTTGGGAACCCAAGCCTGCAGGGTGGCCAGAAAGGCCGCGTCCGAACGCCTGCACCGAACGAATAATCTTATCCAGACTCTTCACGGGGGACCTCACGCCATTCCCGGCTTTGCCCGGCTATTGTCTTTACTCGCTAACCAAACCTCTCAACCCTAGGTTGAGCTGGCAAGTAAGATGCCACTTCAAGACCTATCGTTTCATAGTGAGGGCGACCGCACCAGATTACGGGCTATGGGTTACTGGTGGTTACTGAGCCTCAACCTGCGTGTGACTAACTCCTGTGTTTCTGATAACTTAAGCCCATGGTTCGTGAGATTTCTGCTGGCGGCGTAGTGGTGAGGCGTATCGACGAGGAATGGCAGATGGCCGTCATTGAGCCGCAAAAGGAATCCGCGGCAGTTCTCCCTGGGGACGCCAGGAAGAAAACATCGCAAAAAATGTTACTCGCCTTACCCAAAGGGTTGGTCGACCCAGGTGAGAAACCCGAGCAAACGGCTATCCGGGAGGTGGTGGAAGAGACTGGCCTGACAGCCGTCGGGGTCACGAAACTCGGCGACATTAAGTACGCCTACGTGCGCACTTGGGGCGGGAAAGAGCGGGTTTTCAAGATCGTCAGCTTCTACCTGTGTCGCTACCAGTCGGGCCAGATCGACGAAATCGCGCCTGAGATGCGAATCGAGGTCAAGCGTGCGCTGTGGATTCCCCTGGAAGATGCCGTGCGCAAGCTGGCCTATCGCGGCGAAAAAGACATGGTTCGGCGGGCGCAGGCGTATCTGAAGGCTCACCCGGAACTTTAAAGCTCGCAGGACGTGCACTCGTCACGCGCATGTGTGATATGTGACCTTGACCCCATTTCGCTCGACGCCTATGTTGAACTCAACTTGATTGAGGCGCGTGCCGCTGCCATCCTCACCCCACATCTAATGCGGCACGCGCCTGCGGTGTTTTCCGGGGTCTTTTCTTGGCTCGTCCCCTTATGATTAAGTAAGAACGACTGCGTGATGAAGGTATTGCATCAAAAAGTCTTTTCCTATAGGGACGGGCTGGCCAGTCGTCGCCGTCTTTACAAGGGATGACGTGATTCCGCTAAGTATTGATTTTCCATTTAGAATTCAGAGGTGAAGCAGTCAATGAAGATGAGCGTCCGATCTGGGCTCGTTGTGGCTGCGTCGCTGCTGGTTAGCTTTGGGGTGTGGCGCTGGGCGAATCACGTCCTGGTACCCGTCTACACTGCTAACGCAATGGCACGAGGAAGACCGATCGGCAACAACTCTGACCTTTACCCCGTCTGGCTAACGACAGTGGAAGTGCTCTTGCAAGGAAGAACAGCCTACAGCAGACAGTTGACATCGGACATTCAAAAGGGCTTTTACGGCCGAGAGCTGGACCCCCGAAAATCTGCCGACCCCACGAACTTGCAGGCCTTCGTCTATCCCCTATACGTGGTGTTTCTTCTGGCCCCTACGGTAACGCTGCCGTTTGCTAACGTGGCAGAAATATTCCGCTGGCTCTTACTGATTTGTACAGCCTGCAGCGTCCCGCTTTGGATGCATGCGGTTGGGTTCCATCCCAGGCGGCTATTCACGGCCTCGGCGATCATGCTCGCAGTAAGCAACTTCCCGGCTGTGATGGAAGATCGGCAGCAGAACCTAAGCGCTCTGGTCGTACTGCTGCTGGCATGCTCAGTCGCCGCCACGGTGCGGCATTGGTTGACCTTGAGCGGTTTCTTCTTGGCGTTGTCTACGATCAAGCCACAACTCTCCGTACTTCTGATTGCGTGGATGCTTTTGTGGGCAATGAGCGACTGGAAAGAACGTAGACAACTGGTGTGGAGTTTTGTGATCACATGGCTGATCCTGCTCGCCGCCGCTACGGCTATTTCTCCCCATTGGATGGAAGGATTCTGGGCGGCCATCCAGGCTTATCGGTCGTATGCGATGGGCCCTTCCGTCTTTCAGATGTTGCTTCCGCCGATTCTCGCAATTCCGGTGATTGCGATGCTTCTGGTGTTCGTCGTAGTTACCTGTTGGCAGTGGAGGAAAGCTCAGCCCGGCTCCAACCAGTTCGCCTGGACATTGGCTTTGCTTGTTGCCGCGACGGTAACACTAACGGCCCAAGCCCCCCATTATCAGCTTCTGCTCTTGCCAGCATTGCTGGGTCTGGTGGCTTCGGCCGATGCTATTCGTCGGATGGGCTTTCTTGTTCGCGCCCTGACCAAGGCAACTTGGGCTTGCCTTCTTTGGCAATGGGGTGCGGCGTTGGCCCTGGCTCTGTGTTCGATCTTCGAACCAGCATCCAGGCTGCGGATGGTAGCGGAGCTTCCGATTTACACATTGCTGGCTTTGCCAGTTGTTACCCTGTTCGCAGTTGTGGGCGCGGTTCTGTGGATGCAACTGCCACGGCACATTGTCAAGTCTGAGATCGATACGGAAGTCTGCCTGATGAGGACCGCCTCGTAGCGGAGTAGACATTTTCCGCATGAAACCAGAAAGTGTGGCTCGCGAGCAATCGAAATCGCTGCTAGAGCGACCTTTGTAGAAGGACGCGTTGGCTGCCTGTTCGGGGATGGGAGTGTTTGATCGATGAAGCATATTCACAAAGTCGCTGTCCTCGGTGCTGGGACGATGGGTGCCCGCATCGCCGCGCACTTCGCGAACGCGGGTGTCCCCAGTTTTCTGTTTGATATCGTTCCTCCTGACGCGGACGGGCCCGCTCGAAACAAGATCGCCGCGGCCGGGCTGGATGCGGCAAAAAAATCCAAGCCGGCCGCTTTCATGGATGCTTCGCTGCCGCGGCTGATCACCATCGGCAACTTCGAGGATGACCTCAAACGACTGGCCGACGTGGACTGGATCATCGAGGCAGTAGTCGAGAATCTCGATCTCAAGCGGGCTTTGCTGAGGAAGGTAGAAGTTGTCCGCAAGCCCGGGACCATCATCACGACCAACACCAGCGGGTTGCCGGTGGGCAAAATCGCGGAGGGATTCTCCGCCGATTTTCGCCGTTCATGGTTTGGGACACACTTCTTTAATCCACCGCGGTATATGCGGCTGCTCGAAATCATTCCTACTCCAGGCACTGATCAGGTCGCTATCGATGCCGTCGCGCATTTTTGCGATCTACATCTTGGCAAGGGCATCGTTCTCGCTAAAGACACGCCGAATTTCATCGGCAACCGCATTGGGACGTTTTCGGTGTTGAACGTCATGCGGCTGATGCAGGAGATGGACCTGAGCATTGAAGATGTGGACGCGCTGACCGGACAGGCTCTGGGCTGGCCGAGATCTGCCACCTTCCGCACCATCGATTTAGTGGGCCTGGATATTTTGGGACACGTAGTCTCGAACATGACCCGTGTAGCGGGCGATTCGCCCGCCCCGCTTGATGAGCAGGGCAACCTCAAGCTGCCGGATTTTTACAAACAGATGCTGGAGCGAAAATGGCTCGGCGACAAAACTAAGGGAGGGTTCTACAAAAAGGTGAAGGGTGCAGGTGAAGAGGACGAACGCCTCGCCCTCGATTGGAAGACGCTGGAGTATCATCCGCGCAAGAAGCCTCGGTTCCCTGCTCTCGACATGGCCAAGAACGTCGAGCAGACCGGAGCGCGTCTAAAGATGCTGCTGGGCCTCGACGGTAGTGGTCCGCAGAAAAATGATAAGGCTGGCGCGTTCCTCTGGTCGGCTCTATCCGATCTTTGGACCTATTCCGCTAGTCGCATTCCGGAGATTTCAGATTCCATTGTAGAGATCGATCGTGCCATGCGCCTCGGCTTCAACTGGGAGCTCGGGCCATTCGAACTTTGGGATGCGGCCGGCATCGAAGCCACGGTCGAGCGCATGAAGAAAGAAAATCGGCCGGTTGCGGCCAATGTCGAACAGTTGCTCGCCTCGGGAAAGAAAACCTGGTATCTGGACGATTCCAAGGCTGCTTCTGGCCGCGCCTACTGGGATTTGAAAGGTGCGAACTATGAGCCGGTGAAAGTCTCGAGCGGCGTCTGGTCGGTCGAAGTGGCGAAGAAATCGAATGGAGTAGTTAAGAAGAACTCCGGTGCGTCGCTGGTGGATCTCGGCGACGGTGTGGCCTGCATCGAGTTTCACTCCAAGATGAATACGATTGGCAGCGACATCGTGCAACTCATCTCGCAGACTCTGAAGCCCGGTGGCCCCGGCGACAACTTCGAGGCATTTGTCATCACCAACGACGCCACGAACTTCTCGGTTGGCGCCAACCTCATGCTGTTGCTGATGTCCGTTCAGGAAGAAGAGTGGGATGACGTTGATCTTGCCATTCGCACCTTCCAGGGTATGACGCAGGCGATCAAGTTCTCCCCGAAGCCGGTGGTGGTTGCACCCTTTGGGCTAACGCTGGGCGGAGGCACGGAGATTTCTCTGCACGCTCCCGCGTTGCAACCTCATGCTGAGCTTTACATGGGATTAGTCGAGGTCGGCGTCGGTTTGCTTCCCGGAGCCGGCGGTTGCAAGGAGATGCTGCTGCGCGCGGTTGACAGCGCGGAATCGATCCGCCCCGGCGGCCGAGGCGAATCTGTTGAACTGATGGAAGCCATGAAGAAGATCTTCGAAACCATCGCCACCGCTAAAGTGGCGACGTCAGCCCACGAAGCCCGCGGCCTCGGCTTTCTGAGGGATTCGGACAACATCACCATGAACCGCGAACGTGTGCTGAGCGACGCAAAGGCCCGTGCCATAGAGATGGTCCGCGCTGGATACGAACCCCCGCAGCCGCGCACCGATATTCCCGCCCCAGGCGAAAACATCCTCGCCGCTCTCAAGATGGGCGTCCATCTCATGCGCCAGGGCGACTACATCACCGAGTACGAAGTAAAGCTGGCCACCAAGATCGCCGAGGTCCTATGCGGCGGAAACGTGACCGCAGGGACGCCGGTAAGTGAACAGTACATCCTCGACCTGGAGCGCGAAGGATTCAAGTCGCTGTGCGGCGAGAAGAAAACGCAGGAGCGGATTCAGTACACCCTGAAGACGGGGAAGACGCTGAGGAATTGAATGCTTCCATGACCAGGCGACTTGATCTGACCAACGAATTGCTGCGGCAGGAAGATATCGAGGGTCTGCTCTCGATGGGAGCTCCAGTTGACGAATACGGACTCGAAGCGGAGATGATCGTTAATCGCGTTGGAGAGGCGGAATCGAACTCTCCAACTCATGAGGCCACGAGGGAAGAAATCGAGGCCATCATTCGCTCGGTTTGGAAGGAAATGTTCGGTCTCTCTGAGGATCAACTGCTTCATCGGCATGGAGCCTTTCAGTCCGTTGCCGCGCGACTTGCGCCGCAGACCCCGGAGCGTCAAGAGCAAGAAAAACGATGAAGGTCCGCGATGTAATCAGACGCGTGGAGCAGGACGGCTGGCGGCTAGTTCGAACCAAGGGCAGCCACCGCCAATATCGTCATCCTTCGAAGCCAGGGACGGTTACAGTCGCTGGACACCCGTCACTGGACATTCCACCGGGAACGTTGAACAATATCCTCAAGCAGGCTGGTCTGAAATGAAATATCTGGTCATCTACGAAAAGTCCGCCACTGGCTGGGGCGCCTATGTTCCCGACCTGCCCGGTCTTGGTATCGCCGCCAAGACCTTGGACGAAGCAAAGGACTTAATCCGGGAGGCCGTTGAATTCCATCTCGAAGGCATGCGTGAACATGGCGATCCGATTCCGTCGCCCAGCGCGACCACTGAGTACATCACGGTGTGAAGATGTGCGGAATTGAGGCCTGGAGTGAAAAGCGAAAGGCAACTCGAGAACGCTGTCGTGAAGATGGCCCTGGACAAGGAACGTGAGCGGGAGGCAACGGAATGACGCGACGCCTTGATCGGTGATTCGTCCGAAAGTGCGGAGAACTGGTTCGGCAAACTCGATGAATTGAACTCTGAGCCGTTCCCGACCGGCCGCCCCCAGCCACCTACCCCGAAGCGTGAAGTCTTTGAGTGAGCATAGGTGCCGTATTCCGTTTCTCATCCAGCATCGTTCAATCGAAAGTCATCAATGAACGATCTAAAATAGTTGAGGGTCCTTATGCGTGAAGTCATCATCGCTTCTTCGGTCCGCACGCCGGTGGGACGCGCCTTCAAAGGCACGCTCCGGGCGACCCGTCCTGATGAACTTGCTGCCGTCGCGATCAAGGGCGCGCTAGAGCGTGTGCCTCAGGTTGACGCGAAGGAGATTGAAGACGTCATCCTGGGTTGTGCTATGCCCGAGGCGGAGCAGGGGATGAACGTGGCGCGCATTGCGTCGCTGCGTGCCGGGTTGCCGGTGGAGGTTTCGGCGCTGACCATTAACCGCTTCTGCTCGTCTGGACTGCAGGCCATCGCCATGGCGGCGGAACGCATCATGAGCGGTGGGGCTGAAATCATCGTGGCTGGCGGAACAGAATCCATGTCGATGATCCCGATGGGCGGGCACAAGATTTCTCCCAACCCCTGGCTGGTCGACCATTATCCCGACGCGTATCTCTCCATGGGCTTGACCGCGGAGCGACTCGCGCAACGCTTCGGCATTACGCGCGAGGCAGCCGACGAATTTTCCTATCGCAGCCACCAGAAAGCACTGGCCGCCATTCAATCCGGCAAGTTCGCGGACGAAACAATCGCTGTGCCGGTGAGTTTCACTGCGCCCAATGGCTCGAAGCCGAAGCGGCAAGAGATCACCTTCAAAGTAGACGAGGGTCCGCGCGCCGACACTTCACTCGAAGCCCTGCTCTCGCTGAAACCGGCGTTCCACGCGAAGGGAACAGTAACCGCAGGCAACTCGTCTCAGATGTCGGACGGCGCGGCAGCCGCGGTGGTCATGTCCGCCGATCGCGCGAAAGCTCTCGGCATCAAGCCGCTGGCGCGGTACGTCTCATTTGCTACAGCCGGATACAAGCCAGAAGAAATGGGGCTGGGGCCGGTATTCGCGATCCCCAAGGCGCTGAAGATGGCAGGGCTCAAACTCTCCGACATCGACGTGATCGAATTGAACGAAGCCTTCGCTGCCCAGTCGTTGGCAGTGATCAAAGAAGCCGGCCTCGATCCCGAGCGCGTGAATCCCAACGGCGGCGCGATTGCCCTGGGCCATCCTTTGGGCTGTACAGGAGCGAAGCTCACCGCGACCATCATCCGCGAAATGAAGCGGCGCAACGCGAAGTATGGCCTCGTGACCATGTGCGTCGGCGGCGGCATGGGAGCGGCCGGAATCTTTGAAAACCTGAGCTAAACGCAAAGGCATCAACCACAAAGGACACGAAGCTTCACAAAGGGAAACCCAAGGACTCTCAGGTCTTCCTTTGTGAACCTTCGTGTCCTTCGTGGTTAATGCTTTTTCTTCGCAGTTGTGACATGTGACCTAGCAGCGTCCAGCTGGATCGAAGATTATTGATGGATGGCCACCTCACCGATCCGTAGAATTTCCGCCAACGAAGTCAGCCATGCAGTCATTACGGCCGCCATGCGTGTTCATACCGAACTTGGTCCAGGATTGCTCGAGAGCACCTACACGGCCTGTCTCCAGCACCAACTGCATGAGGTCGAGATACAGTCGGCAGCCCAGGTTGGATTGCCCGTCGTCTATCACGGAGTCAGGCTCGAACTCGGATACCGAATGGATTTGCTGGTGGAGGAGATGGTCGTGGTGGAAATCAAGTCAGTCGACGCGGTATCGCCGGTACACCAGGCTCAGCTACTTTCGTACCTTAAGCTCAGTGGTAAATCCCTCGGACTGCTTATAAACTTTAATGTTGTGCATTTGAAAGACGGCATTAAACGCTTTGTAAACGGCACGGGATGGAAATAGCGAAAGGCATAAACCACAAAGGACACAAAGGTCCACAAAGGTTTCCGTGCCCGGGGTTTTCCTTTGTGTACCTTTGTGTCCTTTGTGGTTAAAAGGGGTTGACTGAAGATGGCGACGACGACGGCAGTTCTGCAGACCAAGATCTCCGGTGGCAGCTTTCTCCTCGAAGAGCGCAAGACCGACGAAGTCTTCACCCCTGAAGACTTCACCGAGCAGCACCTGCTCATCGGACAGACGGCGGAGGAGTTTGCCGTCAATGAGATCGTTCCCAATATCGAGAAGATGGAGCACAAAGACTTTTCCATCACTCGCGACCTGCTGAAGAAGGCTGGCGAACTGGGGCTTAGTTCAGCCGAGATTCCCGAAGCTTACGGCGGCCTGGAGATGGATAAAGTCACGGCTGCCGTGATCGCCGACCACATTGCGAAATATGCGGGATTCGCGACCACCTGGGGCGGACACACTGGAATTGGCACGCTGCCGATTGTGTATTTCGGCACGGAAGAGCAGAAGAAAAAGTATCTGCCCCGGCTGGCGGCGGGCCAGATTGTCGGTGCCTATGCTTTGTCGGAAGCCTCTTCCGGCTCCGACGCGCTGAATTGCCGGGCTCGCGCTGAGCTCTCGAAAGATGGCAAGCATTACATTCTCAACGGCGAGAAAATGTGGATCACCAACGCCGGCTTCGCCGACCTGTTCACCGTCTTCGCCAAGGTTGACGGCGAAAAGTTCACGGCCTTTCTGGTCGAGAAAACATTTCCGGGATTTTCCGTCGGTGCGGAAGAGCACAAGATGGGCATCCGCGGATCTTCTACCTGCCCCATCATTTTGAACGACTGCAAAGTCCCGACCGAAAACATGCTCGGCGAAATCGGCAAGGGACACGTCATCGCCTTCAACATCCTCAACGTTGGCCGCTTCAAGCTGGGCGCCATGTGCGTGGGTGGGGCACGCTTGTCGCTCGAGAACGCCATCGGTTACGCCAAGCAGCGTAAAGCGTTCGGCAAAGTGATCGCCGACTTCGGCCTGGTTCGCGAAAAGCTGGCGAACATGGCTGTGGGAATCTACACCGGCGAAGCCCTGGTCTACCGCACCGTCGGAATGATGGACGTCGCGCTCTCCGAGGTCGACAAGACCGCAGCCGATGCTGCGAAAGAAACCCGCAAGGCCATCGAGGAGTACGCCGTCGAGTGCTCCATTATCAAAGTCTGGGGCTCGGAGATGGTCGACTTCGTGGTCGATGAGACGGTGCAAATCTACGGTGGCTATGGCTTTGTGGAAGAATATCCTGCCGAGCGGGCGTACCGCGACGCGCGCATCAACCGCATCTTCGAGGGCACCAACGAAATCAACCGGCTCATCATCACCGGCTTCTTGCTCAAGCGCGCAATGTCGGGCCAGTTGCCGCTCATGCCTGCGATCAAGAAATTGATGGATGAAGTTTTGTCCGGACCTTCAGTTGGAGAGGATCTCGAAGGCCCCCTCGCTGAAGAACGCAAACTGGTGACGTCAGCCAAAAAGCTCGGTCTATTCGTGGCGGGAGCGGCTACGCAGAAATACATGCAGGCAATTCAGGATCAGCAGGAGGTCATGGGAGCGATCGCCGACATGGTCATCGAGACCTATGCGATGGAATCGGCTGTCCTCAGGGCCCAGAAAATTGCGGAGCGCAATGGAGAAAGTGCCGCTTCCCTGCCCATTGCCATGACTCGCGTTTATCTCTCGCAGGCGATGGAGAAAATCGAAGCCGCAGCTAAGAAAGTAATCGCCGCGGTAGCCGATGGCGACATGTTGCGCACCCAGTTGGCGATCCTGCGCCGGCTGGCAAAACATGAGCCCTTCAACACCATTGAGTTACGCCAGCAGATCGCACAGAAGGTGATCGAGCGGGGAAAGTACACGCTGGCGTAAAAACCCTCCTCTACGGATTGTCATCCCGACCGGAGCTTCTCATTCCCGAAGGGAATGAGAAGCGGAGTGGAGGGACCTGCTGTTTCGGGCGGGCGACAGGAATTCTGATATGTCTCAACGCACATACGCAGCGATCGTCCACATGGAAGGCGAACTGTTTGTCGCCGAATGCTCCGAAGTGGATACCGTGAGCCAGGGCAGGACCGTCGCAGAAGCGATGGCTAACTTGCGGGAAGCTACGGAGTTGTATTTGGAAGAATTTCCTCCATTGGATCGCGGCCGGCCGTTTGTCATCGTGTTTGAGACCCTTGCGTAACAGGCTGTCGAAAAAGTTCGATTCGTATCAGGGCGTCGCAGCTTGCAATATGACTTCTTCAACAGCCCGCTGGATTGCCTCGCGTCATTAAAGCTTTGCGGGCGAGGGCGCCCGCGCCGCACAAAGTCAAGCTGCCTTCAGCTTTTCCATCACGCTCTGGATCAACTCCTTCGCGTCCGTTAGATTTTTCATCACCATCTGGATATCCATCACCGGCTTGCCCGGCCAGCGCTGGCTCTGGCAATAGACGCCGTGTTGTCCGACCAGCGCCATGGCGTCCGTGATCATGTCCATGGTGACCGCAAGTCGCCCTCGCGGGACACCCAACATGGTCTCGTAGTGTTCCAGTTCTTCCTGCTTCTCGTCGAATACCGGCATGCTGAGATTGTAACGGCTGTCCGCCGTGGCGCATAATTGTGGGAGCTTGCTGTCCAAATCAGTCGTTTCTACGTCAAAGCTTCTAGCAATTAGCAGTTCGCATTTGGCCAGCGCGGAGCGCGACCCAGTCTCAGGCGGAGCCGACCCTCGGGACCAAATGCCAGTTGCTAAACGCCAATTACTCCAAGGAGACACTCATGCAGAAGAAAATTGTATTTCTAACTTCTCTATTGCTCGCATTCACCGTGCTTGCCGCCTGCCAGGACAAGAAGCCTCTAAGCCCCCCGGCCCAAACCCAATGCAAGCTCTCGGATGGCAAAACGATTACTGTTAACTATTCCAGTCCCCGAGCCAAGGGCCGCAAGGTCTTCGGCGGGCTCGTCCCCTATGGTGAGGTCTGGCGGACCGGGGCCAACGCAGCGACCACGTTTGTCAGCGAGGCTAACGTAAACGTGGGCGGCAAAGATGTTCCTGCGGGCAGCTATACGATTTTCACGGTCCCAAACGCAGACAAATGGACGCTCATCATCAACAAGAAAACCGGCGAGTGGGGCATCCCTTATAAGTACGAGGCAGACGAACTGACCCGCGTGGACATGAAAGTTTCACCCACATCAGCGCCGGTCGAAAACTTCACCATCGCGCTGGACTCGATGGGCGGAAGTTGCACGATGACCATCAGCTGGGAAAACACGCAAGCTTCCGTGGACATCAGCGAGAAAAAATAGAGAGCCGGCAAACCTCTAACCACAAAAGACACGAAGGTTCCTCGTTCCGGTTTCCTTTGTGTACCTTCGTGTCCTTTGTGGTTAATGAATTTATGGCTTCCACCGCAAAACGGGTTTTCTGGCAGCGGCGGTTTCATCCAGTCGCGACACGCGAGTCGTGTGGGGCGCGGCCAGGACCATCTGCGGATCTTCTTCCACTTCTTCGGCGATCGACTTCATGGCTTCGATGAACAAATCCAATTCTTCTTTGGGCTCGCTCTCGGTCGGCTCGATCATGAGGGCTCCGGGCACGATCAGCGGAAACGCTGTCGTATAGGGATGGAAGCCGTAATCGATCAGGCGCTTGGCGATGTCCATCGTCTTCACGCCTTTTTTCGCCTGCACTTTATCGCTGAAGACCACTTCATGCATGGTGGGTGTGGAATAAGGCAAATCGTAGACGCCTTCGAGGCCTTTACGAATGTAGTTGGCATTCAATACCGCGTCTTCGGTGGTCTGGCGCAAACCGTCCGGCCCATTCGCGAGAGTGTAAGCCAGCGCGCGAACAAACATTCCGAAGTTGCCGTAGAAAGCACGTACCCGCCCCACCGACTGCGGCCGGTTGTATTCGAAGCCCAGACTGCCGTCAGGCTTGGTGATGACCACCGGCGTTGGCAGAAACGGCTCGAGTATCTTCTTGATTGCGACGGGGCCGGATCCAGGTCCGCCGCCGCCGTGAGGCGTCGAAAACGTTTTGTGCAAATTCAGGTGCATCAAGTCCACGCCAAAATCGCCAGGACGCACCTTGCCCACCAGCGCGTTCATATTGGCGCCGTCCATATAGAGTAGGCCACCCTTGGCGTGCATAATGTCGGCGATCTTATGAATCTCCTGCTCAAAAACCCCGAGCGTGTTGGGATTGGTCAACATCAGCGCGGCTACTTCTTCGTTCATCTGCGACGCCAGCGCCGCCACATCCACCATTCCCTGAGCGTTCGACTTCAGGTTCTCCACTGCATAGCCGACCATCGCGGCCGTTGCCGGGTTGGTCCCGTGAGCAGAGTCAGGAATCAGAATCTTCTTGCGGGGCGCGCCTTTCGATTGATGGTAAGCCCGCACCATGAGCAGACCGGTCAACTCGCCGTGCGCGCCAGCAGCAGGCTGCAACGTGATCGCATCCATACCGGTGATTTCGATCAGACATTCGCTGAGGGTTTGGAGAATCCGTAAAGCTCCCTGAGAAATTTTCTCCGGCTGATACGGATGTCCGTTGGCCAGACCATCCAGGCGCGAAACGACTTCGTTCACCCGCGGGTTGTATTTCATGGTGCAGGAGCCGAGCGGGTACATGCCGAGATCGATGGCGTAATTCCAGGTCGAAAGCCGTGTGAAGTGGCGGATGATTTCGATCTCGCTCACCTCCGGCATGTTGCCCAGATCTTTTCTCTCGCTGGGCCCTAAAAGCTCTGCCGTATCCACTTCGGGCACATCCAGCGGAGGCAGCTTCCATGCGGCCTTGCCGGGCGAGGACTTCTCGAAGATCAGTCCTTCATTCTGATTGACGTGGCGCGTGGCCTTGCGAGTCACGTGCTTCATCGCGCCACCTCCTGAACATCGGCTGGTTCCTTGACAGATTTCGCGATTCGCTCGCTTTCCGCCACCGACTTGACCGCAGTATCGATTGCCGCACGCGTCGTCATCTCGGTGCAACACCACAGCGCAGCGTTGCCGAGTTCCGGATAGAACTTCTTCAGCGGAAGCCCGCCGACGATCTTGTGCTGCAGAATCCGCCCGTTGATCGCGTAGGGATCTTCGCTGGTCTGCACTACAAACTCGTTGAAGCGTGGAGCGCCCGAGAACAGCACTTTCGCATGTCTGCCGAACTCTTGGGCGGCGTACGCAGCTTTCGCCAGGTTCTGTTTCGCCAATTCGCGCAAGCCAACCTTTCCGTAAATGGTCATGAAGATGTTGGCCATCAACGCAATCAATGCCTGATTGGTGCAGATATTCGAGGTCGCCTTCTCGCGCCGGATGTGCTGCTCGCGAGTAGCGAGCGTAAGCACGAAACCGCGCTTGCCATTCCTGTCCGTCGTTTGACCTACCAGGCGCCCGGGCATCTGACGTACGTATTTCTCGCGGGTAGCAATCACCCCGCAGTACGGCCCACCGAAAGTGAGGGGCACGCCAAACGACTGCGCTTCCATCGCAATAATGTCAGCTTGCCGCGGCGGTTCGACGATGCCGAGCGAAACCGCTTCCGCAATCGAAACCACCAGCATCGCGCCGTGCTTGTGAGCAACCTCGGCGATCGCTGCCACGTCTTCAATCGTGCCAAAGAAATTGGGCGACTGAATCAGCACGCACGCCGTGTCCGGAGTAATGGCCTTGTCCAATTCGTTCAGGTTCACCCGGCCGCTGTCGGTGAATGGCACCGTGGCCAGCGGCATGCCCTGATGATGAGCATAAGTCGCCAAAACTTCGCGATACTCAGGATGGACGCTGCGCGCAATCGCCACCGCATTGCGCCCGGTGACGCGGCACGCCATCGTCGCAGCTTCAGCGGCTGCGGTCGATCCGTCATACATGCTAGCGTTGGCTACCTCCATGGCGGTCAGTTCGCAAATCATGGTCTGGAATTCGAAGATGGATTGCAGTGTGCCTTGGGAAATTTCCGGTTGATAGGGTGTATAGGCGGTGAGAAACTCGCCTCGCGAAATCAGCGAATCGATAATTACCGGGCGATAGTGGTAGTAAGCGCCTGCGCCCAGAAACGTGACGTAGGCCTCGCCGTTCTCGCGGGAGCGCTCGCGGAACCAGTCCACGATTTCGGACTCGGCCATTTGGCGCGGAACTTTCAAATCCCGATTGAGCCGGTACTCGGCCGGAATAGGCGCGAACAAGTCATCGATCGAACGCGCGCCAATGGCTTTCAACATGGCTTCGCGGTCGGCGGGAGATTTCGGAAGATAGCGCATAGAAATTAGGTTAGATGAAACCAGCGGTCAATTCGATTGTCGATTGCCATTTATTACCACAGAGACACAGAGTCACAGAGTCACAGAGAAAGAAGAGCCAAAGAAATTCTCTGTGACTCTGTGTCTCTGTGGTGATTCTATCCGCCTTCTTCCGCCACGAACTTCTCGTAATCGGCGGAGGAGAGCAAGCCGTTCAACTCATTCGGATCTTTGAGAGTAAGTTTGATCATCCACGAGCCGTGCGCGTCCTTGTTGATCTTTTCCGGTGACGTCGCCAGTTCGCCGTTCACCGCAGCAACGGTGCCGGAAGCGGGTGCGTATAAATCCGACACTGCCTTGACCGACTCCACCGAGCCAAACGTCTTCCCTTTGGTAATCTCAGTTCCGGGTTTGGGCAGTTCGACAAAAACGATGTCGCCCAACGCCTCTTGCGCGTGGTCCGTGATGCCAACGGTTGCGCTGTTGCCGTCAACTTTAATCCACTCGTGTTCTTTGGTGTACTTGAAGTCGGTTGGATAGGGCATGCTGCTTCTAGCTCCTGGCTCTTAGCCTCTAGCTTGTGGCTTCTAACTCTTTTTCGGACGTTTGTAAAACGGCGTTGATACAACCTGGGCTCTCACACCTTGGCTGCGGCACTCCACCTTCACAGTTGATCCCACATTCGCGAACTCTGGCGGCACATAGGCCAGCGCAATATTCTTCTTTAGAAATGGCGCGTAAGATCCGCTGGTCACGTAGCCAATCTCGCGGCAGGTGTCATCCTGAACCTTGTATCCATCCCGGGCGATGCCGCGCTCAATCATCTCTAGCCCGACCAATGTTCGCTTCAGGCCTGCGGTCTTCGCTGTCTCCAGCGCTGCGCGGCCGATGAAGTCCGGCTTCTCCATCTTGCAAAAACGGCCAAGCCCAGCTTCCCACACATTGATCGTATCCGAAATTTCGTGCCCGTAGAGCGACAGGCTGCCTTCGAGCCGCAGAGTATTGCGAGCCCCAAGCCCGCACGGAATCGCTCCGAATTCCTTGCCCGTTTCCAGCACCTGATTCCAAACCGTGGCGCTGGTGGCTTCGTCCGCAGGGACGTAGATTTCAAATCCATCTTCGGCGGTGTAACCCGTGCGCGCGATCAGAATGTTCTTAAGCCCACAGACCGACCCGCGTGTGACCCAATAAAACTTCACTGCCGAAAGATCAGCGTCGGTGAGCTTTTGCAGCAGATTCACGCCCTTGGGCCCTTGAATCGCGATCTGGGTAAAGTCGTCAGAAAGATTTTCGACCTTACACTTGAACTGCCGGGTGTTGTCGCGCACCCAGTTGAAATCTTTTTCTCGCGTTCCCGCGTTAATCACCAGCAGGTAATCGTCTTCGCCCAGACGATGCACGATCACATCGTCCACAAACGTTCCCTGCGGATAAAGCAACGCCGAATACTGCGCCTGGCCGATGGCAAGCCGCGACGCATCGTTCATCGAAATATGCTGAACGGCAGCCAGAGCGTCGGGCCCTTGCAGGCGAATATCGCCCATATGCGAGACGTCGAAGATGCCCACGCCATTGCGTACCGCGTTGTGTTCGGCAATAATGCCGCCCGCCGACGGGTATTCGACCGGCATATCCCAGCCGTTGAATTCGACCATCTTCGCGCCCATCTTACGATGGACGGCGTTCAGCGCGGTCTTGCGAATCGTCGGCGTGGTCGCTGAAACAGCGGGCAATGGTCCCTCGATCAGAGCAGTGGGCTGCTGGGATAGTGAAACTCACTACCCTAACATGTGGACGGCAAGCCCATCAACCCGGGGCCTGCCCGGAACCGCGCTAGTCCCACGCGACGAACAAAACCCCCGCCCAAGCGAAGCTTGAGCGGGGCACCCTCGGGAGTTAATCAGAGGTTTAGGGCGGGCCAGCCCCCATTTTTACATCTCATCAAGAATCTGGTGCAGAGATCCTTCGTCGGGAGTCGTTCGCGAGCGAACGACTCCGCGTTCTCAGGATGACAATCGACTTAGCGTCCGGCGCTAGCGGCGTGGGACTTTGGGGGTTTGGCGCGGAGGAGGTGCCAGGCTTCGCGGTAGCGTCCGTATTTTGAGACTTTGAGGTGGGGTGAGAGATAGATGTTGGGCTTTCCTCGGAATGCGCGGACAGGGATAATGTACCAGAGGTCTAAGGGGATTATGTAGGCGGCGACGAAGTCGATCTGGTTGGCGCCATAAGGTCCGTTCCAGCCGTGCACGTTGCATAGATAGCAGCGTTGGCGTTTGCGTTGGTGCTTGGTCGACTTGACCTGGACGCGCAGGAAGCGTCCCTGATGCTCGATGGCAAAGTCATAGTGGGCCATTTCGCCCCGGGGTTTGGTGATACATAGGCCATGCTCGGCGGCTCGTGCCATGAAGCGCAGTTCTGCCCACTCGCCCCGCTGCTTGGGGTGTTTGATGTCGATTCCTCGATTTGTCATGAAGGTGATTTCCTGGGAAATGCTGGTTTGGGTTGGGTAACGGCCAATAAAAAGGCGCGACCCGGAGGGGTCGCGCCTGAGTTAATCAATATGTTCTTATTATATCACATTGAAATAGGTAAACCCGCCAAATTTGGAAATTTATATTTCCAATGAAGACAACAGGATGGGCGGAATCGTGCCATTTTTGCCTATTGACAAGATTTCGGCAGCGGCGGGTGCGGCGGCATGCCCCGCGTTACCAACGGCACTTTCCTGTTCCCTGCCGGACGCGGTACAGTTCGCCCATGGCCACCACGACCACAAACCGGAAGTACCGCTGCATGCAATGCGAGATGACGGAAGACCGCTGCGACTGCGAAAAATACTGCTGCCTCTGCCAATCGCTGATGGAAGTCCGCCTGTGCGAGGATGGCCTCTACTACTGCAAGCCCTGCCGCGAAGCCTGCGGTTATATCGTTTCGGAGTCGGGATCGAGTTCTAACTTTTAGCTTCCAGTTCCCAGCTCTTGGGATTGGATCGTCTGCTAACCTTCCTTGCACTGCGTCCGTCACACCAGAGAGTTATGGAGTAGTATTCTCGTCGAAAGGAGACGGCTATGTCGTCGACCTTATCGTCGCGGGTGGTTGGAGTCGCAGCGCCTGCCTCTTCCGGGGCCGTCGCGGGAATTGGTTCTGGGCGCATCGTTTCACTCGATATCATGCGTGGGTTGGTTATGGTCATCATGGCGCTTGACCATACTCGGGACTTCTTCACCAATCTCCGCTTCGAGCCTGAAAATCTGGCTCAGACGTATTACGCCTTGTTTTTCACGCGCTGGATTACTCATTTCTGCGCGCCCTTGTTTTTCTTTCTGGCGGGCACTGGCGCATTTTTCTACGGCAGGCGCAGAACGCCACAGGCGTTGAGCCGCTTTCTGTGGACCCGCGGACTCTGGCTGATAATCCTCGAATTCACCGTGGTCGGAACCGCCTGGAGTTTTGTTTTTCCTTCCGGAAATTTTCTCGTGATCTGGGCCTTAGGCGCTTGCATGGTCATGATGGCGGCGATTGTCCGGATGCCCCTGCGTTGGGTCGCGGCCTTCGCCGGAGTCATGATTCTGGGCCACGATCTGCTGGATCCCGTTCGCCCGCGGCAGTTTGGTTCGCTCGCCTGGCTGTGGACGATCCTGCACGTCAGAGGTGGCGCACTGCTTCCCTTTCACGTGCAGAAATTCGTGCTGTTTCCGCTGATTCCGTGGGTCGGCGTGATGGCCGCAGGTTATGTTTTTGGCTCAGTGTATCTTTTGGAGAAAGATCGCCGTCGAAAGCTTATCGCGCAAATCGGGCTGGGGTTCACCGTCGCTTTTATCGTGCTTCGCTTGACCAATCTGTACGGAAATCCTCCCGTCGGCTTGGGGGGTGTTTCTCAAGGCCCGTGGCACATTCAGCCGACGGTGGAAAAGACTGTGATTCTTTTCTTCGATGTCGAGAAGTATCCGCCGTCTTTGCAATTCTTGCTGATGACGCTGGGACCGTCTTTGCTGCTGCTGGCGTGGCTCGACAAGAAGCTCGATCAGAACGACGACAGGCAAAGTATTTCGCCGGCGCTGTCCCCACTCTTGACGTTCGGGCGGGTGCCCATGTTTTTCTACATCCTGCATCTTTATCTCATTCACTCGCTCGCGGTCCTGGTGGCAGTGCTGTCTCATCAGCCGGTCACCTGGCTCTTGAACGGCAGCTTCTTCGGTGCCCCCGACGACTGGGGATACAATCTGCCGTTTGTCTATCTGATGTGGATCACGGTGGTCGTCATTCTGTATTTCCCGTGCCGCTGGTATGAAGGGGTCAAGCAGCGCCGCAAGGATTGGTGGTTAAGTTACATCTGAGGGCCACAGCGGTCGCGGAGAGAACAGCAGATTCCTCGGCGATGGTGCTGCCTCGGAATGACAAGGCAAAAATTGAGGTTGGACGGCTGACATTTTGCGGGCTCTCGGTCAGATCACAATCGCTTCTTTGTATTCCCCAAACACTTTCCGCATGGTGTCGGAGATTTCTCCGACCGTGGCGTAGGCTTCGACCGCGGCGACGATATGCGGCATCAGATTTGCTCCGGAGCGGGCTGCGTCTTCGATATTCTTCAGCGAATCTGCCCAAGGCTGCGCATCGCGGTGGGCGCGCAGGGCGCGCAATCGTTCCACCTGCTTGCGTTCCAGTGATTCGTCGATGTGCAGAGTGGGGATGGGTTTTTCTTCTTCCACGGTGAAACGGTTTACTCCCACCACCACGGCCTCGGCGCGGTCCACTTGCTGCTGATATTCATAGGCGGCGTTCTGAATCTCCTGCTGCACATAGCCGCGCTCGATGGCTTTCAGCATTCCGCCGAGAGCTTCAATCTTGTCTAAATACTCCAGCGCGCGCTTCTCGATTTCATTGGTCAAGGCTTCAATGTAGTAAGACCCGGCGAGCGGGTCGACGGTCTGGGGTACTCCGGACTCGTATGCCACAATTTGCTGCGTGCGCAGAGCCGTGCGGGCCGCCTGTTCGGTCGGCAGGGCGAGTGCTTCATCGTAGGAATTCGTGTGCAGCGATTGCGTTCCTCCGAGAACGGCTGCCATGGCCTGAATGGCGGTGCGGACAATATTGTTTTCTGGTTGCTGCGCGGTCAGCGTGGAGCCTGCCGTCTGGGTATGAAAGCGCATCATCCACGAACGTGGACTCCTGGCCTTAAAATGCTCGCGCATAATCTGGGCCCACATGCGACGGGCGGCGCGGAACTTGGCAACCTCTTCCAGAAAATTACTGTGCGCGTTGAAGAAGAATGAAATGCGCGGCGCGAACTTGTCCACATCCAGCCCGGCGTCGATGGCGGCCTGTACGTAGGCGATTCCATTGCCCAGGGTGAATGCGACTTCCTGCACCGCGGTCGAGCCCGCCTCGCGCATGTGGTAGCCGGAGATGGAAATTGTGTTCCACTCGGGAACGTTTTCGTTGGTCCATGCGAACAGGTCGGTGATGATGCGCATCGCCTGTTTGGGCGGGTAAATGTACGTTCCTCGCGCGATGAATTCTTTGAGGACATCGTTCTGCACCGTGCCGGAAAGTTTGCGAATGTCCGCGCCCTGACGGCGGGCGACCCCAACGTAAAGCGCGAGCAGGATCGAGGCCGTGGCATTGATGGTCATCGAGGTGGAAATCTTGGTTAACTCGATGCCGTCGAAGAGACGCTGCATGTCCTCGATGGAATCGATGGCGACACCGACTTTGCCGACTTCCCCTACGGCCAGTGGGTGGTCGGAATCCAGGCCGATCTGCGTGGGTAGATCGAAAGCAACCGAGAGCCCGGTGGTTCCGTTGGCCAACAGATATTTGTAGCGCTTGTTGGATTCCTCGGCGTCGCCCATGCCGGCATACTGGCGCATGGTCCAGAGGCGCCCGCGGTGCATGGTGGCCTGCACGCCGCGAGTGAATGGATATTGGCCGGGGTAGCCGACTTGCCGGTCATAGTCCCAGGCTTCGAGATCGGCCGGGGTATAAAGCGGGCGGACTGCAATGTGGGATTCGGGGGCAGGGGTTGACTTTTTCTCGGTCATGACAAAGAGCATTAACCACAAAGGACACGAAGGTTCACAGAGGAAAGCGTCCAGGAGATCTTATGCAGGTCGATTACGGAGTCCTTCGTTTGCGGCACTCCTTTCTATACCTTCGTGTCCGTAGCCTGCCCTGAGCGAAGTCGAAGGGTGGTTAATGGTTTTGAGCCCTCCTCCACACCCTCCAGAACGAGCTTACTCCGAACCACCCAAAGAGCCCAGCAAAGCATGCGGCGAGCACGATCCGGCTGGAAGTTGCGTGGCCGGTTTGATACTTGGCGTATTCGCGCAAGAACGCGAGGACCCCGATCGCTGCTAAGGCTAAGAAAACAAAACCTGTCACTTCAAGCCAGAGCTGTCTGAGTACGCGCCCGAAGTGAGATGCTGTGGCGCGTACGGCTTTCGTGACTGCGCCGACGGTTCGGCTGCGGTGAGCGTGCTGCGACATCATCCGGCCAGCAACCCGTGCGGCGATGCCCAGCTTTCTACCAGTGGAGACGCTCGACATTCCCATGATTTTACCAATATTTAGCGACCTGGGTTTCGTTTGCCAAGTTTCAGGGGTACAATATCGCGGGCGTGAGCAGTTTGGTAGCGAAACGTTGTGACCGCGATAGCATCTAATCAGTTAGAGGACTGGGGTGGAATTTGCTCCCTCCCAGAAGTAAACTCTAAGTAAGTGGGATCCTACGAGGGGGTTACGTGGACCAGCAATTGAAGCAGTTAATGAAGGAACTCGGCGAGGCAATCAACGAGTCGTTGGCGGACTCCGAGCCTATTGCCGATGTCGTTTCCCGAATCAAAGAGGGCGGGTACGATATTTTCCTGGTGCTGGAAGCCACGATCGGAGTCAGCAAGCCGGGCGAGAAGTCCAGCGAGAAGCCGGCCCTGATGACCACTGAATTCAAGATCAACGATCAGGACCTCAAGTTTCTCAAGTCGCTGCGCATCAAGGTCGAGGACGACGCCGCGTAAGCCGCAGACAATCGTATTCCAGCCATTCAAGATTCCGCAAAAATTGACCGGTAGAGACGCAGCTAGCTGCGTCTCTACCGCCATGCAGCGGGGGAGCATGCGCGGGGACTCTCGCGCCCACATCGGCTGAAACGATATTATTGATGAACATGTACAAGCCAGTTCCAAAAGTGCCGGACTTCCCCACCATGGAGCGCGAGATGCTGCGCTTCTGGGAAGAGCATCGTATTTTCGACAAGCTGCGCGAGCAGAATGCCAATGGCCCGCGCTGGTCTTTTCTAGACGGGCCGATCACGGCGAACAACCCCATGGGCGTGCATCACGCGTGGGGACGCTCCTTGAAAGACATGTATCAGCGCTACCACGCCATGAACGGTCAGGTGGAGCGCTATCAGAATGGATTTGACTGCCAGGGATTGTGGGTCGAGGTCGAGGTAGAAAAAAGCCTTGGACTCAAGACCAAGCGCGAGATTCGGGAGTACGGCATTGAGAAATTCGTTCGCGCCTGCAAGGAGCGCGTTCTCACTTACGCGGCACGGCAGACCGAGCAGTCGATCCGCTTGGGATATTGGTGTGATTGGGACGATCCTCAAGTATTGATCGCTTTGCGTGACGCGCTGGCAGACGGAGATCGAATTGTAACCGTAAAACTCCCCAGCGGCCGCGTCGAGACAGCACGAGCCAGCGAGATTGTCCGCAAGCTTGGCTCAGCGGAATATGGCGGCAGCTATTTCACTTTCTCCGACGAAAACAACTACACGATTTGGGGATTTCTCAAGAAGTGCCACGACGAGGGTTTCATCTACCGCGGGCACGACGTCATGCCATGGTGCGGACGCTGCGGCACCGGCCTCTCGCAGATGGAAGTGGCGGAAGGCCGCCGCATCACGACGCATACTTCAGTCTTCGTGCGCTTCCCTGTGAAGGGCCAGGAGAAGACAGCGCTGCTGGTGTGGACCACGACTCCTTGGACGCTCGCGTCCAACGTTGCGGTCGCGGTGAATCCGGAGATGACTTACCTGAAGGTCCGGCACAGCGATTGGACTTATTACGTTGCCAAGGCGAACTTCGAGCGCGATCGCGTGCAGGAGTTACAGGTCGAGGGCAAACACGAGAGTCACAAGCTGCCTTCGATCCGCACCATCCTGAAGGGCAGCGGCACGATCGAAGTGTTGGAGGAACTCCCCGGGAGCAAACTGCTGGGTCTGGCCTATACCGGCCCCTTCGACGACTTGCCGGCGCAGAACGCGCCCGGCGGCGTTTTCCCTTACGGTCAAACCGGAGACGGCAAGACAGCTGCTGAATCGCATCGCGTGATCGCCTGGAAAGAGATCAGCGAGGCCGAAGGTACAGGGCTGGTTCACATTGCTCCTGGTTGCGGCGCGGAGGATCAGGAACTCGGCCGGGAAAATAATCTGCCGTTCATTGCGCCGCTCGATGAGAGTTCGGTTTTTCAGGACGGATTCGGTCCGCTTACGGGACGCAACGCCAATGAAGTATCCGATGATGTTGTCGCGGCGCTGAAAGCCTCTGGTCTACTTGTAGCCCGAGAACGATATCCCCACGTGTACCCGCATTGCTGGCGTTGCAAGTCGGAACTGGTCTTTCGCCCGGTCGACGAATGGTTCATCCGCATGGACTGGCGCGACCGCATCGAGCGCACCGTGCCGACCATCCGATGGATTCCGCCCGAGGGCGAAGCCCGCGAACTCGACTGGCTACACAACATGCGTGACTGGATGATCTCTAAGAAGCGCTTCTGGGGCCTCGCTCTGCCCATCTGGGTTTGCAACGAGTGCGAACACTTCACGGTGATCGGCAGCCGCGAGGAATTAAAAAATCGCGCGGTTGAAGGCTGGGATACTTTCGAAGGCAATTCGCCGCATCGCCCATACATCGATGCGGTCAAGATCCGCTGTGAGAAGTGTGGCGGCTTGGCTTCACGCGTGGCCGACGTGGGCAACCCTTGGCTGGACGCGGGCATTGTGCCCTTTAGCACCATGCGCTACTCCACCGACCGGGCGTACTGGGAGAAGTGGTTTCCGGCTGATCTGGTGCTCGAGAGTTTTCCTGGCCAGTTTCGCAACTGGTTTTACTCCATGCTGGCGATGAGTGCAATGATCGACGGCCGGGCTCCATTCAAGGCTTTGTTGGGACATGCTCTGGTTCGTGATGCGCGCGGTGAAGAGATGCATAAGTCGAAAGGTAACTCCATCGCCTTCGACGAAGCTGCAGAAGCACTGGGCGCCGAGGTCATGCGCTACATCTATGCTGAACAAAAAACCGCGCAGAACCTCAACTTCCCCGACTTGCACCCGACGGGCAATGTAGGCCAGACGATCGACGGCGAGGCGCGGCGGAAATTATTGACGTTTTGGAATTGCTACAGCTTCTTCGTAAGCAACGCTCGATCGGATGGCTGGACGCCCGGCCCCGCGGTTCCGATCACCAATCAGCTGGACCGCTGGGTGTTGAGCCGGCTGCAACGATTGGTGGAAGCTGCGCGCGGCGCGTTCAATCACTTCGAACACTATCGCTTGATCGAAGCTTTCCAAGTTTTCGACGACGAGTTTTCGAACTGGTATCTTCGCCGCTCACGCCGCCGTTTCTGGGCGAACGAGGCCGACGCGTATCAGACGATCTACACCGTGCTCACAACCGTAACCCGCGTGATGGCGCCGGCGTTGCCGTTTCTGACCGAGGAGATTTACCAAAATCTGGTGTGCTCGGTCGATCCGTCGGCGCCCGCGTCCGTGCACTTGACCCGTTATCCGCAGGTCGACGCTTCCCTGATCGATGAGGAGTTGGAGCGAAGCATCGATACAGTCATCCGCATCAAGAACCTTGCCTTGAGCCTACGGACACAGAGCAAAACCAAGATCCGCACACCGTTGGGCACTTTGTACGTGCGTCCTAGAGACGCTGCCGATCGCCGCGTGCTGGAAAATCCTGAGTACGCTGCGCAGATCCTGGAAGAAGCCAACATCAAGAAACTCGTTCTCATCGACGACGAGACCAAGCTGGTGAAGGTGAGCTTCAAACCCGATGCCAAGAAACTGGGCCCGCGCGCCGGAAAGTATTTGAAGGCGATTGCCCAGGCTCTGAGTCAGGCCGACCCCAAGGTTGTGGTTGCCGGCGGTCCGTATACGGTGCAAGTCGACGGGCAAACCTTCGAACTGGCGCCGGAAGAAATCCTCACCTCCTACGAAGGCCCGGAGAACCTTAAGGCCATGCAGGAGCAAGGCACGTTCCTGGCGCTCGACACGACGCTCACGCCGGAACTGGTGCAGGAAGGCCTGGCCCGAGACTTCAACCGCCTTGTCCAAGATCAGCGGAAAGCGATGAACCTGAACATCTCCGATCGCATCGCTGTCTGCTATTCCGCGCCGCCCCGCATCGCCGAAGCCATCGCCGCGCACGAATCCTACCTGCGGCATGAATTGCTTGCAGATCGGCTGGAAGCCAGCGCGACCCAAAACGGCGGGGCAAAGCTCTCCTTAAGCGGCGAAGAGATTACGGTCAGGGTCACACGGGCGTGACCCTGCGTCGGCCCAGCGCTCTGCGACCCGACAGGGTGCATAGGTCCGCCCAAAATATTTTCGCCGGCGGGGCTTGACCGTGCTCCAGCAACTTCCTCAAGATCTTCACTATGACGCATTATTCACATAGCCAAGGAAGGAACAAACGACCATGCCGGTGATCGAGACGCTGTACAAGACCAATGTGCCAGAGCAGATGAAGCGGGCGGAGTACTACCAGCCACACATCGACGCGAAGTTTCGCGGCGGCAAATGGGTCTTCGTCGTGACTGAGAAACATGGCTGGTACAACGACCAGGGAAAAGAAGTGATCGACCCGCGAACCACGCTCGACCCAGGAGGCGATGAAGGGCTCGCTACTATCGAGGAAGCCTGGAAGAGGTACGACCAGCAAGTTCAGCGTCGCGCGTCAGATGGATTCGTGCACTCGTTCTACATCGAGTTCGATGGCAACGCGCTGGCACCGGTTCACAAGTACAAACGCCTCTGATTGAGAGGGGCGATATAATATGCCCTCTACGGCACTTGTCATGTTAGATGCAATCGCTTGGGTCGCCTTGGGCGTTGCGGCTACTCTTGTGACCGCCTACGTTGCTCACAGGATCGGGCGCATTCAAATTTCCTTCATGAGGCGGGCATACCAACTTAACACCAATCTCGCCACGCCTAAAATCGGCACTTTGCTCAAACTTGAGCGAAGACAGCCCAACGCTAATCGCCCAGACGTGTTCAGATATTTTCTGCTCACAACTCTATATAATGACGCTGATTTGGCGGCCCAGAAGATTGACGGAAACTGGATGTTGTCGTGCTCGGACAGCGGCCAAGATCGCACGATCCCAATCTATCGAGATTCGTTGGGCAAAATCCCCTACAATTTGGAGGCTCAGGAGCTTCGAGGAAACGCTATCACTAACACGATCAATAGCGGACAGGTTACGATCAATGTTGATATTGATTTTACGTATATTGGATTGACGCCAGATAAGGCGGAGCGCTACACCGCAAAATATCGATACGATTCCGAACAGAAACAAATGGTACGGATTGGTGAATAGGGTAATTCCCGTAACTTGCAAGGACAAGCGGCCCGGTGCACAGGATCTCTGGAAAGCCACCAGGCAGGAGCACAAACTTTATGAAGAGCACTCGTAAGCCACGAAAGCCAGTGCTGGCAGAAGCCATCGCCCGTCGGGCCGACCAGGGCAGAGACGTGTCCCGGTTCTTCACCAATGCCGGCCAAATGATGGGTCCGATCCAGAGAGTGAATGTTGACTTAGCGTCGGGCATGCTGGAGGAACTGGACCGGGCCGCCAAAGAGTTAAACATCAGCCGCTAGGCGGTGATCAAGACGCTCATACACCAAGCCCTCGACCAGCATTATGTGGCAAGAGGAATCCGCCCCTCGCGCGGTCGTAGGTAGAAACGCAGAGACCCAAATCACAAGCCGATCCGCCGCAGCGCGCTTTATCATTGACGGCGAGTGTTAAATCGGATAACCTATTACAAGATAAATTATCTACAAGATAATCGCCGATCTTTGACAACCTGACCCCGGCGCGAGGCCTGGCCTCTAGGCACATCCCAGTTCCAAAATGGGACGCGAGACTCGGTTGCGCCCGTGCTAACTCCCATGTTCTCTAGATTTTGCGTGTAACTCCTGTAAACTCAAAGATCTAGCACATAGTCGGAATTTATGTCGTTTGCTTTCTGGATTTTGCAGCCAAAGGGGGGAGGGGGGTCCCCTGTACTAAAGAGTAAACTCCGTCCCAATGTGGGAAAGAGGCGGAATCAGCGGCCCAGTTTTCCGCTGTGCTAGTATTTAGCGTTTCCCGGTGCGCCGTTGGATCCAAGTTGGCCACAACAGAATCCACGGTGCATCTGCAACGCCCCGAACGCTCATCCAAAGCGTGAGTCCGATTTCGATGCGATGCCAATGGGATGGCAATGAAAGACACCCTCGGAGTCTTGTTAGCCGGTGGAGCAGGCGAGCGCCTTTATCCCCTTACCCGCGACCGTGCCAAGCCCGCCGTCACTTTCGGCGGCATTTACCGCATTATCGACATCACTCTTTCGAATTGCCTCAACTCCGATTTACGCCGGGTTTACATTTTGACCCAGTACAAGGCGCTGTCACTGAACCGGCACGTGCGCGAAGGTTGGAATATTCTGGGGCGCGAAGTGGGAGAGTTTATCGAAGTGCTGCCGCCCATGAAGAGGGTCAGCGAGGAGTGGTACCAGGGCACGGCGGACGCGGTGTACCAGAACATTTATTCCATCGGCTCGGAGCAGCCGGAGCATGTGCTCATTCTCTCCGGCGATCACATCTACAAGATGAATTATGGGAGGATGCTGCAACAGCACACCGACTCGGGGGCAGACGTCACCTTGGCGACCATCCAGATTGACCCCGATGAAGTCGCCCGCTTCGGCGTGGTGGACGTCGATCGCGATCACCGGGTCAACGGATTTCAGGAGAAACCGAAGCAAACCGATTTGCGTTCCCCGTACAACCCAGCGAAAGTTTCGGCCTCGATGGGCATTTATTTGTTTAACACCGATGTGCTGATTCCCGCGCTGCTGAAAGATGCCGAAGACACGCAGTCGAGCCACGATTTTGGCAAAGACATTCTACCGAAGATGGCGGGCGAGTACCGCGTGTACTCTTTTGATTTCGTCGATGAAAACAAGAAGGAAGCGCTCTACTGGCGCGACGTGGGAACGCTTGAGGCCTACTACGAAGCCAATATGGACATCGTCTCCGTCTCGCCGGTGTTCAATTTGTACGATTCGGAGTGGCCCATTCGCACTCACCAGCGCCAGTATCCGCCGGCCAAGTTCGTCTTCGCCGAAGCCGGGCGCACCGGAACCGCGCTCGATTCCATTGTCTCTGCTGGGTGTATCGTTTCCGGGAGCACGGTGAAGAACAGCGTGCTCTCCCCGGATGTGCGCATAAATTCCTACAGCGAAATAGAAGACGGTATCCTTTTTTCGCACGTGAATGTGGGCCGGCACTGCCGCATCCGCAAGGCCATCATCGATCGCGATGTACATATCCCCGAGGGCACAACCATCGGCTATGATCCCGAAGCCGACCGGCAGCGCTACTTCGTCACCGACAGCGGAATCACGGTCGTGACCCGCGATTATTCCCTGTTCGAAAATCCGGTCACCGTGGACTACTTCACCAGCGAGTAAAATCTCTGCTCCGCTCGCCATTTCTCTCGATGACATTCTGGGAACGGCTGGTTACCCTAGTAACTTTAGCCTCCATTACCGGTAATGAATAATAACTTGGCCGTCCCTGGTGGGTCGGCATCGCTCAGAATTTTCCGGTGAGCCCACAGTAGGAGTCGCATGTCGACAGGTGTTCAGAGGGCCTCGAACGAAGACAAGCTGGAGTTATCGGAAGCCCTGTCCCAGATGAACGAAACTGTATTGGGAATGATAAGGGCGCAGGCTCCGCTTCCGAAGGTCCTTGAAGTCCTTTGCGAGCAAATCGAGAAGCGGCATTCCGATATGCTCTGCTCCGTTCTTCTTCTTGATGCCGATAGCACAACCTTGCGCAGCGGTGCTGCTCCAAGCCTTCCCAAGGAATACACAGAGGCGATTAACGGAGTGCAAATCGGTCCTTGCGTCGGATCTTGTGGCACTGCAGCCTATCGAAAACAGCCGGTCATTGTCTCCGACATCGCCACGGATGCACTCTGGGCAAGCTGTCGAGAGAAGGCACTCTCTCACGGTTTACGTGCTTGCTGGTCCACACCAATTGCTTCGCAGGACGGCACGATCTTGGGCACTTTCGCAATCTATTATCGGGAGCCGCGTACTCCGGTCGCGAAGCATCTGCAGCTCATCGCCCACGCCACTCACCTGGCGGGCATTGCGATCGAACAAGATCGGGCAAAGGCTGAGCTTCGGGCCGCGGAAGCCCGCTATCGCACTCTGGTGGAGCGTCTCCCTGCGATTACGTACGTTGCGGAACTCGGCGCCGGCGGTCCCTGGCACTATGTGAGCCCGCAGATTGAAACCATGCTGGGATTTTCGCCGGCAGAATGGCTTTCCGACCCCATGAACTGGATGAATCACATCCACCCCGATGACCGGGAGATTGCTTTGGCGGCGGAGAAACAGTTTCAGGAAACCCACGAGTTGTTTCAGGCCGAATACCGCATGTGTGCCCGCGACGGCAGGCTGATGTGGTTCCGCGACGAAGGTGTCCTGCTGGAACAAACCGATGGGCAAGGGCTGCTGATGCAGGGAGTGATGCATGACATCACCGAGCGCAAGCGCCTGGAAGATCAACTGCGGCACTCGCAGAAAATGGAGGCAGTCGGCCAGTTAGCGGGAGGCGTGGCCCACGACTTCAACAACCTGCTCATGCTGATTCAGGCTCACAACGAGCATCTTCGCGACCAGTTGGCTGTGGACGATCCAGCCAACAAGGATGCTCAGGAAATTGAAACAGCGGTGACTCGCGCTGCGGCGCTGACCGGCCAGTTGCTGGCCTTCAGCCGTAAGCAGGTGCTGCGGCCCAAAGTTCTCGATCTGAATGTGGTGCTTGCCGAAGTGGCGAAAATGCTGCATCGCTTGATCGGAAAAGATATTGAGCTGATCGTAAAGCCGGGTCGTTCGCTGGGTAGGGTCAAAGCCGATCCTGGCCAGATGGAGCAGATGATTCTGAATCTCGCCGTCAATTCGCGCGATGCCATGCCGAATGGCGGAAGGCTGACCATCGAAACCGGTGACGTCGAACTGGACAAAGACGACTCTCGAAAGCACGAGGGAGCGCCCGCGGGCAAGTATGTCATGTTGGCAGTCAGCGACACGGGCAGCGGGATGGACACTGAAACTCAGGCTCACATGTTCGAACCCTTCTTCACCACCAAGGCACCGGGTAAGGGCACCGGATTGGGGCTGGCCACCGTGTATGGAGTGGTTAAACATAGCGACGGTTGGATCTGGGTCGACAGTGAACCGGGGCGCGGAACTAGTTTCAAGATCTATCTTCCCCGGGTCGAAGAGGCCCGAGTCGATGCAGCTGGGGTTGAAGAATGCCGGGTCGAAGAGAGGGTCGAAAAGTCCGAGCAGCTTCAACTTGCGCCATTTCGTACTGAACAATCTCAACCGCCATCCAAAACTTCGACCTCGCTCTCCACGGCACCAAAAGGCACCGAAACCGTTCTTGTGGTCGAAGATCAGGACGGCATTCGCGATATCGTCAGGGAATCGCTCCGGCGCACTGGCTACAAGGTGCTCATCGCGGTCGACGGTAATGAAGCTCTGCAAATGGCCAGCGCCTATCCGGACCCGATTCACCTCCTGGTAACGGATCTGGTGATGCCGAATATCGGAGGCCGCGAACTGGCGCAACGTCTGACCCCCCTCCGGCCACAGATGAAGGTACTGTTCATGTCGGGCTACTCGGAACACTCCGGGTTGGATAGTGAGAATGAAGAGATGGATCCTTCTGCCACGATCCTGCAAAAGCCTTTCTCGCTGGACGCTCTGGCGCGCAATGTGCGCCGCGTCCTGGATGAGCCGGGATCGTAGCTTCCCGATGCGATTTGCCCTGCGGCCTCTGAGGCATCTAGAATAGCCTGCGATATTTGACGGAGCGACGTATGGTTTCCGCTCGATACTTCCTGGTTTTCCTGCTTGTACTCAACTGTCCTGCTGTCACGCAAACCGCACCTTCCGCCGCTTTGCGGGCCGATCCGTTGGAACTGGCGACGGGGGCAACGCTGAAAGTCGCAAACCCGGAAAACCGTGCGTTGGTTCTGAATCTATTGGAACGGGCGCGTCAAAATGGAGGCGAGCTGTACGCTGCAGGAGGTCCTGCTTTCCATCTCAAGCTTTCGTTCACCTCCGGCGGACAATCCCGCTACACCGGGCCGGGCGAGATGGAAGAGATTCACTATTCGCCGAATACATTCTGGCGATGGACGGCGCGTCTCGGTGACTATTCGCAGGTGCGGGTGTTTCAGTACGGCACGCCTTACGACGAGAAGACGCCCGGCCCAATTCCGCTTCGCGTCCAGATGGTACGAGGTGCCGCTATTTGGCCGATGGCCAATGTTCGCCCAGGCACGATGATCCGCATGGCGAGCGCGCAATGGCGTGGCATGGAATTGATGTGCGCTTTGCTCTCAGGCGGTGACGGTGTGGGCGCCGCGCAAGGGCGACAGTGGCAAGAGCGCGAATACTGCGTGGATACGAAGTCTGCGTTGCTGCGCATCTATTCCGAGGCGCCCGGTATCTACACAATTTATGATTATGACAACGCCCTGCATTTCCACGGACGCTCGCTCGCACGGCAGATTTCGATTGTCGAGAGCGGAGACACCGTGCTTCAAATCCACGTGGAGAGCCTCGAAGACGTTGGCGCGGCCGACCCATCCTTGTTCACACCCAGCAAGGAAATGCTGGCTCGGGGTCCGGGAATTGTTTTAATTCCGGCGGAGTGGATCCCTGCATTCGGCACGGCACCTGCGGGACACACCGGTAATGTCGACCCTGTGGTTGTGCATGCCAGCATTGATGATCAGGGAAAGGTGATCGAAGCGGAAGCGCTGCAAAACTCAGATCCGGGCTTGAGCAATGCCGCGCTGTCTTTCGTGAAAAGCTCAACCTACCCGCCTCGCCGTCTGGCAAGGGGACCGGTGCAGACCGAGGCTTTCATCAACGTGGAATTCGGCGCCGCACGCTAAATAGCGGAGTTGGGGCAAGTCAAGTTCTATTAACCACAAAGGACACGAAGTAACACGAAGGGCTCCAGGTTTCCTTCGTGTTACTTCGTGTCCTTTGTGGTTAATTCGCCATTTATTCGCTCCGCTTTACAGCGCTGTTACAATGCCTAGTCTCATAGAATTCAAGAACTTTTGGGACCATAGACACGTATCTGTTATGGAGTGTTAGGGTTGGGGTACAAAAGCGGTTGAACGCTTTGATTCGCCACAACCGGGTCGAAGCCAGGAGTTCCAGGAGTGCAAGTTGGAAGACGCGCAAGTCGCCGCCATGCTGGTACGCCGCTGTATTGCGGGCGACGCGGCTGCGTGGGAGGAGATTGTGCAGCGCTACCACCGGCGCATCTACAACATCTGCTATCGATTTGCGGGCTCGGGCGACGATGCCCAGGACCTCACCCAGGAGGTCTTCATTAAGATGTACCGCACTCTTCAGTCCTACGACGTCGAACGCGGGGCGTTCATGACCTGGGTAACGACGATCACGCGAAACTTGCTGGTCGACCACTTCCGCAAGAGCAAGCAGGATCGCATGACCGATTCCCTCGATTCTCCGCCTTCCGAGCACGAAGATGCCATGCCGTTGAGCGAGCAAATTCACGATAACGCCTTAACTCCGGATGCACGGGCCCAGGGCCGAGAGGTCAAGGAGACGGTGCACAAGGCGCTACAGAAGCTGTCTCCCGACCTGCGCGAGGCTGTTATTCTGCGAGATCTGCAAGACATGGATTACAAAGAAATTGCCACCGTACTGAAGGTTCCGGAAGGAACCGTGAAGTCAAGAATAAATCGCGGGCGAGCGGAACTTGCGCGCCTGCTACAACGTACATATAAACAGGTGATGTGATGGCAGCGGACAACAAGAACGGCATGCAGTGCAACGAGTTCGACGCTCTTCT